>VFSW01009390.1_pt1 | contig 13972 bp, 10 predicted proteins | sample 5358111 | NCBI WGS metagenome assembly VFSW01 (sample SAMN11554181, study PRJNA540505) | mine drainage metagenome | isolation source: sediment from site ElyBrook_90M | place: USA: Ely Copper Mine, Vershire, VT | collected 2017
CGGCCAGATTCGGGGGGCGCGACGTGCGCGCCGCGCGCCGCCAGGGTCGCTAGATTCTCTTGCGTCGCGGGATGGTGCAGCATGTGGTGCTCCATCGCCGGGGCCACGACGAGCGGCGCGGTGCTCGCCAGCGCGATCGCCGTCAACATGTCGTCGGCCAGGCCGTGCGCGAGGCGCGCGATGACGTCCGCCGTCGCCGGCGCCACCAGGATGAGATCAGCCCCGGCCAGCTCGATGTGCCGTGCCGCCGCCTCGCCCGTCGGCTCCCATAAATCGGACCAGACGGGGCGCTGGCTGAGCGCGCTCAACGTCAGAGGCGTGACGAATTCGCGAGCGCGAGCCGTGAGCACGACATCGACCAGCGCGCCGGCTTGCGTCAGCTTACTCACCAGATCGGCGGCCTTATAGGCGGCGATGCCCCCCGACACGCCGACGACGATCCGCTTGCCGCGCAACACGCTCATGCCTCGCGCTCCCCTCTCGCGTCGATTCCATCATCAGTCTATCATTCGCTCACAAGACCGCCATTCGCGCCGGCCTGGAACACTCCCCCGCACGCCTCTATTCTGACGGAAGGCGCGCGGAAGAGTCATTCGCCACCTGACTGCCGTGGCGCCCGTGCCCCTGCGCGAAAAGCCGGGCGCCAGCCTCCGCGTCGGCTTGCAATGAGACCATGCCACGCTGGAATTCATTGACCAGGGCGGCGGGCAGTTCGAGATCGCACTGCTCATAGGCGGAGAGACGATCGCCGCGCAAACAAGCTTGGGGGAAGGCGGCCAATTCGCGCGCCAGCTCTTCCGCCGCGTGCCGTGCATGCCCGTGCGGCACGACACGATTAACCAGTCCCATCGCCAGCGCTTCCGGCGCTGTCACCGGCCTCCCCGTCAAAATAAGATCCAGCGCGCGGCTGAGGCCGATGAGGCGTGGCAACCGCACGGTGCCCCCATCGATCAAGGGGATGCCCCAGCGGCGGCAAAAGACACCCAGGATCGCGTCTTCCTCCATTACGCGCAGATCGCACCACAGCGCCAGCTCAAGCCCACCGGCCACCGCATACCCCGCGACGGCGGCGATCACCGGCTTGCTCAAGAGCAGGCGCGTCGGACCCATCGGGCCGTCCCCCGAGGGATCTAGCCGGTTGGGCGCGCCTGCCGCCAGCGCGTGCAGGTCGGCCCCGGAACAGAAGGTGCCGTGATTGCCGAACAAGACCCCTACGGCAAGCGCAGGGTTGGCGTCGAACGCCCGGAAGGCGGAGGCGAGCATTTCCGCCGTGTGCCGATCGACGGCGTTGCGCACCGCCGGGCGATTGAGAATGACCGTTGCGATGGCGCCGCTCTCTTCGATCCGCACCTCAGGCTCGCTCGCTTGTGACATGGCTTTCCTCGCTTTTCACCGATCCGCTGGCTCGCCTCGCGGCTGTCGTCTGATGGAGGCGTCAATGAATGGCGTACTCCACATCGACGGATATTTCCACTTCCAGCTCGCCGGCCTGGATGGGCGTCTCGAAGTCTGCCGACATCGCCACGTTCGCTCGCATCATGTGCATTGGGCGCGCCGCCGGCTCGTTCGCCGCGCGATTGATGGCGATGGGCTTGCCGAGCGTGACCCCCATCGTCCGGGCGATCTGCTCCGCCTGGCGGCGCGCGTCGGCGAGCGCCTTTTCTCGCGCCTGTTCTTGCGCCACCGCCGGATCGCGCGTAGTGAAGCGAACGCCTTCGATGCGCGTAGAGTCGCCGCCCGCCTCGATGACGGCGTCGAGGATCGCGCCGACGCTATCGAGATTCGCGATCGTCACGGCGACCATGTTCGAGGTCGTATAGCCCATCAGTTGTGGAGGCGCGTCGCGCTCGTATTGATATTTAGGGGCCAGCGAGAACGCTCCAGTCTGCATCTGATGGCTCTCGACGCCTTGCTCTTTGATCGCTGCCAGCACGCTCGTCATCGTCTGAGCAGCCTGGGCGGCAGACTCTTTCGCGGTGGGCGCCAGCGTTTGGATGCCCAGACGCAGCCGCGCCTCGGTCGGAGGAGCGCGGACGGAGCCATACCCTTGCACGATGAGGCTGCTTGGCGTGGATCTGAAGATCGCGCCGCCGCCACGCCTCTCAATGAGCGAGAGGATGGGAAGGATCGCGGCGCTCGCCAGAATGACGCCCACCACGAACACCGCGAGCGCGAGCACGAGCTGAATCGCTTGCATGAAAGCCCTCCTGAGATGAAGAGAGGTGAAAATCGGGCGCTTCTTGCTGGCATTGGGTATGGGGAGGTGCCGGCGGCCAGAATGCTAGCAACCTAGTCACCGGCGCCCTTCTTTCCTCATTTTCTCATCATCAGCCGCGCCAGACGACGCGCGCCGTCCAGGCGCTCGCCAAGCCCGAAATCGCCGGCAATCTGCGACAGGCCGGTCGAGAGCGTGGGGTAGGGGTGAATCGTCTTGCCGACAGCGTCGAGCCTCAGGCCATTGCGCATGGCGAGCGCAATCTCGCCCAGCAGCTCGCCCGCGCCCGCGCCGACTAGATGCGCCCCATAGATCGTTCCTTTGCCGTCGATCACCAGCTTGATAAAGCCCGCTGGCGCGCTCTCTGTCTGGGCGCGGTCGATGCGCGCCCACGGCAGCGTTTGCGCGCGCACCCCGGCGCCATGCCGCGCGCGGGCGTCGGCCTCCGTCAGGCCCACGCGCGCCGCCTGGGGATCGGTGAACGTCACCCACGGCACGACGCTCAAATCCACCCTGGCTTGCAGCCGGCCAGGGAAGATGGCATTGCGCGCGGCGATCTTGCCCTGCTCGGCGGCGACGTGGGTAAAGGCATAGCCCCCGATGACATCCCCGATGGCAAAGATGCGCGGAGCCGACGTGCGCAGGCGCTCATCCACCGTGATGCCGCGCGCGGTGTGCGCCACGCCTGCCGCCGCGAGGCCGAGATCCACGACGTTGGGGACGCGACCGGCGGCGACGAGCAGATCGCTGCCCCAGGCAAAGCCGCTGGCGCCGTCGGCGAAGTCATACGTCACGCCACGCAGGTCGCCCTGACGCCGCGCGCTGGTGACGCGCGCGCCCAGAATAATCTCGATGCCCTCAGACGCGAGCGCCGAGTGTATGGCCGCGCTGACCTCTGGCTCTTCGCGGGGTAAGAGCCGCGCGGCGCGCTGCACGATGGTGACGGCGCTGCCCAGACGGGCGAATGCTTGCGCCAGCTCGCAGCCGACGGGGCCACCCCCCAGCACGACGAGCGATTGCGGCAAGCGGTCCAGCGCGAAGACGGAATCGTTGGTCAGATAGCCAAAATTCGCGTCGAGATCGGCGATATCGGGGATGGCCGGGCGCGATCCGGTGGCGATGATGAAGGAGCGGGCGGTGATCGACGCGCCGTCGAGTGTGAGCGTGCGGGCGTCGCGAAATATCGCCTTGCCGAAGCGCACATCCACGCCGGCGACATAGCTTTGCTCGAATTCGCCCACGGTGTCGATGACGCCGGCGATCGTCGCGGCAACACGCGGCATGGCGACGCCTTTCGCACTGCTCAAAACGCCGAGCTGCTCGCCCTGGCGCACGAGGTGCGCGACCCTGGCGATGTGAATGAGCGTTTTGCTTGGCACGCAGCCGGCATACAGGCACTCGCCGCCGAGGCGCTCGCGGTCGATGAGGGCGACCCGCGCGCCCAGCTCTTTGGCCACCAGCGCCGCCACCAGGCCGCCCGAACCGCCGCCGATCACGACCACGTCATAATCACTCATCGCTCGCTCTATCCCCTCCCGTGTTTGGGGTGCGCTGGCGGCACATGGAGAACAATCGTGAGCGCCTCTGGAGTTGCGAGAGCCGCAATATCGGTCCGCGCCGACTTGATTTTTATCTAGCCCGCGCAGTCGTGTTGGGCGGTGCTCGGTCATTCTTAGGCGCGACTGAAGTTGCCGGCCCCCCAACTGTAAGTCTGTTGTAAAATGTAGCACGAGCGGGCATGAAAATGCCTGACACCGCGACGCGCGTGCTAAAATGTAAGGGATGAGGATGCGACGTATGCCCCTTCATCCGCCATTTCGTCGTAGGTGTGAGCCATGAGCAGCCGAGAGCCTTCTCCCACGCCTTCTATAACCGTGCTCGTCGTTGAGGATTCCGAGAATATCGCCAAGCTCGTCAGAATGTATCTGGAAGAGGCGGGCTATCGCGTGCTCGTCGCCGCCGACGGCGCGCAGGCTATCGAGATCCAGGCGCGCGAGCACCCTGATCTGATGGTGCTCGACCTCATGCTGCCCAAAGTAGTTGGCTTCGAGGTTATTCGCCAGGTGCGCCAGTGGTCCGAAGTGCCAGTGCTCATGCTGACGGCATCCGACGGCCCCGACGACCGGGTGACGGGGCTTGAGTCAGGGGCGGACGATTACCTGACCAAGCCGTTCAACCCGCAAGAGCTGGTAAGCCGCGTGCGCGCCATCTTGCGGCGAACGGCGCCGCGCACCCCGGCGGGGGATGAGGCGCTACGTTTCCCCGGGCTGGTGATCTTTCCCCTGAGCCACCGCGTCGAGGTCGAGGGCGCGCCTGTCGAGCTGACCGCCAAGGAATTTCTGGTGCTTTTGACGATGGCCAGCGCTCCCGATCAGCTGTTCACCCGCGAGGCGCTCTTGAGCCGCGTGTGGGGCTTCGAGTTCCTGGGCGACAGCCGCACGGTGGACGTGCACATTGGAACGCTGCGCCGCAAGATCGAGCGCGACCCCGCCCACCCGCGCTATATCAAGACGATCTGGCGCGTGGGCTATAAGTTCATGCCGACCGACCTGGATAACGGCGAGGCGCCCGTATGAGCGGCGATACCAACTGGCGCGATCGCCCTCGCTCGCTCGCCAGGAATGCCGGGCAAAGGCTCGCGGCCACCAGCGGGCGTGGCTGGCGCCGGCTGCGCGCGGCGCAGTTCGGGCGCACGCTGACGCTGCAAATGGCGCTCTTAGCCAGCGCCATCGCCGTGATCGCCATCGCCGCCATCGTGCTCATCTCCTCGGTGAGCGTCAGCCATTCGTTCTCGACCTATCTGCGCTCGCAGCTCACGGCCAGCGCGCAAGAAGAAGCCAGCAACATCGCGACGATCTTTGATAAGAACGGCGGCAATATCGAAGACGCCTATACCCGCGTGCTGCTCACGAACTTCATCAACGCGCAGACTGACGACACGACACAGCAATACTGGATTCTCGATCCACGTGGCCAGGTCGTCTTTCCCGCACCAAGCAACGGTGTGTGGGGCACGGGCGATCCATCGGTCATCGTGCCAGCGCTCAGAAACGCCGCGCTCAGCGACACCGCCAGCCAGGGCGATCTGGGAACGTCGGGGCGCTCGTTCTTGCTGCTCAATTACTCGGCGCGGGCCTTTGCGGTGGCGCCGATCGTGGATCCGCTGACGGGCACGACGCTGGGCGCGGTGGGCGTATCGTCTGAGCGGTCGCTGGCGAGCGGCGGCCCTGGCTTCATTGGCGCGGTCAATCGCTCGCTGTTGCTCGGTGGCCTGGGCATCGCGCTGGCGGTGGCCATCTTAGGGGCGCTGCTGTCGCGACGCATCGTCAAGCCAGTGACTAACCTGACGCGCACCGCGACGCAAATGGCCAGCGGGGATTTCTCGGCACGCTCGCCAGAGCCGTCACCACGCGACCCCATCGAGATCGTGCAGCTGGCGCACTCCTTCAACAACATGGCCGCGACCATCGAGCGCGATGTCAACGAATTGCGGCGGCAAGAGCGGTTGCAGCGCGAGCTGGTGGCCAACGTCGCGCACGAGCTGGCGACGCCGCTGACAGCGATTCACGGGTGGGCGAGTGCGCTCATGGACGGCACGGTCAAAAATGAGGCAGGGCGCGCCGAGAGCTACGACATTTTGGTGCGCGAGACGGAGCGGCTGCAGAGAATGGTGGATCAGCTGCGCCAGCTGACCAAGATCGAGTCGGGCGCGGTGCCGATGGATCTGCAACCGCTGGATCTGCCGGCGCTGATCGACGATACGCTGATGGTGCTGGGTGGCGAGATGGAGCGCAAAAACGTGGCGGCCAGCATCGAGTGCGATCTTGACCTGCCGCTGGTGCTGGCCGACGCCGACCAGCTGACGCGGGTGTTGCTCAATCTGCTCGACAACGCGCTGGACCACACCCCCGAAGGCAGCGCGATCGCCGTGCGCGCGATCGTCGAGGGTGCTTTCGTCCGCGTGACGATCGCTGACAGCGGCAAAGGAATTCCAACTGAGGATCTCACGCGCGTCTTCGAGCGATTCTACCGGTCCGATCCGGCGCGGGCGCGGACGACGGGGGGCACGGGCCTGGGCATGGCGATCGTCAAGGGCATCGTCGAAGCGCACGGTGGAACGGTGCGCGCCGAGAACGGCCCCAGCGGCGGCGCGCAAATCTCGTTCAGTCTGCGATCGGCTACGACACCGGTCATGGATGGAGAACCTCACCCCCCTGCTCCCCCGATATCGCGCTGGCGTGGTGGAGCGCGCCAGCGCGTCGCGCGTGTATAGAATATCATGTTAGAATACAAGATAGGGGGGTCGCGCGGTGGCGCGCGGGCCAGCCAAGGAAGGGGCAGCGCTCACATGCGTGTACTCGTGACCGGCGCGACGGGACTCATCTGGCGGCGGCTGACGCTGCGGCTGATCGATCAGGGCGACTCGGTGCGCGTGCTCTCGCGCCAGCCGCTCCGCGCGCTGCCGTTGCGCAAGCTGGGCGCGCAGGTGGTCGGCGGCGACATCACCCAGCCGCGCACGCTGCCCCACGCGATGAAGGACATCGATGTTGTCTATCATGTCGCCGGCCTGGTGGGGCCTGGCTTTTGGTCTCCGAGTTATGCGCTCGTCAACGTGACCGGCGTGGCGAACGTGCTGGCCGCCGCGCGTGCCGCCGGCGTGCGGCGCGTCGTGCACGTCAGCTCAGTCGCCGCCTATGCCCACCCCGGCCCGGATACGACGGAGGATGCGCCCGTCGGCCCAGGTCGCGGGCGCGGTGTCTACGCGGCATCCAAAGCGCGCGGGGATCTCTTGGCGCAAGAAGCGGCCAAGAGCGGTGGCCTCGAAGTCGCCATCGTTCGCCCGGTCTTTGTGTATGACAATGGCCGTGATATGTCCGACATCCGGCGCTGGGTGCACCGGCTCAATCTTTTGCCGGTGGTGCCGCTGCCCGCTGGCGGCGCCTTCACGCTCGACGTGGTGCACGCCGACGACGTGGCCCAGCTGCTCGCGCTCTGTGGCGCCGCCGAGCAAGCGCCCGGTCGCGCTTATAACGCCAGCGGCGGCGAAGTGCTGTCCTTTCGCGACCTCTTGGCGACGGAGCGGCCCAACCGCGCCCATCCTCCGCGCATCGTGTCGCTGCCCGCGCGCACGCGCCAAGGGGCGACCTTCCCCGCCGCGCGCGCGCGCGCCGAGCTAGGCTATGAGCCTCAGCACCACTGGGCGGACGATCCAAACGTCGTCACGCCCTTGCGAATAGCGCAGCCAGCGGGCGACTAGAGTACAATGAGAGCTTCTACTTGGTATTACTGGCCGGTTGTCTCAGGCCAGCCTGAACGCGCCACCAGGCTGACAGCGCCATGACCAAGATCAATCCGAAGGTGACCATGATGGTCGTCAGGAAGAAAAAAATGAACTCTTCCAGCGGCAATTGCCCACCTGGCAACACGCCGAGCGACCGCGCGCGATTGATGGTCCATATCCCCTGATGGATCGCGACGGCATCGGCTGCGCTCAGATAGGCAACCATTGGAATCACGGTCATCACGAGCAGGCGGCGATAGTGCCACAGCATATCAGCGGCTAAGCTCAGTTGTAGGATAATCGGCGGCATTGCCCAGGCAAGCTCCCATCCAAGATATGTGCCGGGCTGCCAGTGAGCGAGCAGCAGCAATCCTATCACCCACAAACAAGCGGCGGCGATCGAAGAGATAAGGCGTAACAAAGCGACTTCATCTGCTGGTGCTTGAGCGGACGGAAGGCGGCGAGCGAGCCAGAAGAGCCAAAGCCCGATGAGCAAGGGCTGCAAAGCAAAGAAGATGAACTCTTCGAGGGGCACCACACCGATCGTGATGCCGCTGACGAGCGCGGCATTATACGACCAGACATGGGTCGCAATCAGGTGATTATCCCAAGGAGTCGTATACGCGATGGCGACGAGCATGACGGCTGTCATGACGAGTGGAGGAGATCCATCTCGGAACGTGGCGGGAAGCGCTTGCTTGCGCTGCCGATCGTGAATCACCAGGACGCTCAACAGCCCGATGGGCAGGATGAGAAACAGCGCCAGATAGTCTGAATACGTCATGGCAGTGCCTACAGCTCCGCCGTTGATGAGCGCCGCGTTTCCGTTGCGAAGCCGTTGATCAGGTTGTCGACAATGATCGCCGAAGATAGTACTCCCGGCAGTCCTGCCCCCGGATGTGTCCCCGCGCCGACGAAATAGAGATTGTCAAATTCTTCCGAGCGATTGTGCGGCCTGAACCAGGCGGACTGGGTCAATGTAGGCTGAAAAGAAAACGCCGCCCCCAAATAGCTGTTCAGCTCATTTTGGAAATGCAAGGGATCGATGTAATGCTCGGCAATGATGTGTTGCGACAGGTCTGGTAAGTAGCGATCTTCCAAAAACCGCATGATGGCGTCGCGATAGGGTTTGGCGGCTGTTTTCCAATCCACACGCGCGCCCAGATGAGGCACCGGCGAAAGGGCGTAAAACGTCTCGCAGCCTTCCGGCGCCACTGACGGATCGCTGCGGCTCGGCATATGCAGATAGAGCGAAAAATCCTCCGCCAGTTCTTTCTTGTCGAAAATATCGTCGAGCAAGCCTTTATAGCGCGGACCAAGCAGGATATTATGGTGGGCGAGCGCTGTATCAGTATAGCGGCGATCGGTCCCGAAATACATCACGAAGAGTGACATGCCATACTTCATGCGCTGGATTTTGCGGTTGGTATAGATGCGGCGATGGCGCTCAGGGATGAGAGTGCGATAGGTAAAAGCGACATTGGCGTTCGACACGACGAGATCAGCCGGATATATTGCCCCTGAGTCGAGACGGACTCCCGTGACGTGCCGCTTTTCCACCAGGATTTCCGCGACCGGAGAGTTCACATGGATGCGCCCGCCTACTTCTCGCAAGAGCTTGCCCATGGCCGCGACGATTGACCCGGTGCCGCCAATCGCGTAGTGAACGCCCCACTGGCGCTCCAAATAGTGAATCAATGCGTAGATGGACGGAGCATCGAAGGGATTGCCGCCGATCAAGAGCGGATGAAACGAGAAACACTGCCGCAAGAAATCATTGTGGATGTACTGCGAGACGTACCTGTAGACGCTTTTGTACGACTGCATCCGTATCAGATCAGGCGCCACCTTGAGCATATCGGTCCAATGCAAAAACGGCTGATCGGCCAGCTCGACGAATCCTTTTTGAAAGATGTTTTTGGTGGTGGCCATGAATCGCTGATATCCTTCCCTGTCCGCGGGATTCCATCGCTCGATCTCGCTGAGGATGAAGGCTTCATCACCGTTATAATCAAACAGTCGCCCTTCATGATCGAATATCCGATAAAAAGGATCACAAGCGGCGAGCTGAAAATACTCCTCGCGTCGCTTGCCGGCCACTGCCCATAGCTCGTCAAACAGAAAAGGGGCGGTAATGATCGTGGGGCCACCGTCAAACGTAAAGCCATTGATGTCGTAGACATACGCGCACCCACCCAGCTTGTCACGCTTTTCAAAAAGATCCACGTCATGGCCACGCGCCGCGAGGCGAATGGCCGCGCTCAGGCCGCCGAAGCCACCGCCGATGACGATGATTTTTGCCATCACGGCTACTTCCATCCCCCAGAGATAACCCGCACCCTCGTCGTGGCACTCCCCTCGCGCGGTTGCGCGATCGTGCGCGTCTTCCACCAGATTCCTGGAAGGCGCTTGATTTTGCCGAACAGTCCGACATGCGCGCGATGATGAAACACATCGTAATCGAGGGATTCAATGTCCGCTAAAATGGCGCGATACAGCCCGGCTGCCGCCGCGATGGCAAAGCGGCCTTCGGCATCGAGCAGCGCAATGCCGGGTTCGGCTTCGTGGAAAAGCTTGCGGGTGCGATCGATCTGGAAGCGCATGAACGCGCGCCAGCGCTCATCGACGCGCCCACAGGCAATGTCATCTTCGGTCAGCCCAAAGCGCGCCAGCTCATCGAGGGGCAAATAGAGGCGGCCCATGTGCCAGTCTTCGCCCACGTCGCGCAAGATATTCGTGAGCTGCAAGGCGATGCCGAGCTTGACGGCGTAAGGCAAGGCGGCTTCCCCTTGGAAATGGATGATGTGCATGACCATCAACCCGACGGTCGAGGCCACACCATAACAATATTCAGCCAGCTCAGCGAACGTGGCATACCGATTCTGGACGAGATCGCGGGCAATACCGTCGATGAGCTGGGCCGCATATCCATATGGAATGCCGTACAGCGCTTGGGCGTCAGCCCAGGCCACCGGAACCGGATCCGAAGCGTTCGGAGAGCTGATCAAGCGCAGGCGCCAGTCAGCGAGAACCTGATGCGCCTCAGCCGGATTCTGCATTTTGTCGATCAAATCATCGGTCGCTCGGCAGAAAGCATAGAGCGCGTGAACGGCACGGCGTTTGTCTTTGGGCAGCAAATTCGCGGCGAGATGAAAAGTACGGCTGTTTGTTTTCGTCACGAGAGCGCAATAAGCGTAAGCAGCCTCGCGCACACTATTTTCGGTGCTCACCCGGTAGTCAGACAGCGGACTGTTGAATGCTTCATACGCCCGCGTCAGTAACGAGCACTCCCAGGCTTCGATTTGCAATTCTCTCTTCCTTCTCCACTGGTGCGGCCTTGTTGTGGCATAGCCTGAACAGAATATATCCTCTCGCTGCTCATCAAGCAAAGATGCTGATTCTTGCCTTCGTGCCTCTCGCTCGCTATAATGGGCGCCACGAGCAAAACGGGAGGCGCGCGGATGAATGTGCGTCGCTGGGGATTGGTCATAGGGGCTATGGCGTGGCTGGCCGGTCTGGCACTGGCAGCGGCGGTTCCGCTCGTCGCCGCGCGCTGGCCGGTACTGATCGCGGGGCTGGCGTTGTTCGTCGTGTCAGCGGGGGCATCGCTAGCCGCCATTCTCGGTTACGCGCGACGTTACCTGCCCGTGCCACGCGCGCTGGCGTGGGGCCTGCTCGCGCTCTGGCTGGCGGCGAGCTTCGCGCTGGGGGTGGCGCGGCTTACCTGGGCGAATCCGGCGATCGACCCTGCCAACGTCTCACATCTCATTGGATCGCGCGTCGCTGTGCAAGGCACGGTCTCAGGCGAGCCGGACCCGCGCGCCAAGGGTGAATACATCACCATCGCCGTTTCGTCGCTGTCGCGAGGCAATGGATATGCGCATCCAGCGACGGGCACGGTCGAGGTCTATGCGCTGGGGCCGGCGAGCGAATTCATGCCTGATTATGGTGATACGGTGACGGTGAGCGGGGTGCTCTCACCCACTCCGGCTCACGCGCCGCCGGGTATCGACGCGAGCCTGGGGGCGGCGACGGTCGTAGTGGTGCAGAGTGGCGGCGGCAATCCCCTGTGGGCGGCGCTCGCCCATCTGCGCCTCAGCCTGGCGGGGGCCATCGCGGCGTCGATGCCCGCGCCCGAGGCGGCTTTGCTCATCGGCATCTTGCTCGGCCTCAAGACGCCGGTGTTGCGCGAGCGGCTGGCGCTGTTTACGCGCACGGGCACGATTCACCTCGTCGTGACCTCTGGCCTCAAGGTGACGCTGGTGGCGGGCATCGTCGCGGCGCTGGTGCGACGCCTGCCACGCGGAGCGCAAATGGCGTTGTCGCTGACGGCAATCACGCTCTATGTCACGCTAAGCGGAGCTGGCCCGGCTGCGCTGCGCGCGGGGATCATGGGGGCGATTCTGGTGCTGGCGCGGGCGCTGCGCCGCGACTATGACGTCTTTTCCGCGCTGGCGCTGGCGGCGCTCATCATGACGGCAGTGACGCCGGCGATTTTGTGGGATGTCGGCTTTCAGCTCTCGGCGGCGGGCACGCTGGGCATCGCGCTGTGGGGGCCGCGCTTTGGCGCGCCGCTCGTGCGCTGGCTAGGTCGCGTGCGTGGCGGGGCGACACTGGCCGAAGTGCTGGCGACGACCATCGCGGCCCAGCTGGCGACACTGCCGCTGGTCGCGCTCAACTTTGGCATCGTCTCGCTCGTCGCGCCTGTGACGAACGCTATCCTCGTTCCTTTGTTGCCGCTTTTCCTGGCGCTGGGCGCGCTGGTGGGAACGCTGGGCTTGATCGCGGCGCCGCTGGGGGCCGTTGCCGGGGCCATCGCGTGGCCGGTGGCGCGCCTAGCCGATCTCGTCATCGAGCAGAGCGCGGCGCTGCCGTGGGCGGCGCTCACGGTCGGTGGCGTGCCGGCGTGGGTGACGCCTCTCTGGGTGGCGGCGGTAGCCGGGCTGGCGCGCTTGTGGCCGCGACGCGATCCCGCCGCCATAGACGACGAGCGGGCGCGACGCTTGCCCTGGCAGCTTCGTGTGGGCATCGCGCTGGCGGTGTTGCTGACCCTTTTCGCCGGCTCATTGGGCCTGGCGCGCGCGTCCGCACCAGCAGGCGCGTTGACGGTGACGTTTTTGGACGTGCCTGGCGGCCCGGCGACCGTCATTCGCCTGGCCAATGGCCGCACAGTGCTCATCGACGGCGGCGCCGACGGTCCGTCGCTGGTCAGTGCGCTGGGGAGCGTGCTGCCTTTTTGGCAGCACACGATCGATCTGATTCTGGTGACGGACGTGCGCGCCGGACATCTGGCCGGCCTCTCGACGGTGCTCGGCTCCTATCGCGTCGCCGAGGTGGGCGATCCGGGCGATCTGCACCCCGACACCGCCTATATCGCATGGTATACGAACGTGCGGCGCGTGGGCATTCCACGCGTGCAGATCTCAGCGGGGCGCACGATCGACCTGGGCGGCGGCGCGGAGATCGACGTGCTTTCCCCCGCACTGCCGCTCAGCACAACCGCTCCCTATCAGGATCAGAACGCGATGATTCTGGTGCTGGTGACGCCGGGGCTGCGCGTGCTCTTTGCCGGCGACGCGAGCGATCTGGCGCTGGCGGGGGTTATGAGCCAGCCCGCCGCGCTCCACACCGATCTGGTGCAGGTCTGCCAGACGCCCAACGAGGGCATTTTGTACGCGACGCCGCTGTCGGATTTATTGGCGGTCGCGCGGCCCCGGCTGGTGGTGGTGACGCCCTCAGCACGCAGCGCGCCCAAGGCGGGCACGCCCGATGCCGCGCCCACGCCCGACGACCCCGCCGCGCTGGCGGGTGGCATCACGGTGGCGCGCACGTGGCAGAGCGGCCAGATCACTATCGCGACGGAGGGAAGCGACTGGTGGCTGGCGCATTGATCACCAAGAAGGGCGCAGGATGCCCCTGGGTCAGTGTGTCGCAAGGGCAAGCTGCAAGCCCCCGCCTTCCAGGCGTGGGGTAGTTGACCCGGGTGCATCCAAGAGTTGACAGTTAGGCAGCCGTGCGGTGATACGAGCGCTGGGGCACCCGCGCCTGCGCGATCGCCTCGTCCCAGCGCCCGCTCAACTTCTCCGCCCGCAAGGCCAAGACTGCCCGCACTCCCGCTCGCGACCAGCTCATCCCCGCTTGCTTGAGCCGGGCTTGGACCACCCGCTTGCACGCGCTCTCGATGCTCCCGCTGCCGATCTGCCACCCTCGGGCGCGATAGTCCGCATACCGCATGTGGGTCTGGTGGTGCGCGAAGTACGTCTCCGTCTGCGCTACCTCAGGATATTTCCAGGCCCAGGCATGCAGGGCATCCAGCACCGCACCCAGATCTCCCTCCCATAACGCCGCCTCCAGCTCGCGCTCCCAGGCCGCCGCCTCTCGGCTGCCTTCCCGACACCGCGCGTTGGCCGCCGTCCAGAGATGTTCACAGGCGTGATACCAATCTACGATGTGCGTCGCCTGCGGCCAGTACTCCT
>VFSW01009391.1_pt1 | contig 13972 bp, 13 predicted proteins | sample 5358111 | NCBI WGS metagenome assembly VFSW01 (sample SAMN11554181, study PRJNA540505) | mine drainage metagenome | isolation source: sediment from site ElyBrook_90M | place: USA: Ely Copper Mine, Vershire, VT | collected 2017
TTCGCATGCGCGTCGTCGGCAATGGCGATCAGCTTCTGCACCGCCGCCTCCTCGGGCGCGCGCAGATCGAGCCGATAGCTGAGGTTGCCCGGCTCGCTGTGCGCCGCTTGTTCGAGCTTCGCGATGCCTTCCTCGTAGTCGCCGCGGTCGTATGCCGCGATGCCGGCATCGTGAATGCGCTGTGCGGCGCAGCCGCCGAGGAGCACCGAGGCGAGAAGAATTTTGCAGACGTGGCGCATCGCATTACTCATGGCTGGGCCGCCGATACCGACTGCCGTATGTTGAGAGGCGTGTAGTTGAACACGAGCCGCGCGGCGTCGGCGCTCTCCAAGACATAAGTCCCGTCGAGATGGTCGCCGACATGCGCATCGATCACCCGATCCTCGCGCGACAGGAAGTACACGGTTTCCCCACCCTGCGGCGTATAGGCTCCCATCACCGTGTACGGGAAGGGGGGTGCCGTCGGCGGCGGCGGCGGCACGGGCGGCGGCGGCGGCGGCGGCGGATCGATGTGCCAGGTATGCGGGGCGAACAGGGATCTTGCGAGCTGCGAGGCCGCGACGCGTGCGGAGGGCATTGCGGCGGCGGCAGGATCGGCCGCCGCCGCCCGCCTCCCCGCAGCGGTCGGCGGGGCTGCGTCGCGGTGTGCGCCGCCGCGCGGCGCGGCGGCCGCCAGAGCCGGCGCGCGTTCCGCGGAATCCGCGCCGCGTTCGACGGCCTCGGTTGCGATCCACCCGATCGCGACGCTCGCCGCCAACGCGGCCGCGCCGGTCAGCGCCTTGCGATGATGCCGCCGGGGCCGCCTCGCGGCGGCCTGCGGCTCGACGGCGCTCGGCTCGGCCTTGGGCACGAAGGCGATCTCGCTCATGGCGCGCTCCGCGTGAACAGCGTCATGCGAATTTGCGCCTCGATGCCCGGATCGGCGATGGTCTTGCGGGTGATCGACAGCTCGTCGATCGAGAGCGCGGGTATTGCGCCCAGCGTGGAGTCGATGAAGGCGCGCACCTGGGGATACGTTCCGTCCACCGGGAAGGAGATCTGATAGCGCACCAGCGGACCCGCCTTGACGGTGCCGACCTCGTACTTGGCGCTGTCGAGGGTGAGCTGCGCCGCATCGGCTTGGGCAAGCAGCAACGCCAGAAGCTTCGGAATCTCGGTGCGCAGCGGGAGGCTCTCGGGCGTTCGCAGAGCATCCGCCTGCGCCTTGACCGCCGCGGCGGGATGCGCCCGCGCTGCCGCGAGGTCCGAGCGCAATTGCCCGATCTCCTCCGTCACCGGCCGCTCCGTGGAAAGGTAGAAAACCGCGCTCGCGGCGATGAGCGCGAGCCCGACGAGTCCGGCACGCCCCGTCCGTCCGGCCGACCACACGAGCCGCGGCAGCCAATGCTGAACGAGTTGTTCGCCCGCGCGGGCGAATTCGGCGATTGCAGCCGCATGCCCCGGCGGGCGGCCTTGCGCGTCAAGGAGCACGCCTCGGGCCGGCGCAAGCGAACGGCTCGCGCGCGCCGCGCTCATGTCTGCCAGTCCGCTGCGAGCTTGATGCGCACCGCATGCTCCGGGTCGTCCTTCAGGCGTTCATGGCTCTCGAGCAGAGGGAAGCGCAGCACCGTGCTCTTTTGCAGCCGCTCCAGATACGCGAGCGCATCGGGCAACGAGCGCACCTCGGCGGTGATTCTGACGATGCGCTTGTCCGCATCGGGTTGCACCTGGAGAAGGGACACCTTGTCCGCCATGTCGGCGCTCGCCGACTCGAGCTCCGCCAGGAGCCTGGTCCACGGAATCGCGAGTTGGCGGCTCATCTTGCTGAACTCTGCCTGCTCCTTGGCGCGCAGCGGATCCTCGATGCGCGGCCGCTTTTGCGAGGCCATTGCCTCCACCGCGCCGTCGAGGCGCTCGCGCTCTGCGAGGGCCCGTTCGAAGCCGAAGCCGGCGGTGACGGCTGCCGCGAGGCCGATTGCACAGAACAGCCATCCGAGGCCCGTGCTGCGGGTGCGTCCGGCCGCGAAATCGACCTGCATCGCGCGATTGCGGCTCATGCCGGAGCCCGCAGCAGCAGCCCGAGCTCATACGCCATGCCCGGATCGCCCTGCTGGGCTTCCAGCCACTCCGGGCCCGATCCGCTGCGCTCGAGGCGCTCGCGCATCCAGGGCGGAGCCTCGATGAACATGCGTCCGCTGCCTGCGCCCATCCGGCCGAACGCCTGCATGCGCTCGAGCTCGATGCCCGCGCCGTCGCTGGATAGTCGAGCGGTGTGCACGCGATCCCACGTGCCGTGCGCGAGATGCACGGCGCAGAGCCATCCGTCCTCGAGAGTCACGAACCATGCGTCGTCGGCGGGAATTCGCCGGCGCCACGCGTTGAAGGCCACGATGGGCTGCGGCTGCACGGAGCGCAGCCGCAGCCGTGCCGGCGCAAGCGTGGACTCGAGTCCGGATCTGAGCTCGGCGGGCATCGCGCAGACCACCGACGGCTGGCCGGGCGGCACGTCCTCGAGCGCCACCTGCCACTCCGAGACGATGTCGCCGAACGTATCGGTGAGCACATAGCGCGCGTGCGCGCGCCGGGCGTCCCCGTCGAGATGCATGGCCGGCGCGGGTACGATCCCGAAACGCACCCAGGCGCCCGCGATGACCACGCACGCACTGGCGTCGTGCCAAAGCGGCTCGCGCAGCACGTCGGCGAGGCAGGCGAGCGCCGCGGCGAATTCACCGCCGCCGTCCGACACGGCGAGTTCGGTGCTTGCGCCGACGCGCGGCCTCAATCCGCGCGAGCGCCGCGCGAGCGCGAGCTTGCGCGGCGACAGGTAGATCACGACCTCGTCACGCCAGAGCGGTGACACGGTTGGCCTCCAGCAGGGTGGTCGCGCCGCGCTGTACGAGCTCGAGCGCGGCGGTGCGGATGAGTTTCGAGCCGCCGGCGAGCGCGAGCTCCTTGAGGCGTCGCGCGGGCGCCCGCAGCACGATGGCCTCGCGCAGCTCGTCGTTGAGCACCAGCAGCTCGCCGACGGCGACGCGCCCCTTGTATCCCGTGCCGCGGCAATGGGCGCAGCCACGTCCGGTGCGGAACGCCCATGACGCGGCCGTCTGCAGCACGAGCCCCGACTGGACGATGAGGTCGGTGGAGGGATGCGACGACTCGCTGCATTGCTCGCAGATGATCCGCACCAGGCGCTGCGCGAGAATGCCGTTCAGGGCGGATACGAACGCGTAGGCATCGACCTGCATGTGCGCAAAGCGGCCGAGGACATCGAATACGTTGTTCGCGTGTACCGTGGTGAACACCAGATGCCCGGTGAGGGCCGACTGGATTGCAATCTGCGCCGTCTCGGGGTCGCGGATCTCGCCCACCATGATCTTGTCGGGATCGTGTCTGAGGATGGAGCGCAGCCCGCGAGCGAACGTGAGGCCCTTCTTCTCGTTGACCGGAATCTGCAGCACGCCCTGCAGCTGGTATTCGACGGGATCCTCGATGGTCACGATCTTGTCCAGGCCGGTATTGGTCTCGGAGATGGCGGCATACAGAGTGGTCGTCTTGCCGCTGCCGGTGGGCCCCGTGACCAGCAGCATGCCGTAAGGCAGCTGCGACAGCCGGCGCAGGCGGCGCACCATCTCCTCGTCCAGTCCGAGCGCATCGAGCCGCAAGCCGTGTATCTCGTCTGTGAGCGCCTGCTTGTCGAGGATACGCAGCACCGCATCCTCCCCATGGACGCTCGGCATGACCGAAACGCGAAAATCGATCGGCCGGCCCTTGAGCGCGAGCTTGAAGCGGCCGTCCTGCGGCACGCGGCGCTCGGCGATGTCCAGCTCGCTCATCACCTTGATGCGCGAGATCACCTGCTCGGACAGATCCGTACCACCGAGCGTCGCGACCGGTACCAGCACCCCATCGATCCGGTAGCGCACCGCGAGGCCGCCGGGACGGGTCTCGAGGTGGATGTCGCTCGCGCCCGCCTTCAGGGCATCGTAAACGGTCGAGTGCACGAACTTCACGATCGGGCTCGAGTCCGCGCTGATGGTCGCGAGGGAGAGATTCTCGATCTGCAGCTCGGCCTCGGTTGCATCGACGCCGGCGAGCGCGGTCACGTCCATCGCCTTGAGGCTCTGCTCGTGCTTGGCGATGTAGGCGGTGACCTCGCCGCGGGCCGCGAGACACCAGGTGAGATCCTTCGGCACCCGGAGCTCGAGCCAGGCGCGCAAATCCCTGTCGAACGGGTCGCCGATGACGGCCAGGCGCTGCTCGTTTCGGCCCACCAGCACGCAGCCGCGCTTAGCGCAGTCGGCGAGGCCCAGCAGGTCGAACAACGGCGCGAGGCTCATGAGCTCCGCACCCTCGAGCACCGGAAACTTGAGCTTCGCGCCGAGCGCGCGCGCGAGCGAACCTTCGTCCAGGCGCACGGCCTCGAGCAGCGCGTCCATGACAGGACGGCCGCCGGCGTTGTCGATCGCCGCTTTGAGGTCCGCGTCGTCGAGCTCCGGCATCGTCGGCGGCTCGGCGGGGATGTCGATCAGCGGAGCGGCGCGCACTGGCAGCTGCCGGCGAGTTCGAAGCTCGGGAAGTACATGAGCACGACGATGCCGCCGATCAACAGACCGATCAGGGTCATCATCGCGGGCTCGATCAGGCGGGTGGCGATATCGACCCAGCGCGACAGTTCGGCATCGTAGAAGGCCGCAACGCGCTCCATCATCTCGCCCATGTCGCCGCTGCGCTCGCCGACGCGCAGCATCCGCTCGCCCACCGGCGTCGTGAGGCCGTGCAGGGTGAGCGAGTCGGTGAGCGACTGCCCCTCTCGCACCGCACGGGTCGCCGCCGCGAGCCGCGGCTGGGCGGCGGCCGGGAGCAGGCCGCGGGTCATGTCGAAGGCGGTGACCACCGGCAATCCGCCCCGCAGCAGCATCCCGCAGGTCCGGTACAGGCGCGCGAGCTGGTAGAGCTGCAGCTGGTGGCGGATCGCCGGGATGCGCGCCACGGTGCGGGTGGCGGCCGCGCGCGATCCGGGGCGCGCGCCGATCAACACGATCAGGACCGCGCTCGCGAGCGCGCCGCCGGACATCAACGCGCCGTGCGCCTCGATCAGCCGGCCCCACTGCATGAGCAGCCGCGAAGCCAGTGGCAGCTCGCCGCCCATCTCCTCGTAAATGCCCGAGAAGCGCGGCACGACGTAGGCGATGAGAAACAGCACCACGAGGGTGCCCACCCCGAGCAGCACGGCCGGATAGATCGAGGCATTGATCAACTGGCGCTTCAATATGTCGATGCGTTCCTGGTAGGTCACGAAGCGCTGCAGTGCCTCGGAGATGGCACCGCTATGCTCGCTCGCCCGCACGGTGGCGACATAGAGTGTCGGGAAACTCGCCGGGAACGCACCGAGTGCCGTCGAAAGACTCTGGCCCTCGTACAAGCGGGCCCGCAGCCCCTCCAGAACCGAGCGCACCGCCGGGTCGCGTTCTTTCTCGGTCAATCCATCGATGGCCTCGACCAGCGAGAGGCCGGCGTCGAGCAGTGCAATCAGCTCGCTCGTGAACGGCACGAGCGCCAGACGTTTGCCGCGGCCCGAAATCTTCAAGCGCGAACTCTCGACCGCGATCACCTTCAGTCCGCGCGAACTCGCCTGGCGGCGCGCGTCCGCTTCGTCGAGCGCGTCCATATCGTGGATGGCGACGGTCCGAGCGGCATCGAGACCCGTGATCCGATAGCGCATCGGCTACCAATTGGTGATATCGGCGTCTTCGCCGGTGCCGCCCGGCCGGCCGTCCTTGCCGTAGGACAAAAGATCGAAATCCCCGTGACTGCCCGGGTTCTCGTAGACGTACGGCCGCCCCCACGGATCGGCGGGGACGCCCTTTTTGAGATACGGACCGCCCCAGTTGGGCTCGTTGCTCGGGGTTACCACGAGCGCCTGCAGGCCCTCTTCGGTCGTCGGGTAGCGGCCTACGTCGATGCGAAACTGGTCGAGCGCCTTGTCGAGGGCATCGACCTGCGCCTTGGCGACCTTCACCTGCGACTTGCCCACCTGGGCGAAATAGCGCGGAGCGACGAAGCCCGCCAGCAGTCCGATGATCACCATGACCACGAGCAGCTCGAGCAAGGTGAACCCCCGCCGCCGGCATGGGCTCTTGGGCATACATCCAGACATGACAATCCCTCCCGCTATGACGCGTGCCGGTGACTTGCCGTCGCCGAGCCAAGCATGCTGCCCGGCCGGGCCTCACCGACAGTCGGCTGTTGAGGGTGCCTTCCCGCGCACTTCCAGGTAGCGCCGGTAGGGTGACACGGTATTTCGGCGCCCTCAGTTGAGCCGCGCACTCGCGAGCCGCGCGGCCTGACCCGTGGCGATGGGCCATTCGAGCTGAACCAGCGTGCCGGCTCCCGGCGAACTCGAGATCTCGAATCTCCCGCCGGTCTTTTCGCAGCGCTCGCGCAGCCCGCGCAGGCCGCGCGAGCCGCCGGTGGCCAGAAGGTTTTCGCCCGGCTCGAAGCCGAGGCCGTCGTCGCGCACCGTCACCACCAGCACCCCATTGGCGAGACGCATCGAGACCGTCACGTTGCGGGCCACGGCGTGGCGCGCCACGTTGTTCAGCGACTCCTGGACCGCGCGGAATACGTTGGTGACGAGCAGCGCGGGGATATCCGTGTCCTGGACCGCAATCTCGGTCTGAACCTTGACATCCCGGTACACTTCCTGCCAGTCGCGGCACAGTCCGCGCACCGCGGATGCCGCGCCGAGGTCATCGAGCATGGCGGGCCTGAGGTTCATCGAGATCGCGCGCACCTCTTCCATGAGTCGCCGCACCCGCTCGACCACCACGCCGATCACGGACTGCGCTTCGGCCGGCGTCTGGCGGCGCAACAGCTCCTGCGCGCGCTCGAGGGAGTACTTGATGGCGCTCAAAGTCTGTCCCACCGAGTCGTGCAGATCCTGTGCGATGCGCTTGCGCTCGTCCTCTTGGGCATTCATCAGCTGCTCGGACAGCGACTCGAGCTCGAGCATCGAGCGCCGCAGGGAGTGCTCCGCCGCGCGACGCCGGGCGATCTCGTCGGTCAGCGACTGATTGGCGCTCGACAGCCGATCCGTGCGCTCTGCGACCCGCTCTTCGAGCGTCTGATTGAGCGTCTTGAGCTCTCGCCCCGCGGGGCGCTGGGAGGTCACGTCCGTGAGGTTGACGACCGCACGCTGCGCGGCCGAAGCGGCCGTCTCGGGGCCCGCCGCGGCGGGCGGACTCAACACGACGATCAGATCGCGCATCAGCACCCGGTCGCTGATCTCGAATCGTGCCTGCAGCCGGTTGCGCACCCGATCGCCTGCGGCGTTCACACAGGCGCGCAGCCGGCACAGCTCGTCGGCGCACTCGGGATGCAGCACCACATGCAGGTCCGCGCCGATGGCGCCCTTCACATCCCCCAGCCGCCAGCGCTCCAGCGCGCGGCTGATGCGCACCACGCGCAAATTCCGATCGAGCAGTCCGACGATCTCGGGCAGCGCATCCACGGAGAGTTCCCATTCGAGCTTGGCGCGATGAATCGATGTCAGCGTCTTGATCCGGGCGCCGCTGCCGGTCGAGCGGATCGCCTCCATCAGCAACCGACTCTGATTGAAGGCGGCGATGCGCTGCGCGGCCTGGCGCGGATCGGGGGGCGCCAGGAGCAGCAGCACGAACCGCGACGCCGGCTCCGCGAGGACCGCGCAGCACAGGGCGTGCATGAGCGGCGCGCGCGGCGGCTCCGCCCCTTCCTGCGGCGGCGTCGGCGCCAACCGCACATAGCGGTCGAGCAAGTGCTCGGGATCGGCAAGCGCCGCCCGCACCACGGGCAGTCGGCTCAAGGGCAGCAGCCGGTGACTCCACGCCGGCGGCAGGTTGTGCCCGCCGAGCAATCTCACGTGGGAGTCCGCGCCGTCATTGCGCAACACGATGACACTGGCGGCCGGGAAGGCGATCGCCAGCGCGCGCGCCGCGGCGCTCAGCAGGGTGCGCAGCGGGAGTGAAGCGCCGTAGCGCTCGGCAATCGCCCCAACGGGCGGTGCGGCCCTGCCCTCCAATGCGGATTCCTCCCTCGCTGCTCGACGCATCTTCCCTCCGAGCGTGCGCGATTTCGAGTGGGCGCGCTCCCCGCTCGCAGCCGCGCTCTTTAGGTAGGGTCGCGTAGGGCGCGCTGGTAGTCGCCGTGCGCGGTGGCGAGGAGCCTGTGGTACAGGCCGAGCACCGAGGGCACGTAGGCACGCGTTTCCGGGTAGGGAGGAACCGCGCGCCCATAGCGCTCAACCGCCTCCTCGCCGGCATTGTAGGCCGCGAGCGCGAGTTCGAGATTGCCATAGCGGCGCATCAAGTCATGCACATACCGGGCCCCCGCCCGAAGATTGTCGCCGGGATCGAAGGCGTCTTGCACCCCGTAACGCTGGGCGGTCTCCGGCAGGAGCTGCATGAGCCCCAGGGCGCCCTTGCGCGATACGGCCTGCGGATTGAAACCGGACTCCACAGCCACCATCGCCTGCAGCAGCGCAGGCTGCAAGCCGGCCCCACGCGCCGCCTGCACGATGAGGCCGGCGTAAGCATCGCCGGCCCCGCGTCGGCCGCGGGTCAAGCCGGCCGCCGCCTTCGGCTCCGTGAACAGCAGCACATAGCGAGGGTCGGCGGGGACATTGGAGTAATGAGTCGCCCCCGCAGGGTCGGTGAACGAGTAGATGTCCGCCCGCGCGAGCGGGGCGCAGCCGCCGCCCAAGCAGAGCACCAGCAAAAGGCGGCGCGCCAGCTTCATGAACCCACTATAGGTCGCCCACCCGGCTCGGAGCCAGTGGTGGAATTGAGTAGAAGGAGCCGGCATCTTGGCGCCGCCAAGCCGCCCACGACGCGCCGTCTGCTCGATTCGATCGGCGCTGTGAAATCGGTCACGCTTTCAGGCCTCTGGACAATTTATTGTAAAAACTGCAACACTGGGTTGTCGGGGATAGCCTATAAGTTGCACCAGGGACCTGCGGGAATCTTGGTACCCGGCGGGATCCGAGGGATTCAGGGACCTGCCCGAGGGGAACCTGGCGGCATTTGAGTTGGACACCTCCGCGAAGCGGCAACCGGTTGTTGCGGCAAAGATTCGCGGGTGACCGTCGCGTTATAGCGCAATGTCGGAACAGCGAGGTAAATTTGTGGTCGAAGGGATGTCGGCGGTCAACGGCTTCAGCCAGTATTTACAATTTTCCGAAACAAAGCCCGCCAGAGTGGTTCTGATAGACGATCACGCGATCCTGCGCGAAGGGTTGATCGCGCTGTCGGAGCTGGAGGGCGATTTGAAGGTGGTCGGACAAGCCGGGTGCATCGCCGACGGCTTGGGGGTGGTTCTGGCGACGCGGCCGGACCTCATCATCACCGATATTTCGCTGCCCGGTTCGACCGGCCTGCAGGGCATCGTGGAATTGCGCAGCCGGTGTCCGGAATCGCGGGTGCTGGTCCTCACCATGCACGACAGCGAGGAGTACATCCGGGCGGCCCTGTCCGCCGGCGCGCAGGGCTACGTTCTTAAGGATGCCACGCGCGCCGAGCTGATCCATGGAGTGCGGGCGGTTCTCGCCGGCCAGCGACATCTGTGCCCGCGATCCTCCGCACGGGTGGTCTGCAGCTATCTGGGGGAGCAGCAGGCGGTCCCGGCGGTCGCCTGCGGCGTTACCGGCCGCGAGCGGGAGATCCTGTCGATGGTAGCCGCGGGCTGGTCCAACAAGCGCATGGCCCGTCAGCTCCAACGGAGCGTGAAGACCGTGGAGAAGCACCGTGCGAATCTCATGCGCAAGCTGCAGCTCCATAATGTCGCGGAGGTCACGCGGTTTGCGTTTCAGAGCGGAATGATGCGCCAGGAATCGGACCCGGAGCACGACCGCACCAACCGCTGACTGCGACGCAGGCCACGGCATGCGGCTGCCGGCACCTCGGCTGCAGCGCCCGGCACGGCTGCGTTGTTACCCGTGCGCGCGGCCGGTCACGCGTGACCCACCCCGAGCACTTGTTCGACGGCCTGCAGCAGTTCCTCGGATGCGAACGGCTTGGTCATCACCCGGTGCGCGCCGGCGCGCTCCGCCGCGGCCAGATAGGCGGACGTGGTGATCGCGGTGGGCCGATAGCCGGCCACGCCGAAGTTGCCGCCCCCCGAAATGGCGATCACACGGACGGCCGGAAACTCCTTTCTGATATGGTCGATGCCTTCCACGCCGTTCATTTTCGGCATGATGATGTCGGTGATCACCACATCGGCGCTCGATATGCGCATCTGCGCCAACGCTTGGGCGACATCATCGGCGGACCGCACGGAGTACCCGGCCCGCTCCAAGACGCGCCGAATCGCATCGCGCACGTCGATCTCGTCGTCGATCACAAGGACGTTGTGCATTCGGCTTTACTCCACGGCCTCCGTCGTCGGAGTGTATCGCGCCTCCTCTAGGGCTGCAGGAAAGGTGATCGTGAACGTGGAACCCCGTCCTACCTCGGAATCGACCGAGATGGCCGCCCCGAAGCTCTCGGCGATGCCATGGACGACGGACAGACCGAGGCCGGTGCCCTCGCCCACCGCCCGGGTCGTGAAGAACGGCTCGAAAATCCGCTCAACTGTCGCCGCACTCATGCCGCGTCCGGTATCGCGCACCCAGAGGATGACGCGCCCCGCGAGTGCGTCCGGATCCTCTGCGTCTGCCGCGGCCGAGAATTGCAGGCCTATCGTGAGAACCGCCGTTTGCGCCCCTTGCATGGCCTGATATGCGTTCGTGCACAGATTGATCACCAACTGTACCGCGAGAGTGCCGTCCCCCATGACCGGCGGGATGAATTCCTCGATCGCGGTGCGAATCTCGATGCTCGAGGGCGCAAGCGCCGAGAATAGGGTGAGTCCGTCGGCCACCGCCGCCTTCAAGTCGATCAGCGTCAGATTGATGTCTCCGAGCTCGCTGGTGAAAGTCAGAACCTTCTTGACCACATCCTTGGCTCGCTGTGCCGCGGCGAGAACGCGGTCCAGGTCGGCGCGCGACAGGCTCGACTGCGGCAAATCAGCCAGCGCCGCTTCGGTGAACAGAATGATCGGTACCAGCACGTTGTTGAACTCGTGTGCGATGCCGCCCGCCAGGGTGCCGACGGTCTCGAGCCGTTGCCGGTGGCGCAGCTGTTTCTGCAGCTCGACGCGCCTTATTTCGGAGAATTCCTTCTCCTTGATTTTGGCCTGCAAACGCTCGTTGACGCCCACCAACTCCCGGTGCATGGCCTCCAGATCGACCGCCAGCTCATGCAGCTCGCGAATACCCGTCGTGACGTGCAGCGGCTGCGAATAGTGCCCGGATGCCACCGCTCTGGAGGCCTCCTGCAGCCGGTGTATGGGGCGCGACATGCGGCGGCTGAGAACGATGGAGATGACCATGACGAAGCAGAAATATGCGGCGAGTACGATCAGCATTCTATTTAGCGCCAGATGGATTCGCTCGAGCGTCGGCTGCTCGTCGAATCCCAGGCGCAGTTCGGCGCTCCGTCCGGAATGCAGGATCGGCAATACCACGAAATAGACGTCGTCGCCATCGTCGAACACCAGATCGGTGTGTCGCGGCGCCTTGATGTTGGGCGATCCGAGCTTGCTCAACGTGCTGTGGCGCATGTCGATCAGTTCGGCGTAGCGCGCATCGCCGTGCAACACGGCCAGATCGAGCAGATCCTCGGTCCTCGACGGAGAATCGAGCGCCACGCCGAGCTCAAACTCATCCGCGAGAATTCTCGCAAAAGTGCGTGCGTGCTGGATGAACATGTTCTCGTGGCTCTTGCGGATGACGTATCCCATGCCGTAGTACAGAGCGGGCAGCACGATCAGATGCACCGCGACGACGCAGGTCGCAACGGTATTTGCAAAGGAGATTTTCAGTCGTGCCATAGCACCCTAAGCACCTTGATGCGCCTGTCGTGCTGCACGTCCCTGGCCCAGGCGAAGCTCACCGCGGTCGGATCGGCCGCGAGCGCGTCGAGCAGCGGCACGGCGTCGGTGTACGTGGGGGGCGAGGGGCGGCCTTCCTGACGCGCAAGCCCCGACACGCGACGGCTATAGGTCACATCCGTCATCGAAACGACGTTCTGCAGGAAGACCTGCTTCAGGTACCAATCGGCCTCGTTGAGCAGCGGCCGAAGCCGGTCCCCGTCGTGCATGACGGTCATCCCGAGAAAGAGCTTGCGGACTTCGAGCGAATCGAGCTGCGTCACCTTGCTGGTGGAGCTGACGATCAGCACCAGACTCTCGTCGGCGCGTGCAGGCGCCGCCACAGCGGCGCCGATCAGCAACGCGCTGAGCCACACTCTCGCGATCTTCCTCAAGGAACCACCCCGCTCCATCGAAGCCGCCCTCCCGTCGATTGCCTCAGAACGATGCGGCTCGGAATGGCCGCCTCATCGATGCGGCCGCCGTACCCCGCTGCGACGCGGATTCGCCATGTCCGAATTCGGCAAGACCGCACCGGCGCGCGGCGTTACCTGTTTGCTAATATCCATCGCGACGCTATCGCCGTCAAACGGCATGCCAAATACGGATTCGACTGTACATTAACCTGCGACTGCGGCTTCTGCGGGATTTGTCACGATTGGAGAAGCGGTGGCGGAACCACCTCTCGGTTGGGGAATGTTGTCAGGTGTGCGTGCCCGAATCATCCTGCCGGCGCAACATCCGGTGGACGGCTGTTGCGGACACGCTAGACTGCATCGAACCCCGGCGGGGGGTGCCGCTGGTCGAGGATTGTCGCGTATGTTCACCGAAACAGCCATTCGGCGCGAAGTCGGCGCGGTCGCGCTGATGTTTACCGGGTTGGGGTCGATCATCGGTTCGGGATGGCTGTTCGGCGCCTGGCGCGCGGCGCAGCTCGCCGGCCCCGGCGCCTTCTATGCGTGGATCATCGGCGCCGTGATCATCACGTTCGTGGCCGTCACCTATGCCGAGCTCGGCGCCATGTTCCCGGAATCCGGCGGGGCCGTGCGCTACGGGCACTACTCACACGGATCACTGGTGGGATTCGTCGCCGGTTGGGCCGCCTGGATCGCCATCGTCTCGGTCATCCCGGTGGAGGCCGAGGCATCCGTCCAATACATGAGCTCCTGGCCATGGAACTGGGCGCAGGGCCTCTATGTGCACGCCGCCCAGGGCCACGGCGAGCTGACGGTTCCGGGGCTCGGCATCTGCGCGGTGCTGGTGATTGTCTATTTCCTGGTGAATTTCTGGAGCGTGAAGGTGTTCGCCGGAACCAACAGCGCCATCACCTTCTTCAAACTCATCGTTCCCGCCGCGACCGCCATCGCGCTGATGTGCACCGGCTTTCATGCCGAGAACTTTCGTGTTGGCGTGCACGGCGGCAGGTACGTCGGCAATCTCGCCTCGATTCTAACCGCCGTGGCGACCAGCGGCATCGTTTTCAGCTACAACGGATTTCAAAGTCCGGTCAATCTGGCCGGGGAGGCGCGCCATCCGGGCCGCAGCATACCCATCGCGATTTTCGGATCGCTCCTGCTGAGTACGGTGGTTTACCTGTTGCTGCAGATCGCCTTCCTGGGTGCCGTTTCCCCCGAGCATCTGGGCGAGGGGTGGTCGGCACTCGAGTACAGCTCGCCGTTCGCGCAGCTCGCCCTGGCGCTCAACCTCAACTGGCTCGCCCTGCTCCTGTATGCCGACGCGTTCGTCAGTCCGAGCGGCACCGGCACCACCTACACGGCGACGACGGCGCGCATGATTTACGCCATGGAGCGCAGCGGCTCGCTGCCGCGGGTGTTCGGCCGAGTACACGAGCGCTTCGGCATACCGCGGCCCGCGATGTGGTTCAATCTGCTGGTTTCGTTTCTGTTCCTGTTCTTCTTCCGCGGCTGGGGAAAGCTTGCCGCGGTCATCTCGGTGGCCACCATCATCACCTATCTGGTGGTACCGGTGAGCGTCAGCGTCCTGCGGCGCACGGCGCCCGATCTGGACCGCCCGCTGCGCATGCCCG
>VFSW01009392.1_pt1 | contig 13970 bp, 14 predicted proteins | sample 5358111 | NCBI WGS metagenome assembly VFSW01 (sample SAMN11554181, study PRJNA540505) | mine drainage metagenome | isolation source: sediment from site ElyBrook_90M | place: USA: Ely Copper Mine, Vershire, VT | collected 2017
GTCGGCCTTTCCGGCCCGGCAAGCCAGTGCGGACGGCGGCGTTCGATCCAATCCAAAATCCGAGATCGGAGTGACCTTAAGGCTGGGAGATCATCCGCGAGCAAAACCGCGCCTATCGGGAGCATCCAGAATCCCAAGACGGGAAGAAAGCCGAAAAGTCCGCCGCAAATCAACAATACGGCGGCGGGCCCTCTGATCCACAGCGAGGCCGGGCGGCGGAGCCAGCGGACGGTCGAACAAAGGCGCCGCGGCAATCGACCAACGAGTACGTCCACGCGCGGATCGTCGGCACGCGCGACCAACTCACTACCGGCGCAATGCCGAGTAAATCCCGCTTCCACTTCATTTGCTCCTGGATTCGGTCAATCCGACAATCAACTGAAACACGAAGCGTGCTTTGGATGCGCGACTCCGGGTCGGGGACGGGATCGGGGGACATAACCCGGGTCGCGAACTCCTTAAATTCAACGCCCAGTCACACGTCGAACGGACGCTGGAAGCGGTCCGATAATGTTAGGAAGCGCCGCTGTCAGCTTCCTGGTCGGCAGGGCGATCATGACCAACCGTATCAGCTTGAGTGCCCCCAACTCGAACGGATGGATTATCCGATCCGCCGCGGCGACCCGCTCCGCTGTGCGAACAACAACTGATGCTAGTGACAAGCCGGCCAGTGGACGGAAGCTTTCGACGATCACCTCGGCACTGTCCCGTTCTTCAAGTTGTCGCACGCGAACGTCAAAAGTGTCTGCGATCTCATGTCGTGAGATTGTCGGCACGAACCCGCGCCGGTCGACGAAATCCACTAATTCGCCACACTCGACGGCTTGCGCCTGACCGTCGGCCAGTGCGACGAGAGCGCCGGCCGTGACAAGGGCGTGCATCACCTCGTCTTCACGGCAATTGAGACGGTCAGGCGTGCGTTCGATAGGTGTGGTGATCGAACAGAGATCTGAGTTGGCCATGATGCTCCCCTTCGGCAGCGTGCCGTTTTGCGGCGCCGGAGAAGCTCAGATCAGCCTTTTTCGGGGATATTGAGATGCTACAGGCCCCGATATCGGCCAATCCCAGCGCGGCGGCGCGGGAAAGGTGATCCGACATCGCGAGGTTGGCCAAGTAAGACTCGGCGTCCTCGCCAGAGGGGCCCGGATCGAATTGTTCAATAGTTAGCTAGATGTGGACTTTGGCGAAATCAAGGTAGCCGCTCGATGGCGGAAATATTCGTCAGAGTTTCGTCAGAGTATTGAACAGAAGTTTTCGACAGTTGGCAGGCACAATCACGGCTCGCTTGAGGCGCTTGTGCGATCGTCCATCTCGGTGACATGCGGAAACAAATTGTCGATCGGCTGCTCGGCACAATTCGGCCGCCAAGCTCATTGACGCGGCACCGTCGACACGATCTGCATCGTGCAGATGCGCTGAAATTTGGCGCCGTTGGAGAGCGAGATCGTCTGGATGACTGGCAATCCGCTACTGCCGTACACGCTAAATCCATTCTCACCCTTCCAACCCTTGAGGTCGACGCCGGAAATCGTAAAGGTCACACCGGCATTTGGCCCCGCGGTAAAGGTTCCGCTGGTGGTCCCGGTGCGAAGAACGAAACTGCCATTTTCGGCTGGACCGACGGAATCGAAGACAAACCTCGCTTCATAGGCGTTCGCTGCCGGAAGATGCATGCGAGGCCCGACGCCAAATGACGCACTGTCAACGGACTGACCCACTTCAGTAACGTTGCGCTTCGCATCAGCGCTCCCTACCGCGCTGAACGTGGTCCGCCAGGCTACGCCCGCGTTGACCGGTTCCAACTTAGAATTGAACCCCATTGGCGAAGCAACACAGCTTCCGGAACTGGTGTAAGCGAACGTCGGCGTCTCAGCGCCGGCCGGGCTCACCGGCGCCGCGATTGCCAAGGTCAGCAGGCCAGAGCAAGCGGTGCGTCTCATTTCGACCTCCCTGAAACCAAACAATCGCCCACCACGAGTGCCAATGGGCCAGGCTCAAATTTCTCCCTTACTATCCACGTCATTCATCACGAGTGGGGCCAGCGCCCCACATAACCCGATTTGCCTTCGGCGCGGCAGGAATTTTGCCGCCGCACGGCTGACTATCACTTAACGTGAATTGACCGACCGGAGACAACGTCGAATATTCACACGCGAAACAACCGGCGCGTTGGCAGCTTTTTGGCCGGCGACGAATGAGGGAGGAATGACATGCACCGTGCGATGCTACGCTTCGTCCTGCTTGCCTTGTCGTTGGCCGGCTCGACCGCTTTGGCCGTGCCGGCAATGGCTACAAGCTGTCGAGACTTGACCAAAATTATGCCACCCAACGCCACCGTCACTTCCGCGACGGAGGAGACCGGTTCGTTTGAATCGCCAAAGGACGGCCTCGGCAACACAACCAAGGTAACGGTTCCGTTCTGCCGCATTGTCGGCACCGCCAAGTCCGAAGCAGCATCGAGCATCGGCTTCGAACTGTGGCTGCCGCCGGCGGATAAGTGGAACGGCCGAATGCTGGCGAGCGGCAATCTCGGCCATTCGGGAGTGCCAATCTATCCGTCGTTGAACGACGCGTTGACGCGCGGTTTCGCGGCGCTCGGCGACGATCTCGGCCATCAATCCAATGCTTTCGCGATCGATTGGGCCGTCGGCCATCCCGAGCGGATCAAGGATTGGGGCCATCGCGGCACACACTTCAGCGCGGTCGCCGGCAAGGCGATCGTCGCGGCGTACTACGGCGACGCGCCGAAATATTCCTACTTCAGCGGTTGCTCACATGGCGGCGGCAGTGCGCTGGCGGAAGCGCAGCGTTATCCGGAGGATTACGACGGCATCATCGCCGGCGCGTTCGGCAGTGACTGGACCGACGTGTCCGCGGCTTATGTGTTTGAGGCGCAAGCGGCGCTTAACGATCCGGCCAGCAACCTGCCGGCACCGAAACTCAAATTACTAAATAGCGCTGTCGTCGCGGCTTGCGACGCGGAGGATGGGGTGAAAGACGGCATTATCAACAATCCCCGGCAATGCCACTTCGACCCGAGCGTCCTGCAATGCAAAGCGGGCGATGCCCCCGATTGCCTGACGGCGGCGCAGGTGACGGCAGTAAAGAAGCTCTATGCCGGGCCGCGCAACAGCGCCGGCAAGCAGATCTTTCCGGGCCTCGAACCTGGCAGTGAATTTCTCTGGGGTTTCTTGGTTGCGGGTCCGGAGACCTTTCTCGGCGCCGATTTCTTCAAATACGCGGTCTATGACGGGAAGGATTTCGACTGGCACAAAATGAATCTCGACAGCGACGTCGACGCCGCAAATCGGAAGCTCGCGGCCGACATCAACAATACAAGCTCCGATCTGAGCAAGTTCGCGGCTCGCGGCGGCAAGCTCATCCTCTATAGCGGGTGGGGCGATGCGCTGATCCAACCGGGCAACGGCATCAACTATTATGACAGCCTGGTTAAGGCGCACTCCGACACGGTCGACAAATTCGCCCGCCTCTATCTGGCTCCGGGCATGGGCCATTGCGCCGGCGGACCCGGACCCAACGCATTCGGCGGCACGCGCTATCTCAACGCTGGTCAACCAAATCCGCCGGTGCTCGATCCGGATCACGATCTGATCTCCGCGGCGGTCGCGTGGGTCGAGCACGGCCGTGCGCCCCATGCGATCATCGCCACCAAATTCGTCGATGACGACCCGGCGAAGGGCATCGCCATGCAACGTCCGCTATGCCCCCATCCGGCAGTTGCGGCCTATACCGGCAAAGGCGATACCAACGACGCGACGAATTTCTCCTGCGCCAAGCCTTGAGAGATCAGATTGGCAAGGTCCTGCTTTTCAACAAGGAGCTGTTCGTCGCCGAGATTTGCCTGGGTCACCCCGCAGCATCCAGCGTTATTGCGCGAAAGGTCATTGCCGCCGTGCGCTGCCACTGCAACCGGTCATCCGATCGTCAGGGCTTGGGGCTCAACCGGTATGTCTGATGGCAGCCTACGCAAAGCTCCAACGCCTCAGCGAGCTTGGAACTGACGATAGCCGGGTCGGCGCTCGCCATCGCCGCGTCAGAGAGCGCATCAAAGGCCGAGTGCGACTGCCGCCCCAGCGCTCGGAATTCTTCGGGCAATTCCATCATCACCTGCTTGGGCATTCCTTGGAATGCCTTCAGGCCGGATTTTCTGGCGGCCGACGCGGCGGCCGGCCAGTCGCGACGACCGGCGGCCTCGGCCACCCCTTGAACCGCCGCGAGCATGCCACGCATCTCGGCCAGGATGAAAATACGGGTCGGCTCGGTCACAGCCACGGGTAGTCGATCATCCCCAGGAGAAGCGGTCGTCGCAGGGCCGTCATTAGCGTTTGTCTTCATCTGAGCGAACGCGACCCCCGCCAGGCCGGCGGCAATCTGGAAGCAAACAACAGCAACGGCAAAATAGCGCATTGACCGGCTCCTTCCTTCGTTGATTGCCTTACGCGTATGCCGGGGAGCCGCGCGCGGCGACGATCCTTCCGTGCCTTATGGCAACCAATTCGCCTTCGGCAAGCGGCCGCCACCCCTCCACGGTCAGCGGCACACTTGCGACCAGCGTGATCACTTGCGCCTTGCCGCTCGGCTCGACTTCCACGCCAAATCCTTGCACCCCATCGACATCCAGCGCGCACTCGCGGTGCAGCATCCACAGTCCCGGTGGCCCGAACGTCCCGTCGGCTTGGTTCCGGCGATGCCCTTGCGCAAAAAGCGCGTCACCGTCGGTATAGAGGAAATTTGCGGGTCCAAGCTCGCGCATTTCGGCGGCAAACCGAGAGACGATCTCGATCCTGTATTCCAGCGGCGGTACTGTGCCGGTGCTCCACAGCGGCGAAAGACGCTCTGCGAGCAGACAAAAGGCGATCTCGGAGTCCGTATCGCCGACCGGCTGGAAGCGCTTCTCTCCAGCACCGTACCGGCCCTCAATGCCCTTGAGGTGGCCGTTGTGAGCGAAGACGTGCACGCGGCCGCCGAGCTCGCGAACGAACGGCTGGGTGTTGGCAAGGGAAATGGCTCCCCTCGTGGCACGACGGATGTGGGAGATAATGAGACGGCTCGCCGGGTGTCGCTGCCCGACAAAGGAGAGCCACGCGCTGTTGCCCGCGGGCTCGGGCTCTTTGTAGAGGCGAGCGTCACGCCCGTCGTGAAGCGCGATACCCCAGCCGTCGACCATGGACCCTCCCGGTGCTCCACGCTGGGCGAATGTATCAAGGGAAAATGTCGCCCGCGTCGGCCAGCGGCTAGCCAAGCAAAACAGCTAGCACACACCTCTCTCCCATCGGCCGCCGAAATCACAAACCAGATAGCACTTTCTTGGGCTCCTCATATTCCGCGCGGTCGATCTCACCGCGCGCGAAACGGTGTTTGAGCGTATCGAGCGGGTCGTTTGCTCCCTGCGAGTCGGATTGCCAACCGAGCCCAACTGCATGAAGTACCCATGCGATGATAAGCACCGCTACGACGAGGAAAATGATCATCATGATCGGACCAAAAATCATGCCGTACCATGGCGCCGATGATCCTTCCCACCAACCGTACATCATGACGTTGCTTCCGTTCGGCATCAAAGTCAGAATAGAGCTTGGCAGACCTTCCCCTTTGATGTGAATCAATTGCGTGGTCTAAAGCCCGTCACGACAAGTCGCACTGCGAAAACGTGGATAAGCTGGGGACGGCGAATTCCGCAGGCACGACAATGTTTCTGTAGCTGGGAGGAACCAATGAAGTCCAAACGCGCGATGGCGGCCGTGGGAATTGTCGCTTTTGTTGCTTGTAGCTTCGCTGCCCAGGCGCAGCAGGCACTCGACCCGCGCGTTGCGGACCTTATTCAGTCTGGAAAGCTTAGGACGGGTCTTGGCCTGGGTAGTCCTGCGTTAGCCGTAAAGGACTCCAAGAGCGGCGAGGTGCGAGGCCCTGCATTAGACCTCGCACGCGCGCTGGCGACGAAAATCGGTGTTCGGCTTGAACTCGTTGAATACCCGAGACCTGGCGCAGTATTGCAAGGTATTCAGAACAACGAGTGGGACGTGACGTTTCTGGTGGCCGATCCGGCACGCCTGGCGGAGGCCGACTTTTCACCCCCTTACATGCAAACCGACTATACGTATTTGGTACCGGCCGGCTCTTCAAAGCATTCCGTTGCCGACCTGGACGCGCCCGGTGTCCACATTGCGGTCCCGCGCGGAGACGGTTCCGATCTGCGTCTGACCAAGATGTTGAAACACGCTGAACTGGTGCGAGCAGACAGTATAGCGGCCATCATCGATATGGTGCGGGCCGGTCAAGTTGATGCATACGCCGGGCCGCGAGTGGTCCTGCTGAAACTAAGCGACCAATCTCAGGGCTCACGGGTCTTAGGCGATGGATTTGCCGAGATTGCCTACGTCGCGATGGTTCCCAAAGGCAGAGGGGGCCGTATTACATACGTGAGCGACTTCATAGAGGAGGCCAAGAGTTCGGGCTTGGTACAGCGGACAATCGATCAGTACGGGCTAAAGGGCATCCAAGTCGCAGGCACAAAAACGTCAGGCGCACGATAATCCACGGTGATTGTTCTCCTGCGCTAACCCTTGAGAAGAACCTGGTGCGGACGGAGGGACTCGAACCCTCACAGCCTTACGGCCAAGGGATTTTAAGTCCCTTGCGTCTACCATTTCGCCACGTCCGCTGCGCGGTCGCCCTTGTAGCACCGGACGCGCGTGCGCCGGAAGCAAGCACGATAGCCTGGCGGCTCCTTATTATTGCTGCTTGTTTTTGGCCGGCGCGGCCGGGCGAACGTTACCCCACGGATCGGCGGACGAGTTCCTGTCGGGTATCTTCTTCATGGCCGCCCGGTAGGCTTCATCCGTGGCTTTTTGCTTTTCGATCTGTTCCGGGCTCAATTGCTTTCTGGGGTTGAGGGAAATTCCCGGTGTTTCGTTGATGTCTTGGGCGGCCGCCGATCCCGAGAAGACGGCGACGATGGCGCCCGCCTGGATGAGTTTCCGCAACATCAGTTGCTCCTAATCCTTGAAGACGTGCCCCCATAAGGTGTCCCAGTCGGCTCCGGAAATGTCGGTCACGCGCCCGTCCTGCTCGAAGAATTTATTCGGCACCTGGAACATGGCGAGCATCAGTCCGCCCTCGGGCGTCCAGGCGACGTGGCGGCTGCCGGCTTCGCGCCAGACGAACTCGCCGGCGCCGACGGTCAGCCCGGCCACCGGGCCTTCCTTGTCGACGAGTTTGCCTTCGAGCATGTAAGTCTGCTCGATCTTGACGTGCTCATGGTCGGGCAACACTGCGCCGGGCGCAAGCCGCATCAGCGCGGTCACGAGCCCGGTCGCCTTGTCAAGCAAGAGCCCTTTCACCTCGCAGCCGGGAAAGCGCGTCTTCTTCCATTCCATGTCGGCGGGGCGCACGACGTGCGAATGGGTCTCGGTGGTATCGTGGCCTGCTTTCGGTGTGATCGCGTCCACCAGGCGTCCTCCTACAATCCGGCCTCGTTGATCGGCGGCTGGAAGGCGAGGCCGGTATCCCAGGGAAAGTAGATCCAGGTATCTTGCGACACCTCGGTGATGAAGGTGTCGACCAGCGGCCGGCCCATGGGCTTGGCATAGACCGTAGCGAGGTGCGCGCGTGGCACGATTTCGCGCACGACCTTCGCGGTCTTGCCGGTATCGACCAGATCGTCAACCAGCAGAACCCGCGCTCCCTGCCCGCCCCCGAGCGCAACAATCGGTGCCGCAACATCCTTGAGCACCTTCAGATCGCCCTGGCTGGTGCCGGTATAGCTCGATACGCACACCGTCTCGATCATCTTGATTCCAAGCTCGCGCGCCACGATCGCCGCCGGCACCAGCCCGCCGCGGGTAATGCAGACGATGGCCTCAAACGGACCAGCGCCGCTCAAGCGCCACGCGAGTGCCCGTGAATCGCGGTGAAACTGGTCCCACGACACCGGAAAGATTTTGGCCGGATCCCGCGGGATTGGTCCGGCGGACTCATCTGTTTCGACCTGGGCCATCGAAGGTCCTTGCGGCGGGATAATGCGTTTTCAGCCGATATCAGACCTGGCACACCGCTGGCAATCAGGGAATCTCGTACACTGTCGTTTCATCGGCGATGCCGCGCAAAGCGGCGCGCTGCATGGTCGGCTGCAGGCCAGAGCTCTCGAGGATTCTCGCCGCCTTGACGTCCTCGACCACCGATTTAGTGACGAAGATCGCGCGCGAGGACGCCAATCCCTGCACGCGGGCGGCCATGTTCACGGTCTGGCCGAAATAATCCTGGCTGTTGTTGAGCGTGACCGCAAGGCACGGCCCTTCGTGAATGCCTATTTTAAGCAGCAAATCCTCATTGTTGCGTTCGGCGTTGATGCGCGCCATTTCCTCGCGCATGCGCAACGCCGCCGCCAGCGCCCGGTCCGGCGTCTCGAAGGTCGCCATCACCGCGTCGCCGATGGTCTTGACCACCGCGCCCGCCTCCCTCGTCACCACGTCGTAGAGCACGTGGAAATGCTGACGCACCAAATCGTAGGCGACGAGGTCGCCGACCCGCTCATAGAGCGCGGTCGAGCCTTTGAGATCCGTGAACAGAAACGTAAGGCTCGTGATCTTGAGGCGCTGGTCCGCATCGAGGGTCTCGGTGCGATAGATGTCGCGGAAAGTCTGATTGGTGAGCAGACGCTTTGCCGTCAGGAACGGCCGCCGCCTGCCAAGCAGACGATGCAGGGACTCGGCGGCAACCCACAGTCCCGGCAACACCCGGCGGTTGGTGCGGTTCTCGAGCAAGAGCCGCAGCGGACCTGGCCGCATCTCGATCGTGCCGACCGGCGCCTTCACATTGTTGAAAATCATCGTGAGCGTCTGTCGCTCGCGCGTCGGCTCGCCCTTCACGTCAATGAACTGCGAGCCGTGCGTCACCGGATCAAACAGAATGATAAACTCAGCGGGCAACTGCACCGACAGCACCGCCTTCTCGCCAGGCGGCAGCTCGATCGAGTCGACGGTAAACTCGGCGAGACTTTCGGCCAGCGTCTCCGGAAGGTCGACACCCGAACACCAGAAAATCTGCCGGTAATATTCGACCTCCGACAGCGTATCCGGACTGTGCGCGGCAATGCGGCGCGTACGCGGACTGACCGTAAACGTCACTTCCACCATCTCATCGAGCGTCGGCTTGTAGCCCGCGGCGCATAGTCCGCAGTCGTATTCGTCGCGGTTCACGGTCTTGAGCGTCGCGCCCGCATCAAGCACGCCGCCGCAGCCGGGGCAGAGCACATTCCACGATAATTCGAACAGGCCAAGCCTCGCCGCATGCAGGAACGCGGCGACGGCCCGTTCTTCATCAATGCCGCGCACGCCGGCGAACGCGAGCACATTGACCCGGCAAAGTTCGTGATCGGAGCCCCCGCGAACCAGTTGCTCGATAGCAGCGGCACAATCAGGATCCGCCGATTGGCGCAACACACCAAAGAGGGCTTCGGTCTCGCTCATTCAAGCGCTTCCTTGCACCGCATTGCGGCGAAGGTAGGCGTCAGGTCGGGGTGCTGCAAGGCGAGCCACCGTGATCGCGGCAGTGCCCGGCATCACAGTGACTTGAGCCGGGTCTGTTCCTGGAGCGCCGGCCGTCCAACACCCTACCCGGCCGCAAGTTGCGCTTGCACACGCTTGAGCATTGCTTCGACCGCGGCCCTGGCGTCGGTGAGCTTTTGCGGGTCGCGCGACCGCATCACGATATGGGCGTTGGCGCGCCGCTCTTCGTCTATGAACGGATAGGAGCCGATGATGACGGCGGGATGCGCTTTCGCCACCGCGCCGAGTTCGGTGCCGATATCGCCTTCACGGCAGTCGGCGCGCACGGTGTCAGACAGCATCTTCACGCCGGTTTTCAGCTGCGGCGCGACATAGTCGAGCATAGCCTGCATGACTTGCGGAATGCCCGCCATGACGATGACATTGTCGATCCGGAAGCCCGGCGCCGCCGAGATTTTGTTGAGCACCAGTTCCGCGCCCGCGGGCATGCGGGTCATGCGCATCCGCGCCTCATTCATGGTGCCGCCGGTTTCGGCGAGGCGCGCGCGCAGGATTTCGACCGCGCCAGGATGATAATCGATCGCTACGCCGAACGCCTTGGCGACCGCTTCAGCGGTAATGTCGTCGTGGGTCGGGCCGATGCCTCCGGTGGTAAAGACATAGGTGTACCGCCCACGCATCGCGTTGAGTGCCGCGACAATCTCCGGCTCCTCGTCGGGCACGACGCGCACTTCCTTGAGATCGATGCCGATCGCGGTGAGAAAATCGGCGGTATAGCCGATGTTCTTGTCCTTGGTGCGGCCCGACAGAATCTCGTCGCCGATGACCAGCAGAGCCGCCGTTATGATTGGGCTGTCGCCGCCAGTCGTGCGGGTCGTCGTCGAGCCGCTCATCGGCAAATCTCCGCGCCTTCGCGTTTTCTGTAGCGCGGCAGCCCCGACGGCTCAAGCATGGCGCTGTTACGGACCGGCTGATATGGTCGCGTAACGTCGGGGAGAGAAACGTCATGGATTTTTCGATATCGGAGCGGCAAAAACTCTGGCGCGACCGGATTGTCGCGTTCATGGAAGCCCATGTTTATCCGTCGGTCGAAACTTACGACCGTCAGGACCACGAAGGTCAACGCTGGAAGGTCATTCCGGTCCTCGAACAGCTGAAAGCCAAGGCCAAAGCCGAAGGCCTGTGGAATCTCTTCCTGCCGCCGTCGCCGACGCACGACGAAGGCGACTACCACGGCGCCGGATTGACGAACCTCGACTACGCGCTTTGCGCCGAGCAGATGGGTCGGGTGTCCTGGGCGTCGGAAGTGTTCAATTGCTCCGCACCCGATACCGGCAACATGGAAGTGCTGCATCGCTACGGATCGCTGGAGCAGAAGGCCAAGTGGCTCAAGCCGCTGCTTGCCGGCGAAATCCGCTCGGCGTTTCTGATGACCGAACCGGCAGTGGCCTCGTCCGACGCCACCAACATCGAGACCTCGATTGTTCGTGACGGCGGAAACTATGTAATCAATGGCCGCAAATGGTGGTCATCGGGCGTCGGCGATCCGCGCTGCAAGATCGCGATCGTCATGGGCAAGACCGACCCGAGCCGCGCCAGGCACGAACAGCAATCACAGATCCTGGTTCCCCTCGATACGCCGGGTATCAAGGTGCTGCGCATGCTGCCGGTGTTCGGCTATGATGACGCGCCGCACGGTCACGCCGAAGTTCTGCTCGATAATGTCCGCGTGCCGGCTGGTAACCTTCTTCTTGGCGAAGGCCGCGGTTTCGAAATCGCGCAGGGACGGCTCGGTCCAGGGCGGATACACCATTGCATGCGCACGATTGGAGCCGCCGAAGTCGCGCTGGAGAAGATGACCAAACGGCTTTTATCGCGCGCCGCCTTTGGCAAGAAGCTCGCCGAACAATCAGTGTGGGAGCAACGTATTGCCGAAGCCCGCATCGACATCGAGATGACCCGCTTACTTTGCCTCAAGGCCGCCGACATAATGGACAAGCTCGGCAACAAGACCGCTCAGCTCGAAATCGCCATGATCAAAGTCGCGGCGCCGCGGATCGCGCTGCGCGTCATCGACGACGCGATTCAGGCGCATGGCGGGATGGGCGTAACCACCGACGCCGGCCTGGCGAAATCCTATGCCCATATCCGCACGCTTCGGCTTGCCGACGGGCCGGATGAAGTCCACTGCCGGGCGATCTCGCGGCTGGAAATGCGCAAATATACCAACACCCGGGTGTGAGCGCGCAGCGCGGCCGCACCGTAGCTCCGCTCAGGCGATCGTTACACCGCCATCGACGACGATGGTTTGTCCGGTCATGAAGCTTCCAGCCTGCGAGGCGAGCATGATTGCAGCGCCGGCAATCTCGTCCGGCTCGCCGATGCGCCGAAGCGGTGTCTGTTCGTTTCTATGTTTCAACATCTCCGGATTTTCCCAGAGGGCGCGCGCGAAATCGGTGCGGATGAGACCGGGAGCGATGCAATTGATCCGCACGTTGTGCGGTCCGAGTTCGACGGCGAGATTGCGCGCCAGCTGCAAATCCGCCGCCTTGGAAATGCAATAGGTGCCGATGACTGGGCTGCCGCGCAAGCCGCCGATCGAGGAGACGATGATGATCGCGCCGTCCTTGCGGGCGATCATCTGCGGCGTCACCATCGTGATCAGCCAGTGGTTGGACACGATATTGTTGTCGAGGATTTTGCGCAATTGTTCGTCGGTGATGGTGTGCATCGGCCCGTAATGTGGATTTGAGGCGGCGTTGCACACCAGCACGTGGATCTCGCCGAACCGGCGCGTTGTTTCCGCAACGAGCCGCTGGAGGTCGTCCTTCGACGAAATATTCGCCGGTATTGCCAGCGCGCGACCTTCACCATGCTTCGCGTTGATGCCCGCCGCCACCTCCTGGCAGGCTTCGAGTTTGCGCGAAGAGACGACGACCTTTGCCCCCTGTTCGGCCATTTGCTCGACAATGGCGCGGCCGATGCCGCGCGATGAGCCGGTGACGACCGCCACCTTTCCACTGAGGTCGAATAGCGACACGGGCGTTCCTTCCTGTTGCATATGATGTATTTTGCGCTTCAGCTTATTGAGCGCAAAGCGAACCGGCAAGCTGAAGAGGAAACGACGATGAGCGCCATCAATGCCGTCACCGATCTGACCCGCGAAGGCGACATCGCGGTCATTACCATCAACTCGCCTCCGGTCAACGCGCTTTCCACCGACGTTCGCAACGGTCTTCGCGATGGCGTCCGGCAGGCAACGGCCGATGCCGCGGTCAAAGCCATCGTCGTGATTTGCGCCGGCCGCACCTTCATCGCCGGCGCCGACATTTCCGAATTCGGCAAACCGGCCAAAGGCGCGACGTTGCTGGAACTGCAAGCGGCGCTTGAGGGCGGACCGAAGCCGGTGATTGCCGCCATCCACGGCACGGCCCTTGGCGGCGGCTTCGAAATGTCGCTGATGTGCCATTACCGCGTCGCGGTGCCGTCGGCGAAGTTCGGCTTTCCCGAGATCAAGCTTGGCCTCATTCCCGGAGCCGGCGGCACCCAGCGCCTGCCGCGCTTGAGCGGGGTCGAGGCCGCGCTCGAAGCTATTCTCTCCGGCACGCCATTTTCCGCCAAGCAGGCGCTGCAATGGGGCGTCGTCGATACGCTCGTCGAGGAAGGCAAACTGCGCGACGGCGCGATGGCGTTTGCGCGCAAAGTCATCGATACGGACATGCCGTTACGCAAGATCCGCGACCTCAATGACAAGATCGAAGCGGCCCGCGGGCACCCGGAAATATTCGACAAAATCCGCCGCGAATATGCCCGCAAATATCGCGGCTTCGAGGCCTGGCAAGTCGCCATCCGCGCCGTGCAAAACGCGATCGAACTGCCGTTCGACGAGGGCATGAAGCGCGAGCGTCAGGCCTTCCTTGACCTCATCCCCACCGCGCAATCGCAGGCGCAACGTTACGTGTTCTTCGCCGAGCGCAAGGTTTGGAAGATCGCCGACGTTCCGGACGACACGCCGACCCTGCCGATCAACAAAGTTGGCGTCATCGGCGCCGGCACCATGGGCGGCGGCATTTCGATGAATTTCCTTAACGCCGGCATTCCGGTGACCGTCGTCGAAACGGCTCAAGCCGCGCTCGATCGCGGCATCGCCACCATCCGCCGCAACTACGACAACACCGCCAAGAAAGGCCGGCTGACTGCGGCCGACGTCGAAACCCGGATGGGACTGCTTCATCCCGGTTTGAATCTCGAGGCTCTGTCCGACTGCGATCTGATCATCGAGGCGGTGTTCGAGAACATGGACATCAAAAAGGACGTCTTCGGCAAACTCGACAAGATCGCCAAATCGGGCGCGATCCTCGCTTCCAACACCTCCTATCTCGATATCGACGAGATCGCGTCTGCAACCAGCCGGCCGGACCATGTGCTCGGCATGCACTTCTT
>VFSW01009393.1_pt1 | contig 13968 bp, 15 predicted proteins | sample 5358111 | NCBI WGS metagenome assembly VFSW01 (sample SAMN11554181, study PRJNA540505) | mine drainage metagenome | isolation source: sediment from site ElyBrook_90M | place: USA: Ely Copper Mine, Vershire, VT | collected 2017
TCGACCCTCTTTAACTGCTCAATGTCTCTTTTTAGCCGTTCATTTTCTTTTTTGAGATCGAGTATCGTTTTTAGCAGGGCATGCCAGTTTCTGGCCTCTTGCAGCTTTGCGTTGCCGGGATAGCGTTTGATGAACTCGTCAAAACCCTGCAGCGCTTTCGCGTAATCCCTCTGCGGGTTATCATACAACGTCTGGAGATATGCCGCCCGGAACAGGGACTCAGGGGCCGCTCCCGACTGGGGCGCTTGGACTGCGATTTTATTATAGATCGTGACGGCTTCCTGATAGTTCTTATCCTTTGCCGCGGCTGCAGCACTCCTATAATCTGCGCTCATTTTAAGCGCGGAGCATCCGGAAAGCACGATCACGGCGAGCAGTACCGGCGCGTACCTCATCCACTCCTCCTCTTGTCCACGACAAACACGCTTTTCGGAATGGATTTTGCGTAATCCTTAAGTTCGGCGGCAATTTCGGAAGTTTCGAGGGGATTATGGAACTTCCGTTGCTCATTCGTTACAATGGCGATGGAAATGGTCATGATCGGGAACTCCATCTCGATGCCCTGCCTCGTTTTCCCGAGGATACAACCGCGCTGCCGGTCGACGGCTTCATAGAACTCGGGGATCCGTCGGTCGAATTGGCTGATGATTTCTTCCGAAATCTCGCGCATCTGTTCGGGCACGGTGATGACAACGAAATCATCTCCCCCAACATGTCCGATAAAATCATGTGGCGTCCCTTTGGATTTTACGACGCTTTCGATGATCCGGGCGGTTTCCTTGATGACCTCGCTGCCTTTCGCATAACCGTAGCGGTCGCTGAATGCCTTGAAGTTGTCGAGATCGAGTACGCAGAAGGCCAGCGGTTGGCCGGAATCGATTCGCTTCTTGAGCACATTTTCTATGGCAATTCCTCCCGGCAGGCGCGTGAGCGGGCTTGCATCGAGATACATCTCTTCCAGCTTTCGGAGGCGTTTTCCCATGGCGAGAAACGCCTGGGAGAGGCTCCCGATTTCATCCGCCGTGGCGATATGAGGATCGTAATCGAAGTCGCCCTTGGCGATATATTCGGTAGCTTCCTTCAATGTATGCAGGGATGAGGAAATATGGTGGGTCACTACAAGCCCTGCCACGGCTCCTAGGAATATGCTGAAAAGACACAGGAGGGCCGTTGTCAGGATCGCCGTGTCGCCGATGGCGCTGATCCCTCTCATCTTCTTGTCCTGTGCATTCTTCGCGCTCGAGGACAGGGTTCTCAGCGTGTCCGTCAATCTGTCCAGAACGTTCTTCAGATCGCCGTTGGATAGGGCGTAGGCCTGTTCAATTGCGTGCTTTCTAACCAGCTGGGTTTCTATTGAGAAGAGCTCGCTGTATTTCGAATACAGTTTGTCTATGCTTTCGATCGGGAAGGCGCTTGTGCTTGAGACGGGGAGATTCTTGAGAACGACCAGCCAGCTGCGGAATTCCTTTCCCCGTTTAAAAAACAGCGTTTTCATGTCGCTGCTCTTGAGGATCAAGAACCGCTTTTCATAGGTGTCCTGGGCAAGCAAAGCATCGAGCATCTTGCCGGAAGCTTCTTCCACCATAACGTCCACTTTGACGATGCTGTTGTTCAGGGTGTTGATCCGCAGCAGATTGACGAGAGCATAAGCCACAACGATGACGGTAAGCGCAACCAGCGTCATATACCCGAGCAGTATTTTTTGCGCAATGGTGAGACGCGCAAAGAGTTGGGTCGGAACCAGCTTGTCGAGGAGCCGGGGAAGGAGAACAGTGCTCGTTGTTGCCAGGCGGGATTTCACAAAGTAAGATTAACAAACATTGGCGGCACTGTCAATAATTTTATGGTTTTACGGGGCTTCATCCCTGATTTGAAGGTCGTCAGCGGCTGCCGCTGATTCATCGCAATACTTTCGCGGCTCCGTTCCCGGCAGGAAGGCTTCGCGGATGGTATCCCGGCAGCGTTCTGTGCTCAAGAGTCCGGTTTTATGGTCCACCTGCTTAAAGATGATGTCGTCCGGCGCCGAGAACTCTTCGGGGTTTCGTTCGGCATTTGCCTTTTTCATGAAGTCGAGCCAGAGGGGAAGAGCTGCTTTCGCACCCGTTTCCTTCGGCCCGATGCTTGCCTGATTATCGTACCCGACCCAGACGCCGGCAACAAGGCTCGGCGTATATCCGAGGAACCAGGCATCGCGATAATCATTCGTGGTCCCTGTTTTCCCGGCTGCAGGCCTGCCGAGGTCCCGCGCCTTCCATCCGGTCCCGTGTTCGATCACCCCCTGCAACAGATACGTGATGAGGTACGCGGTCTCGGGTTTCAGGACTTGTTCCGGAACGGAGTTGTTCGTGTAGAGCACCCTGCCTGCGCTGTCGGTAATCGACAGGATCGACACCGGCCCCAGTTTTACGCCGTGGTTGTCGAATACGGCATAGGCCGAGGTAAGCTCGGCGAGCGTTACAGCGGAGCTGCCGAGAGCGAGGGACAAATAAGGGGTGAGGGGGCTTTTAATCCCGAGTTTTCTGGCATATCCGATGGTTTCATCGGGGCCGACCTTTTGAAGCAGTCTTATTGTCGGTACGTTCAGGGACTGTTCCAAAGCCCTCCTGAACGTGACGGGCCCCTGGTATGTCCGGGTGAAGTTCTCGGGGTTCCAGTCTTTTTTCCGGTTCACCGCAATTGACAAGGGCGAATCATCCAGGATATCCGAGGCGCCGAAACCGTGTTCCAGGGCTGTTGCATAGATGATCGGCTTGAATGCCGAGCCCGGCTGCCGCAGGGCCTGCAGAGCGCGGTTAAATTGGCTCTGGCCGAAGTCTCGACCGCCGACCATTGCGAGGATCCGTCCCGTGGCCGGTTCAATGGCGAGGAGGGCCGCCTGAAGCCGCGGGGCTCCCGGTCTTTTCTTTTTTGATTCTATTTTTTCAAGACCCGTCTGCACTGCCTGCTCGGCGTAGCTCTGGAGCTCATCGTTGAGGGTCGTGTAGATATTGAGCCCCCCCGAATAGAGAATGCTCGATCCGAAGCGTTCCTCAACCTTTTGCCGAACGTATTCGACGAAATAGGGCGCGCGGCCGGCTTGCTTGATCCCCCTCGATACGGGTAAGGGAACTTTTTTTGCTTCATCCGCCTGCATGGCGCTGATATCACCCATTGCGACCATGCGGTTTAAGACATAAGCGCGCCTGCCGAGGGCGGCGGCAGGTGATTTAAAGGGCGAATAGTACCGCGGGGAGCGGGGAAGGCCCGCTAACATCGCGCATTCGGCGAGGTTCAAGTCCTTGGCCGGCTTCCCGAAATAGATCTGCGCCGCGGCTTCAATGCCGTAGGCGCCGCTGCCGAAATAGATCTGATTGAGATACAGGGAAAGGATCTCCCGCTTGGTGTAGCGCTGTTCGATCCGCAGCGCAAGGGCCATCTCCTTGAGCTTGCGCGTAAAACTCCGCTCCGGCGTCAGAAAGAGCACCTTGGCAAGCTGCTGCGTGAGCGTGCTGCCGCCCTCCAGCACTTTCCGGGCCCGGATATTGCGATACATTGCCCGCAGTATGCCCCGCGGATCGACGCCGAAGTGATGGTAAAAGCGGCTATCTTCCGTGTCGATGAGCGCTTTGATCATCAGATCGGGGACGTCCTCAAGGGCCACGGGGGTGCGGTTTTCCAGGAAGAACTCGGCCAGCAATTGGTTGGAATCGGAATATACACGGGACGTGATGCTCGGCTTGTATTCCTCGAGGGTCCGTATTTCCGGCAGGTCCCACAAGGAAAAAACCATGAATCCGATTGCGCCGCCTATGAGCGCGGCAGTCAGTGTCAGAAATAATACTACAAGCAGCGTATTCCCTTTTTGCATGGAACGTATTATACAACTCGCACCAGCAAAAAGCAAAGTGTAGAGACCGGATGTTCTTGAGTTTTTCAGGTCAACATGCTATCATTCCGTCAGGTTCAGTTTCCGTTTTTGAGTGCGCCGGGGGGCGGGCGGAGAAAAAAGGCAAGGGGTATATCCTGAACAAGGGTTTGATTATCGTATTTACCGGCGACGGGAAAGGGAAGACGAGCGCGGCCCTGGGTATTGCGCTTCGCGCGGCCGGGCATAAAATGTACGTCTCCATCGTCCAGTTCGTCAAGGGCGCCAATCCCACGGGAGAGGCGAGAGCTTCGGAACGACTGGCGCCTGAACTCGAATTTGCGTCGCTGGGGAGCGGCTTTGTCAACTGCTGCGGGGATACAAAGCCCCTGTCGGAACACAAAAGGTCCGCGGCGCAAGCCCTGAACCTCGCGCGCCAGAGGATGCAGTCGGGGTCCTGGGACATTGTCGTGCTCGACGAGATCAATACCGCGGTCGCCCTGGGCCTCATCGACGTGAAGGAGGTTTTGGACCTCTTGGCGAAGAAGCCGCCGAAGCTGCACGTGATCCTTACCGGCCGCAGCGCCCATCCGGGGATTGTTGAAGCGGCAGACCTTGTAACGGAGATGCGCAATATCAAACATCCCTATGATCGCGGCACACCTGCCCAAAAGGGGATCGACTACTGAGATTCCGCAGGTTCCTTCTCCATTAACATTAACACAGTGGAAAACAGGCCGGCTGTTAACGTTAAAGAACGTTCAACTGTCTGATCCGACAGGGTCGCATCAGGGAGGCATAGAGTTTTTTTTACGACTTGTTCTCAGTTGTTATGCCAAAAGGAAATTGACATTGCAGAGCTCTAATGCTAACATGCTGTATTATAAAGCATACGGCCGAAGTCTCCCGGCCGTATCCACAGAATGAAAACCACTGCGGTTAACCTGATCATAGAGAATGAACTTTCGCTTCCGAGCCTTTATGGCGACAGGGACACGAACCTCAGGCTGATCGAGAGCACCTACGGCGTGATTCTGAACGCGCGAGGGAACAGGATCCAGATCGAGGGGAATCCGAAATCGGTAGCGAATGTCGAGCGGCTCATCAGACAGCTTGCCGACATGCTCACCCAGGGCATTATCAGTCAAAAAGACGATGTGAATAGCGCGATCCATGCGTTCTCTTCCGACCCTTCCTCGGCCTTGAAGGACCTCTTTCAAAAGACGATCCCCGTATCGAGCAGGAAGCGGGCGGTAGCGCCCAAGAACGAGACCCAGCGCAAATACATTGAGGCAATCCGGCAGTACGATGTCGTCTTCGGCATCGGGCCGGCCGGCACGGGCAAGACCTACCTTGCCATGGCCACGGCGGTTTCCGCGCTCCTGCACCGGGAGGTCAGCAGGATCATCCTGGTGCGCCCTGCCGTGGAGGCGGGAGAAAAACTCGGGTTCCTGCCCGGCGACCTCTACGAGAAGGTCAACCCGTATCTACGGCCGCTCTACGACGCTCTCTACGACATGATCGAGACGGAAAAGGCGAACAAACTGGTTGAACGCGGGGACATCGAGATCGCTCCCCTGGCGTTCATGCGGGGCAGGACGCTCAATGATTCATTCATCATCCTCGATGAAGCGCAAAATACCACCTCCGAACAGATGAAGATGTTTCTCACCCGTCTCGGGTTCAATTCAAAGACGGTCATCACGGGAGATATAACCCAGATCGACCTTCCGAGCGGACGGGGTTCCGGACTCATCGAGGTCCAGAAAATCCTCGAAGGCATCGAGGGGATCAAGTTCCAGTATTTTACGAACCGTGATGTGGTCCGCCATAAGCTGGTCCAGCAGATCATAAAAGCTTATGAACGGCATGAGGCGCCGAATGAACAACAGAAATGACACGACGTCGGTAAAGCTCCTCCCGAAGACCCAGAACCCAGACGCTGACCGCGAGGAACTGCCTGCTGGGGGGGTTCCGGTATCTTCTTTTTTTAATGCCGGCATCGCCCTCGTGACGGCGGCTTTGCTTGCCTTCATTCTGCTGCCGCGCATCCCGGTCCTGGAAAAAGGGGACCTAGCCACGCGGTCCATCACGGCGCCCTATACCCTCATCGTCGAATCCCCTTATTCGGGCCAGACCGCGACATCTTTCACGGTGAACAAGGGAGAACTCATCGTTGAATCGGGCCACCGGGTGACGGACCGTGCGGCCAGTATCCTCGGGGAACTAGGCCGCCGCGAGGGCATCAGCAACCGCTTGCACGCCTATGCAGGACTGGCGGGCCTGGTCCTCATCATCTTCTATCTCTTTTACCGGGACATCCGGCGATACCGCCCCGCTCTCATCAGGGACACGAAGAAAATCCTTCTGCTCGCCTTCCTGCTCTTGCTGACGATCGCCGTCTCTGAAGCGGCGAAACAGGTTTTCTCCCTGCTCGCCGACAAGCTCCGTTTGGACTTTATGACGATCGGCTTTGTTCTGCCCGTTGCCGCGGGCGCCATGCTGGTCAGTCTGCTCCTTGATTTTCACCTGGCCTTGGGTTTCTCCTTCGTCGTCAGCGTCCTGCTGGGCATCTCTTTTGAGGGCGATCCTTTTATTCCGATCTACTATTTTCTGGGCAGCATTGTCGCCGCACTCAGCGTGATCCAATGCAAGAAGAGGACCGCCGTGCTTAAGGCAGGCGCCCTTACGATGCTCGTCAATCTCCTGGTCATTTTCGGCATTGATCTCTACCAGGGAGAGCTGATGATGCGTATCTGGTACGATCTTTCAGCCGGGTTCCTTGGCGCCGTCGGAGTTACGATGATTGTTTCGGTGACCCTGCCGTTCTTCGAAACGGTGTTCGATATCGCCACGGACATCAAGCTTTTGGAATTGCTCGACCCCAACCATCCCCTCCTGAAGGAACTGGTGTATAAGAGCCCCGGTACCTATCACCACAGCATCGTTATCGGGAACCTGGCGGAAGCGGCGGCCGAGGCGATCGGGGAAAACCCGATTCTTGCCCGCGTCGGCGCCTATTACCATGACGTGGGAAAAATCCACAAGCCGGAGTACTTTATCGAAAACCAGCGTCGGACGGAGAATAAACACGATCGCCTTATGCCCTCGATGAGCAGCCTCATCATCGCTTCCCATGTCAAGGAAGGCGTGGAGGTGGCGCGGCAACACAAGCTGCCGTCCGCAGTGATCGACATCATCCACCAGCATCACGGCACCTCGCTGATCACCTATTTTTATCAGAAAGCAAAGGAACTCCAGCCCTTCGTCGCTACCGCCGAGGAGGATTACCGTTATCCGGGCCCGCGGCCCCGGACGAAGGTCGCCGCCATCGTGATGCTGGCCGACTCCGTGGAGGCCGCGTCGAGGACCCTCGACGACCCCTCGCCCCAGCGGATCCAGGCGCTCACGAACAGCGTGATTACCCGTATTTTCCTCGACGACCAACTGAGCATGTGCGACTTGACGCTCAAGGACCTGCGGGACATTTCGCGGAGTTTTAATCTCATCCTGAGCGGCATTTTTCACCATCGCATCGACTATCCCGGCACCGGGTTTCCCGGAGAAAAGAAACGCAGTGAATATCAGGATAAAAAACATCCAGAAGAAAAGAAAGCTGGCGACGGCAAAAATAAGAACGAGGCTCACGACCCTGTTGCGAAGTCTCGGGCTTCCTAACGCAGAGCTGAGCGTCCTTTTCTCCGGAGACCGCACCATGCGCACGCTGAACCGGAACTACCGCGGCATGGACCGGACCACCGATGTGCTCTCCTTCGCCCTGCGTGAGGGGCCCTTCGCGGATTTGCAGCCGGAGTTCCTCGGAGACATCGTCATATCCGTTCCCGTTGCCGAACGACAGGCACGCGAACGGGGTCATTCGCTCGGGCGCGAGATCGAGTTCCTGCTCGTTCACGGGCTGCTCCACCTGCTGGGGTACGACCATGAGCGCGGCCCGGCCCAGGCCCGAAAGATGCAACGGATGGAATCGCTGCTGACGAAAAGGACCATGGAATGAAACCGACAACCTGGACCGAGAGCGCCAACCTCGCAATCGAGGGGATCATCTATTCCGTCAAGACGCAACGGCACATGCGCTACCATCTCTACGCAGCGCTGATCGCCCTCGTCCTGAGTCTGGTGCTGAATATTTCCCGGACCGAGTTCATCCTGCTCTGCATGGCGATCGTGCTGGTCCTCACGATGGAAATGCTGAATACGGCCATCGAGACGACGGTGGACATGATCTCCGTGGAATACCATCCCCTGGCGAAAATCGCCAAGGACATCGCTGCCGGCGTGGTGTTGATCGCATCGATCGGAGCTCTTACCCTCGGCTATCTCATCCTGTACCCCGCGCTCAAAAACACGGTCCTGTACGGCCACTGGCATATACGGAAAGCGCCGCACGACGTCATTGCTTTTGTCTCCCTCGCCGTGGTGATTATCATGGTGATCATCATCAAGGCGTTTGTCGGCAAAGGTGAGCCGCTCAGAGGCGGCATGCCGAGCGGCCACGCCGCAGTATCCTTCTCGATCTGGGCTGCTGCGTTTTTTCTCACGGATTCGGTCGCAATCGTTGTCCTGATTTTTGTGCTTGCCGTCATGGTCAGCTGGAGCAGGTGGCAATTTGGAATTCACAAGCCTCTGGAGGTTCTGGCCGGGGCACTGATCGGCTCAAGCGTTACGTTCCTGTTCTTTATGATTTTCAGCTGATGAAGCGCGGAGTTGGGAGAGGCGAAAGCCCTGCCGGGGGGAGGTATGGTTGATCCAACAGATCCTTGATGACCTGATAGCATCGGTTCAAGGCTCGCGGGCGGTCATTTTTCTGGACAATGAAGGAGAAACGATCTCCCAGTCGGGCGCTTATGACGGCGATTTGAAGCTGTTGGGCGCGTGGAAAGAGATCCATCTTGACCACATCCGGGAGATTACGGAACGCCTTGGGCTGGGGACCATCAACGCGGTGCTTTTTTCGCTTGATGAGGGGAATGAGCTTATTGTGCCCGTATCAGGCGATTACTGCCTTCTGCTTTTTTTATCAAACTTCGCAAACATTCAGGATGCCATGGCAGGACTGCGGACGGCTGTTAAACGTTTGCAGAAAGACATCGAGTAGGGCTCTTAGAGCTGGTCGAACGTCCCTAATTTCCTGAATTTCTCATACCGCAGTTTCACCAGTTCATCCGGTTCCATGCTCCTCACTTCACCGAGGTTTCTGGTGATCGCTTCCTTCAGCAGCTCCGAGGCCCGCCGCGGATCGCGGTGAGCGCCGCCGATCGGTTCTTCCACCACCTCATCGATCACCTTCATCTGAAAGAGGTCCTGTGCTGTGACCTTGAGCAGTTCAGCGGCTTCGCTCGCCTTGGCGCCGTTGTTCCAGAGGATCGCCGCGCACCCTTCGGGTGAGATGACCGAATAGGTGGCATGTTCGAGCATCATCACGCGGTCGGCGATGCCGAGGGCAAGCGCGCCGCCGCTCCCGCCTTCGCCGATCACCACGGTTACGATGGGGATCTTGAGCATCGACATGACATAAAGGTTCCGGGCGATCGATTCGCCCTGACCTCGCTCTTCAGCCCCGATACCGGGATAGGCGCCCTGCGTATCGATGAAGGTGATGAGCGGCCGGTTGAATTTCTCAGCGAATCGCATGAGCCGGAGCGCTTTCCGGTACCCTTCGGGGTTTGGCTGGCCGAAATTGCGGATCACCCGCTCTTTCGTGGTCCGGCCTTTTTGATGGCCGATAACCACCACGGGTGCGCCATCGAGTTTGGCCATGCCGCAGACAATGGCGGGGTCGTCTGCAAACGCCCGATCGCCGTGCATCTCAACAAAATCGGTCATCATGGCTTCGATGTAATCAAGGGTATAAGGACGGTTCGCATGGCGGGAAATCTGGACCTTCTGCCACGGCGACAGCTTTGAATAGATCTCTGCCAGCAACTGGTCCGATTTCTTCTGAAGTTTCAGGATTTCTTCTTCGAGATCGATGCCGCCATTGGACGTAAAGAGCGTCAGCTCCTCGATCTTCTTTTCAAGCTCGGCAATCGGTTTTTCAAACTCAAGGTATTCTTGGGGCAAGACGTACTCCTCGTGTCATCGATACGCAGAAACAGATATGCCGCTCATAATGACGCGGCAAAAGGCATGAGGCTCTGTTGTGATGTGGGCTATTATCTGATATTAAGGCGTTATTGTCAAGGATTTGTTGTTCTTCCGGCTCACGAGTGGTGAAAGACGCGTGGATTTTCATGACAAAACGGATCGATATCAGCTTCTCGCCAGGTTACCGTGGTCACCAGTGGGATTAAACCGTTTTTTAAAAAATCTGCGCCTCCTCAAGAGGGATAAGCTGATGAAACAAGCTTACCTCGCGCTTTTATTTAGAACACCTGGTATGGAACGAGTCGGTCGTCTTGCTTATTACAGAATAAAGCTGAGCGATGCACGCGTGATCTTCGCCACCATCTGCGAGCTGTTCAGAAAAGATCACGGTGTTGCCGGGATGGCCTGCATGATTATACATCCATGATAAAAGCCGGGGAAATCCCTAAAAGGGAAAGAGGAGAATGTCGGAAATATATTCTGTTATAATGTTAATAGAGCACGCAGTCGAGTTGCTGATAGGAGGATACCATGACTGTTCTCGACTATATTGAGGTACAAAACCGTAAAATTGCCATAGATGGAGACGGATACCTTGTGAACTATGATGACTGGAATGAATCCGTTGCCAACGCATTGGCGGAGCGGGAAAACAATGGCAAGATCACTGATGAGAAACTTGCAATTTTGAAATTCATACGATGGTATTACAAAGAATATAATTTTTTCCCGATGCTGAGCGCCGTTTGTAAGAACGTGCATAAGCCGAAAACCTGTTTGCAGGAAGAGTTTTACAATCCGCTACTGGCATGGAAACTTGCCGGACTTCCTCACCCTGAGGAACCTTTGATCAGCCTGCTTGAAGCCGGTCAGTCGCCGGGGTAGTGGAGGAAAGCTCTCGCACTCTATCACGAGGAAGGTCTCTACATTCGGACGCTGAAGCCCTATCCGGAAAAAGCCTTGTTGCATATCGCCCTCTTTATTAACTGCTACCGCGTTTCTGCAGAGGCCGTGGTATTTTATAGCCACACCTTCAGGGAAGGGCCTTATAAAGAACCCGGCATGGGCCTTCAATTCACGCAGATCATGCCGCAAGACCGGGAATCGATCAAAATTTTTATCAAAGACGAAATTACGAGGGGCATCAAGCCCTTTTAATGACGGCATCGCGTTTGTATCGGGTACTCCACAGGAAGTGCCGTTCTTTGTGCGAGTATAAGCTCATTGACTTCCTGGACATCCTTTCGTCCTTCTCATGCATTCGTCCCGCCTCCCGTTGTTTCTTGACAGGAAATAGAACATCGTGTACTTTATACTAGGCGCCCATGATCGGCAGAGGTTTGACAGGGCAGCTTTTGTTCAATGCTCTTCTGAGGAGGTTTGAACTTGCGTCATATCTTCGTCAGAACCGTGGTCGTCCTGGGCCTGATTGTCATCGGGCCCCTGGGAATCAGCGGGTGCGACAACGAGCGGCCCCGGGTCAGCATTGAAAACGCCCGTGCGGAGATATCTCCGGATCTATACGGAGAGGGGATTGTCTATCTGAAGATCGTAAACCTCGGCGGGAAGGACGCGCTCGTCGGCATGAAGACGACTATCCCCGGCGCTACGGCCGGTCTTCACGAGATGAAAGGCGACTTCATGGTGCTTGTAAAATCCATGAAAATCCCCGGAAAGAACACGGTGGATCTCATGCCGATGGGATCGCACATTATGATCGAGAACATGCCGAAAGAAACCCACGTGGGATACGCATTCACGCTCACCCTGCTGTTCGCCCGGTCGGGGGAGATACAGATTCCGCTCACGTTCGCCAAGGCGCAACCGATGAGTCCCGAGCACCAGCATCATGAATAACACCAACGCCGGGTGCTTTCTGCATAGCCCGCGTCTTCGGCGTAGGCTCATACCGTATCGTTCATGTAAGGAGGATTAATCGAGCATGGAACTGGATATCCGCATTGATAAAGACGCGATCTCGATTCCCATCGAGAACCCATTTCGCCTCGACCTCGAAGCCATCATCAAGAGGATCGAGGAGTTCCTTGCAGTCAAAGGGCAGGAACTGAACGGCCTGGATGTCCGGGGACTGGTGCCGCGCATGGTCAAGGGCATTGCCGGTTGCGAGGCGGGCTGCCCGGCGGACGCGAAGAGCGTGGCGGCGAAGGGGCATCGAAACTTCAAACTCGACTATATCGAAGGCGGCATCCTGTCCGCAACGGCCGAGATCGGGCATGGGAAAATCCTGTCGCTTAAACTGTTCCCGGATTTCTGATAAGTCATTTCGGAAAGAGGTTGTATTTCTTTTGCGGCTCTCAATTTCAGGTTTGCCGGATGATCGCTCTATTGGCTCCATAGGTTGTTTGAAAGCAAAACTTCTTTTATGTTGCTCTAATCTCCGGAATTGATCTTTGGCCGTTTGCTCCCTGCTCAATTCGACAACAAGACCCCTCTCGTGGACAGCAAGACCACGGACCTCTTCGCCGGCTCCAAGCTTCTCCAGCAATACGTCTATCGGGTGTGCACGGGGCAAATATTTCGGGACAGGCCTTTGACATGGTTTCCGCGGTGGTCCGCGCTTTTTCATTGAACTTTATGCAGGGTCCCCGGTATAATCAGCATTATGTGTGATTTCTGCACAAAACACGGCGAGGGAAAAATCTGGTACAAGAACGCGCGAAATTATGCCGGCGATCTCTTGTCCGATCTCAACCGCCGCCACTACATCGAAAACTTTCTCACATCAGCGTTCAGCGAAGGGTTTCAGACGCTCGGACGGATCGAAACCATCTACCGAAGAAAAGGCAAACTCCCCGAGGCGTTGAAGGCCGCCATGATAACCAAGGCAAAAACGGAGCACTTCGGCCAGGTTCTGCCTATTGAAGAGATCAGCGGGGTGGTGAAGGGGGCGCAGACCGTCGTGCGCATGCCCTGCGCCTGCAGGTGGAACATCGAAAAGAAAGAAGAACGGTGCTGCTATGCGATCAGCTACGGCCCGGAAACGTGGTACAAAAGCATTGACATGGGATACTTTGGGAAGGCGTCCGACGAAGGCCTCGAAGCGCTCTCTGCGGACACGGCTATTGAGCAGATGAAGGAAATGGAGAAGAACGGCTCGGTCCATACCATCTGGACCATGATGACCCCGTTTATCGGCGCGATCTGCAACTGTTCTCCTGATGAATGTCTTGCCATGAGGACCTTGTCACGGGCCAGTGTGGAGACCATGGAGCGGGCGGAATTTGTGGCGCAGGTGGATGAATCGCTGTGCAGCGGGTGCGGGCGCTGCGATGCGCAGTGTCATTTCCACGCAATCGGCAGCCATAGTCATAGCGGCCGCGCCCATGCCCATGTCGATCCCTCCAAGTGCTTCGGGTGCGGTTTATGCCGCGGGGTTTGCGAAACGCATGCACTCTCATTAGTTCCGCGCTGAGGCTTCTGCGGTGAGCAATTTTTTTACGAAGGACGGATGTACCCTTTCCCTTGCATTTATTCTGAGCTACCCCCCCCTATTTGTGTCACTTTCTTCGGCGCTCTCTATGTCGTGCTGACCGTGAAGTTGATCCACCGGATCATTCAGGAACTATCGGAGTAATCAAGGATAAAAAAAAGGTGTGGAAAAAAACGGCAAAAGGCGATGAGGAGATTCGCAGCAGGACTTTTGGGCTCCCTCAGAACCTCAGGCATGTCCTTATCCTGATCGATGGCATGTCCGACGAAGAGAAAATTCTGCAGAAGGGGTCGGCACTTCCGGACGATGTCAAGTCCTGCATCCAGGAACTGGCGCGGGAGGAATATATTATTACTGCAGCGCGGGTATTGACTATCGCTGATGTTAAAAACGAGTTGATACGAATTGCACGAGAAACGCTCGGGCCGGACGCAGAAACCGTAATAGAAAAAATCAAAGAAGCACCTGACGATAAAGAAGGCCTCGTTGCAACCATGAGCCGCTGCAGAAAACTTGTGAAGATGATCATAGATGAAGAAAAAGCCGAGAACCTGATCCGCCAATGTAC
>VFSW01009394.1_pt1 | contig 13968 bp, 17 predicted proteins | sample 5358111 | NCBI WGS metagenome assembly VFSW01 (sample SAMN11554181, study PRJNA540505) | mine drainage metagenome | isolation source: sediment from site ElyBrook_90M | place: USA: Ely Copper Mine, Vershire, VT | collected 2017
CGTATTCACCATACGCGCATCCCGCTCCACTCCGCGCGCGATCGCCTCGGCGCATTCCCCGGCCGTGATCGCGAAGCGCCGCCCTTTGCGCACCGCCTCCGGCGGCCCTCCCTCCAGCGCGTGGTTTTGAAATTCCGGCTTCACATATCCCGGGCAAACCGCCATCGCGTGAACGCCGTCCCGCTTCAATTCCATGCGTAACCCATCCGTCAGCGATCCTATCGCGAATTTCGACGCCGAGTACAGCGTCATCCACGGCAGGGTCACCTGCCCTCCGATCGATCCCACGTTCACGATCGTCCCGCACCGCCGCCGCCGCATTCCCGGCGCCACTAACTGTGCCATCTCCAGCGCCGCGAAGAAGTTCAATTCGAACATCTCCCGCGCGCGCTCCATCGGAGCTTCCCACGCCGCTCCGTACATCCCGCACCCCGCGTTGTTGATCAACACATCGATCCGCCCGTAGTGCTCGATCGCCGCCTCGACGATTCTCCGCCTGTCCTCGCCGCGAAGTAAATTCCCCGCCACCGCGAACGCCCCGCCGTCCACCGCGCGCAGCTTCTCTTCCCTCCGCGCCGTCAACGCGAGCCGCGCCCCGCGCCGCGCAAACGAGACCGCGCATGCCGCCCCGATCCCCTCCGACGCGCCCGTAATCAGAACGATCCTTCCCGCTAACTTCATTCCCTGAAATTTGCCGCTCCCTTCGGGCAAAGGCCATAATAGTACACATGGAACGGGAGCTGTTGCCGTTGTTTCCGCTACAACTCGTGCTCTTCCCGAAGGCGACCTTGCCCCTCCACGTCTTCGAAGATCGCTATAAGGAAATGATCGGCGAAGCCATCGCCGAGGGCCGCGAGTTCGGCGTCGTCCAGGCCGGGGAACGCGGCATCGTCAACACCGGCTGCACCGCCACCGTTCAAAACGTTCTCAAGACTTACCCCGACGGCCGCATGGATATTCTCGCCGTCGGCCGCCCCCGCGTCGAGATCTTCGGCCTTAACGACGAGAAGCCTTACCTGCGCGGCGCCGTCGATTTCTTCGACGACGAGGAGTTCGATCCCGTCCCTCCCGAAACCCAGAAGAAAGCGCTCGACGTCTTCGAAGATCTGCGCGACCTTAAGGCCGGCGAGATCGACCCACCCGACGCCAAGGATCCTCAGTTGAGCTTCCGACTCGCCCAGCCCGTCCCCGATCTCGACTTCCGACAACTCCTCCTCGCCACCCGCTCCGAAGCCGAGCGCATGAAACAGGTCGCCGATTTTCTGTCGAGCTATGTCCCCAAGGAGCGCGCGGTTTCGCACATGCGCGAGACCGCTCCGCGCAACGGCCACGGTAAGTGGCCCGCCGGTTTCTGATGCCCGCACCCCCGCGTTTGAACCTGCGCATCGACGCCGACGATACGCTCTGGGAAAACAACATTTACTTCGAGCGCGCGTTCGACGACTTCTACGATTTCCTCGCGCACTCCTCCCTCACCCCCGCCGAAGTCCGCGCCGTGCTCGATGAAATCGAAATCGCCAATAACAAAGTCCACGGTTACGGCTCGCTCAACTTCGGCCGCAATCTCAGCCAGTGTTACCGCCATCTCGCCGAGCGCCACATCCATCCCGAAGATCTCGACACCGTCATCGCCTTCGCCCAACGCATCCTCGACCAGCCGCTCGAAATCATCGACGGCGTCCCCGAAACGCTGGCCCATCTCGCCGCCCGCCACGATCTGACTCTATTTACGAAAGGTCATCCCGAAGAACAGAAACTGAAGATCGACCGCTCCGGCCTCGCCACTTACTTCACCCACACCGCCATCGTCAAGGAGAAAGACCGCGCCGCGTATGAATCGTTGGTGGCCGAGCGCACCCTCGATAAAGAACGAACCTGGATGATCGGCAATTCTCCTAAGTCGGACATCAACCCCGCCCTCGCCGCCGGCCTCCGCGCCGTCTTCATCCCCCACGCCCGCACCTGGACGCTCGAACGCGAAGACCTCGCCACCGGCTACGGCGACCGCCTTCTCTATCTGCCCGATTTCCGCAGCCTGCGCGACCAGTTTTAAGGGAACCGCGGCCGATGCCCCAGGCAGTTCCGGCGAACCCCGGAGCCTTTTCGGGAACGTCAACCGCCGTCAAGAACCAGCACCGCCAGTTCCGGATCGGCCGCGAATTCCGTGATCCGGATGGCCTCACGACGCAATACCCGCTCCGCGTCCCGAGTCGGGTGCGTCCACCGCCTGAGCCACACGACCTTGGGAGGCGGCCCTACGGTTGTAGCGAGTTCGTAGAAGTCCGAATCGGCGCTTCCGACGACGAAGTTCCTCGCCTTCGCAAACTCCTATATCTCCCGATCTTGACTCTCGAGCAAGCCAATCCCGGCGACGTGAGCCGAATCTGGATACAATCCAGCGAGCCGAACGACAAGCTTGCGCGAGAGGTTCTCGTCAAACAACAGCTTCACAGAGCCACGCGCCTGCCCAGCCTGGCCGCAAACTCGTACACCGCGCGGAAATCGTCGGGTTCCAGTTCCGGGTAGTCATCGAGGATTTGCTGTTCGGTCATGCCCCCGGCGAGCCAAGTCAAAACATCCCATACGGTGACGCGCAACCCGCGGACACACGGCTGGCCCGAACGTTTGCCGGGTGCGATCGTAATGCGGGAGTTCATTTTTCGAGAATATCACCAGCGTTGCGGCGAAATACCGATGAAGGGCCTGTTCCCGCCCACGGGCATCGACGAACTCGTCGAAGGCAATCCGTTTTCCGTCGGGCGACCATGCCGGCGAGCCGCCGTCGAGGATCGGATCGGTGAGCCGAACGTCGTTTGATCCGTCGGCGTTGGCGGTATGGACCGCCCACTGGCCACGCGGCCGTTCCACCGAAAACGCGAGCTTCTTTCCATTCGGAGACCACGCCGGAGTAGACGCGTTTGCGACCAGCAGCCGCGGTTCGCCGCTGCCGTCCGCCGGCAGAAGAAAAAGTTCGAACCGAACCGGCTCCACGCCCGTCCGCAGGAAATTGGCCAACGAATCCTGTACCCCGGATATGGCGAACGCCTTCCCGTCCGGCGACCACGCGACTCCGTCGATCACCGGCTCAATCCGCCGAAGCACACGACGGTCGCCGCCGTCGCGATCCATTACACAAAGCTCGACGGGGTGATAAGTCTCGAAACCTTTCTCCTCCCGATAAGCCGGTTTTGCCTGCACGGCGGTATCGTGGATACACACGATCCTCCGTCCATCGGGCGACCAAGCGGGATCATGACTGTGCCCGTCGTTCGTTAGCGCCTTCCGGTGAGTCCCATCGCCGCTCATCGAGTAGATATCTTCCACCGGCCACGGAGGCCCGCCATCCGGAGCGTGCGTGAAAACAATGGTGTCGCCTTGTTGCCTCTGGCCCGAAGCAGACGCTCCCAATAAGATGAGGACCGGCGCGAATAACATCCAGCGCCGGCGTACAGCGCGACGGGTCGTTCCGCCTTCGGTGTGCAGGAATAACCCGAGGTCGAAACGCGGCACCTCGGGAATCATAAGAGCGTTGACGCCCCTTTCTTCCAGTTTGTTCCAATGCATTGGCAAAAAGGATTCGTCGAGCCGCGTTAGCATCCCTATCCTCCATGCCCGTCTTCCGCGCAAACCGCCCCGCGACACGCCGTTCCCATTTCATCCCATCCTTGCCGTCCGCGCTTCCTGAGCGCAAAAAGGTCCCGGGCCGGATGAATGGTTGCGTGGATTGGCACTTTCTCCGCAGATCGCCGGGCGATATCGCGCACTCGCATGTTTCACTTAGTGAATGTATCAGGAGAAAAAGCGGTAACTACGGCCACAATGGCCTCCATCGCCATTGGCACCACCCGTGCGATGGGAGAGTTAGCCGCCCGGACACGCAGCGGAGGATATCCGGCCGGCTGGAAAGAGTACACAATGAGATTCATCATGGTAACTGCGCTGGTTTTGACGCCGCTCTTGGCCATAGACAACGAGCCTGCCGAGCGGCTAGGGGAAGCAGCCGCGGTGTTTTCCGAGGTCATGACAGCCCCAGATAAGGGCATTCCTCAAGAACTACTCGAGAACGCCCACTGCATCGTGATCGTGCCGGACCTCAAGACAGCGGCCTTCGTCGTTGGCGGGAAGTATGGGAAAGGGTATCTGTCCTGTCGAAACAAAGGCAACAAGGGTTGGTCCGCGCCGGGCACGGTCCGCATTGAAGGTGGGAGCGTCGGGTTCCAGATCGGCGGCTCTTCGACGGACTTGATTCTGTTGATAATGAGCGAACGGGGAGCGGACAAATTACTCTCCAGCAAGTTCACTTTAGGAGCGGAAGGCTCCGTTGCAGCCGGCCCAGTGGGACGCACGGCAACGGCTCAAACCGACGCCCAAATGCACGCCGATATTCTTTCGTGGTCTCGATCGCAAGGCCTGTTTGCCGGCATCGCCCTGGAAGGCGCCACTTTGCGCCAGGACCTCGACGATAACACCACTCTGTACGGCAGGAAGTTGGAAAACCGGTATATCGTAACCAAAGGAGTTCATGCACCGAGGGCGGCCGCGAAACTACTTGCCCTCTTGAATCGCTACTCGGCCCGAGAGCGCAAGGACTAGCCGGGAATCGGCGGAAAGCTCTACGCCCCTCGGCCGCATGGCAATGAGGGTCGCCTCATGTCCGGAGCCGCCCCGCAACATTCATGGGCCATCCCGGATTCCAATATGGCCGATGTCTGTTCATGCGGGCCGGCCCGTTGCCTAAAACGCCCGGCGGACAACTGGTATGATATCGACGATCCTTACTTCGACTACACCCACGAACGGTTTGCTCAAAGGCGTTGAAAAAGCGCGGTCACGCCGAAGGATAGATCCGCCGGAGTAACTATGAACAAAACGCTGGGATTGATTCTGATTGGACTTGGGCTAGTTGGCCTTGCGTGGGGAGGTTTTACGTATACGACCAGGGAAAAGGTGGTCGATATCGGGCCGATTCACGCGACTCGCGAAAAGACACATAACATACCACTGCCTCCGATCGCGGGAGCGGTGCTGCTGGTTGGGGGCATTGTCCTTCTGGTAATGGACAAGAAACGATAGCGTTCCGGCCTTAGAGCGGCTTTTAAGGAGTCCGCGCAAAAGTGAATCGCGCGCTGGCTGGTCGGCCCTACGGACCTTGCCGGGGTGTAGAATGAACTCCACGCTACTCAAGCCTGGGGGAATCCAAATGGCCCGAAGCAAGCAACCTGCCTGTGACCGTCGCGATTTTTTGAAGGGCGCCGCAACGGGCGCGGCCGCGTTGCTGGCGAAACCGCCCGCCGCCGAAGGGCAGCAGGCCGAACCCGAACGGGCCATGGCGCCGCCGCCATCGGCGCGGCAAATCGCCATGGAAACCGCCCCTCCGCCTCCCCGCGCGGATCTCTACACCACCGACCGCCCCGGCGCCGACTTCATGGTGGATGTCCTGAAAAGCCTCGGGTTCGATTACATCTGCGCCAACCCGGGGTCCAGCTTTCGCGGTCTGCAGGAATCGTTTATCAACTATGGCGGCAATCGCGACCCCGAGTGGATCACTTGTTGCCACGAGGAATCCTCCGTGGCAATGGCCCACGGCTATTACAAAATCGAAGGCAAGCCGCTGCTGATCATGGCCCACGGCACCGTCGGCCTACAACACGCCTCGATGGCGATTTACAACGCATACGCGGACCGCGTTCCCGTCTTCATCGTCCTCGGCAACGAGCAGGAGATCAACTTCCGCCGCGGCGATGTCGAATGGAAGCATAGCGTGCAGGACGCTCCGGCGTTGGTTCGCGACTTCACGAAATGGGACGACTCCCCCGCCTCGCTCGGTCACTTCGCCGAATCCGTCGTCAAGGCCTACAAAGTCGCCATGACGCCGCCCATGGCCCCGGTAGTTATCTCGGCGAATGGCCAACTTCAAGAAGAGCCCATGCCCGACCGGGATCGCCGCACGCTCCATGTTCCGAAGCTGACTCTCTCTTCTCCGCCGGCCGGAGATTCCGGCGCGGTCGCCGAAGCCGCGCGGATGTTAGTCGACGCCGAGAACCCCGTCATCTACGGCGGGCGCGTCGCGCGGACTCCCAACGGAATCAAACTGCTGGTGGAACTTGCCGAAACACTGCAAGCTCCCGTCCAGGACCGCCGCCTCCGCATGATTTTTCCGTCGACCCATCCGTTGTATAACAGCGGAAGCATCCCGGACGCGGACGTGATCCTCGCTTTGGAAGTCGCCGATCTTTGGTTCGCCACGCACCGTCAAACGCCTATGAACCGCACCGGCATGGTGAACCGGTCGCTCATCAAACCCGGAACGAAACTCATCACTATCACTTCAGAAGACCTCTTCAGCCGGAGCAATTACCAGGATTTCGGCCGCTTCGCAGAGGTGGATCTCTCGCTCGCCGCCGACGCCGAAGCGACTCTGCCATCGCTCATCGAAGCCTGCCGCAAACGCATCACGCCCGGTCGCAGGCAAGCCATGGAGGCGCGCGGCAAGCGCCTCGCCGAACGCCACAACGAGAATCGCGATCGCGACTTCGACGACGCCGCTTACGGCTGGGACGCAAGTCCCGTCAGCACCGCCCGCCTGTCCGCCGAACTGTGGAATCAGATCCGGCACGAGGATTGGTCTCTCGTTTCCGAAACCGTCTTCGTCAGTAACTGGCCGGGAAGGTTATGGGATTTCGACAAGCATTATCAATACATCGGCGGACAGGGCGCTTACGGAATCGGTTACGGCGCGCCGGCCGCCGTCGGCGCCGCTCTCGCGAACAAGAAGCACGGCCGCCTCAGCGTCAACATTCAATGCGACGGCGATCTCAACTACGCTCCTGGCGTGCTCTGGACGGCGGCTCATCATCGCATTCCCCTCCTGACGATCATGCACAACAATCGCGCCTATCATCAAGAGATGATGTATCTCCAGGATATGGCCAACCGCGCGCAACGGCATCCCGACCAGGCCCAGATCGGCACGGCCATCACGAATCCGAACATCGACTATGCGCTTATGGCCAAAGCATACGGAATGTACAGCGCCGGCCCGATCGATAATCCCAACGACCTGGGCCCGGCGATCAAGGCGGCCATTGATGTCGTCAAGCGGGGCGAACCCGCTCTGATCGATGTAGTAACTCAGCCGAGGTAACCCACATGACCCGGATCGTCATACTTACTCTTGCGGCCATTTCAACGGTCTTCGCTCAGCAGAGCGCCTCCGCTCCCGAAGGCGACGCGGCGAACGGTAAACTCCTGTTCACCAAAATCGGCTGCTATGAATGCCATGGTTACGCCGGCCAGGGCGGCCGCGCCGGCGCGCGCATCGTGCCCAATCCGTTCAAAGTTCAGGATCTGATTCGCTACGTCCGCCGGCCCCCGGGCGAAATGCCGGCCTACACCGATAAAGTAGTGCCCGATCGGGATCTGAGCGACATCTACGCCTATCTCAAATCCTTCCCGCCGCCCAAATCGGTCAAAGAGATTCCGCTTCTCCGTAACATCAAGGAGCGCCAATAGCCGCGCCGGCCAAGAAAAAGCTCCACCGCACGTTGTGCGGTGGAGCTTGGCCGGTTTTATATTTGCTCAGTTAACACTCAGAGCGGGGATAATCAGCAAGGCCATGGTCTGGCCGCCCCCCTCCGAGGCGATTTCGCGCTCCAGCTTGGAAGGAGAAATGTTCCCGCAGACGGCGTCCGTCTTGACCGCGGCGAGGAAGTAACGGTCGCCCACCTTGTGGAACACGAGGACGTTTTTGTCACCGGCGCGCCGGTATGCCTTGTCTCCGCCCGGCGCGACCACGACGATCGCCTGGTGGGCTTCGGGATTCCGGATCGACATCAAATTGCCGGTCTGGGAAGCCTCGGACATGGTGTACTCGCCCGCCGGCATCGTGGTGTTCTGCACGGTGAATGCGAATGGGATGTTGGCAGTGGCTGTCGTCTGTGCGCGGAGCCCGCTGGCCCCCAGCAATGCAACCGCGCCGACGCTCAGGATCAAGGTGTTTAACGTTTTCATTGTAGTGGCTCCTTCTGTTCTCCGCTAAGTTCGTTTCTCAGTGGATCACGGCGAATAAGAATGCAGGCGCTCCGCCAAACTCGATGCAGTTCGACCATCCGGCGCAAGTCGCTGATAATTCAGCCGATCGATACTCGAGCCGTACCGCGCCCACCCTCCATCCGTCCGCCCGATTGAACCTCCAGGTGAATCGGGTAACCAAAAGGTGAACAATAGAGGATGTGACGAATCCCCGGCTGCTCGTGATCGCCGGCCCGGAGCTTGGCGTCAGTTATCCGATCGCCGACGACTCATTTCTCATCGGAAGCGACATTCAGAACCAGCTCCCGCCGGCCGGCGCGCCGGTTTCGGGGGCGCATTGCGTCATCCTCCGGCAAGGGGACGATTTCCTGATTCGCGATCTGGGCGGTTTCCCCGGCACGCTGGTAAACGACGAGCGGGTAACGGAGCGCGCGCTGGCGAACGGGGATCGGATCCAGGCCGGAGGGAGCCTGCTACGGTTTGTGACCGGCGAGGAGATTCTCTGCCAAGACTCCAACGGCGAGATCCTCGCGATCGAGATCCCCGTCGGCAAGGCCGAGCTTCCGGCGGCGCTGGAGAATTCGAGCGATCCGCAAACGCTGCTCCGCATGAGCATCATGCTGCATTCGTTCCACGCTCTTTACCGGGTGCGCCGATCGCCCGCCCGCGAAACCCTGGAGCGGCACGTGCTGGAGTTCATCTTCGACGCCATCCCCGCCAGCCGCGGCGCCATCCTGCTTTGCGAAGAAGGACTGAGCGAGCCCGCGTTCGTATCGCTTCGAAGCCGCGAATCGGCGCCGCATCGGCCGGTGGTGGTCAACCGCGCCTTAGTCCGGCGCGTCACCGAGGAGCGTTGCGGATTGATCGTGGAGAATCCCGAAGCCGGGCAGCCCGCCGGCGCCGTCCCCGAAAACTCCGCCGCCCTCCTGTTGGCGCCGCTGCTGATCCGCGAGCGGGTGTGCGGCATCGTCTATCTGGAAGGCGCGGCGTTTCAAGAGCCGCATCTGCAACTGCTCGTGGCTCTGGTGCAAATCGCCTCGATGGCGCTGGAGAACGCCTTCCACCTTGAATGGCTGGAGACCGAGAACGCACGGCTGGAATCGGAACTTCACCCCGGCCATCACATGATCGGCGACAGCGCCTGCCTGCGCGATTTGCAGCGCAATATCCTGCGCGCCGCGCAGACTAGCTCCACGGTCCTGATCGTTGGCGAAACCGGCACCGGCAAGGAACTGGTGGCGCGCGCCATGCACCAGAACAGTCCGCGCGCCGGACACCCGTTTATGGCGGTGAACTGCGCGGCGCTCGCCGAGACGCTGCTGGAGAGCGAGCTGTTCGGCCACGAGAAGGGCGCCTTCACCGGAGCGTTCGCCCAGAAGAAGGGACGCCTGGAGGTGGCGGCCGGCGGAACCGTTTTCTTGGACGAAATCGGCGAGATGCCATTGCAGTTGCAAGCCAAGCTGCTGCGCGTGCTGCAGGAGCGGCAAATGGAGCGGGTGGGCGGCACGCAACCGGTGAAGCTGGATATCCGGCTGATCGCCGCCACCAATCGCAACCTCGAAGCGGAGATACACGCAGGCCGGTTTCGGCAGGATCTTTATTATCGTCTCAACGTGGTGACCCTGAAGACGCCGCCGTTGCGCGAGCGCCAGTCCGACATTCCCGCGCTGGCGATGCACTTCGCCTCGAAGCTTGGCGCGCAGTGCGGCCGGCGCATCGGCGGCATCTCACCGGAGGCCGAGGCGTATCTGATGCATTACGATTGGCCGGGCAACATCCGCGAATTGGAGAACGCCCTGGAGCGCGCCGTGGTGCTCGGTTCAAGCGACATCATTCAACTGGAAGATCTGCCCGAGAGCATCCGCGAGATCGCCCGGCCAGCCGACGTGGTGCGTGCTCCCGGCTTGCAAGACGCCATCGATCGCGCCAAACGCGAGGCGATCGCCCACGCGTTCCTGCAAGCCAAAAACGACCACGCCGGGGCGGCGAAGCTGCTGGGCATCCATCAGAATTATCTCTATCGGCTGATGCGGAATCTGGGGATGCGGTAAGTTTCTTGGATGTCACTACCAAGTTAGCGACGGAGACAAGCCGCTATCAAAGCCGGAACTGTCGGGACCAACAACGGGTCCGCTAGGTTCCTAGCCGATCAAAGAGCGGACCAAGCCCCGGTTTACGGGCGCGCGAAGCGTACTCCGCGCGAGCGGCCTCGTTCAACCCGGCTTAGCGCCAAAAACCAACGAACCGACACCCGACCGAAAAAGGCCCCGCCTGGGTGCTCAAAAGCGAGCTATTGGCCCGCTTCCACAAACCCGGTCAATCGCGAAACGGAATCGTCCAGATCCGCCGGCGGCTTCATGCCTCACGCCCCGTCTCGGGCCGAACAGCCTCGCCTCGCGCCGTTTCCATCACCCTTCGCCGCCTGAACACAAGTGCCGCTGCGAACAAGACCGCGACAATGCCGCACACCGCCAGGAACTCGAAGTACGGCGTGATCTCTTCTTCGACGGCGATTCCCACCAGACGATCCTTCGTCGCGGTAGCCCAATGAGGCGTAATTGTGAGATCCCCGTCCGGGACCTCGAGCTTCGGCTTTGCGTTGACTTCGATCCGAATAGTGGACCCAGGAGCCGCCCGAATACTCAAGCCCTCGAAGGAGGACCGAACTACTACGTCTTTCGCTGACACCGCATTGGCGAAGCGCTCCTCGGCGTCGTGCGCCGGGCACTGGATGAAGGAACAATCCCGTATACCAAAGCCAGTCGTGTCCTCGGGGTGAAACCCAGGAACGTGAAACCCCTACTGTCAACGCGAGGTGAGCGCTAAGAGCGGTGGTGTACCTCTTCGACGCGAACGCCCTCATCACCGCTAGCAAGACGTATTACCCCATCGATCAGATACCGGAATTCTGGGACTGGATCGATCATAAAGCAACCAACGGCTGGATCAAACTCCCGGCGGAAATCCTTGACGAGGTACTGGCAGGCAGCAAAAAAAAGACCCCCGCCTGGCATGGATGACCGACCACAAAGACGTCCTACGCTTGAAGGAACCGCCGATCCCAGAATCCTCAATAGGGTCGTCACGGAAGGATACGCACCAGACCTGACCGATGACAAACTCGAAGAAATTGGGCGTGATCCCTTTTTAGTCGCATACGCCCTCGCAAAACCCAACGACCGATGCGTCGTTACGGTAGAAGTCAGCGCACCAGGAAAACAACGACAGAACCGACGAGTACCGGACGTATGCAATACGTTCGGCGTAACGTGCCGGAACCCCTTCCAAATTTATCGATCGCTCGGATTCAATACCGCCTGGAAGAAATAAGACCGAGCGCCTCGTTTCCGAGCTCCCTCTCCCCTCGAATTTCGCATTACGAACGGGAAGCCGGCTTGCTTCGATCCGAGGCTCTATAACGTTGCGACGATCGCGTCGCGCGTCACGCCCTTGTGCTGGGCGACGACGCGGAGGATCGAAATGAGCGTCCCGAGCCGGGCCGGGTGGTGTTCGGGAATTGCGATTCGTTGATGGGTAGGTTCCGAGGTCTCCAGGATGATGTGGCTCCCAACCTGATGGACCCTCGCGCATCGCCATCGGCGGCACAAAATATTGGCAAGATGAGTGCCGGAGACGTCGCGAGGGATCTTCATGCCACGGACAAGATCTCGTCGCGGACCAAGTGGAGGCGAACCCGCTCGGGCCGCGGTCGGTCGAAGAAGAACGCCGCCGTCGCCTCAAGCACATTCTCGCGCAACTGTTGCCATGTATCCGCCTCGGTAAAGATGTTTTCGGTAAGGCACTCCGCGCAATAGCCGCCGTCCGCCTCCTGAACGACTTCGAACACCAATTCCGCCATACCCATAGGATACGGCATGGGTTCTCCCGGCCATGGTTCATCACTCCCCGTGAAGCAGGCATCGGGCGGCAAATGTTCCGGTCGGCCGCTCGTTGAAAGCAGGCGTTTCAGCGGCGGCGATGCCGTATCGCTTTCGCTCAGCCGGTGGGCTGCACAAGCACTTTGCCGCTCGCGCCGGATTCCAGCAGCCGGTAGGCGTCCGCTGCGCAGTCGAGCGGAAATCGGCCGGCGACATCGGCGATCACAGCAGGGCGTTTGGCCGCCAAGGCCAGCCCTTCGGCGATGAGAACGGCGAATTCTTCGATCCCCTCCACCCAACGCATACCGTTATATTTGGTCACGAATAGGGAGTCCGGAAAGAGCCGGTGGAGGTTGACATCGGGCACGGGTCCGGACAACTCGCCGTAATTGATCAGACAGCCCCGCGGCGCGAGGAGTTGAAGACTGGTTTCATAGGTTGCGGCGCCGATGGCATCGAATACCGCGGCGACACCGCGGCCGCCGGTATAGGCGCGAACAGCGTCCCTCACGTCCGCATTCGCGCGATCGACGACATGGTTCGCGCCCGCCGCGCGAGCGCCGTCCACGCGCTTACCGCTGGCGATTCCGATGACATCCACTCCGCGATCGGCCAGAATCGCAACGAGCATTCGGCCTACGGCGCCGGCGGCGCCCCACACTAAGGCGGAGTGTCCCTTCAGCGGCCAAACACGCGCAAGTCCCCCGGCGGTCAGCGCGGCGACAGCCAGGCACGCGCCATCCTCGAAGGTGAGTCCGTTTGGGATGGGCACGAACATGGAAGCCGGCGCCGTGACAAGGGTTGCGCATGATCCGAGCACACCGCCCCAGCATACCCGCGCGGCGACGGGAAGCGACACGTCCGGTCCGGCCGCCACCACGACCCCTGCGCCCTCTCCTCCAATTGGGTACGGAAACGGCAAGCGAACCGCGTAGTTCCCGGAACGAATCAGAGTTTCGGCGTGATTCAGTCCGGCAGCCTCGACCCGCACCCGCGCTTCGCCTTTCCTCAGCGGCGCCAACTCCTCGACGCCGACTTCGATAACCTCCGGACCACCGGCCCGAAGCGCGCGCGCGACTCGTCGCTGAGCACCGGAATCCATGATCGTCACCGTATCACGAGCGTACAAGGCGCAATGGCCCGGTAGATGGGATTGCTCCCGGGAAGCCGGCTTTGCAGCGCCAAATGCCGCGCCGTTTGAGGGCGTTGGCGCGGGCTGGCTCGCGGCTTCCGGCGCGATTGAGATTTACTGTGCGACCGGCTCGCCAAAGTACGGTATGGCGAGGCAAGCATACTGTATTTTCTGGCAGAATTGAGTGAATTCAGCCATCTTGGAAAAGGGCCTGAAACGATGAAAGTTCCCTATGCGGAGAAGTGGCGGAAGGAGACCGATAAACTACGCCAGATCGCGCTCGGCTGCGACCTGACCGAAAAACTCAAGTGGGGCAAACCGTGCTTCACCTTTCGGAAGAAAAACGTGGCGATCGTGATCCCGCTCAAGGAGTCGTGCGCGTTCTGTTCTTCAAGGGCGCACTGCTCAAAGATCCGAAGCATGTTCTCGCAAGGATTGGAGAGCATACGCAGGCCGGGCGATGGATGAAATTCACCTCGATTCGGGAGATTGCGGCCGTGCGAGCGACCCTGAAGGACTACCTCTACGAAGCCATCGAATTGCGGGAGTCCGGGGCGAGGATCGCGTTGAGGAGTCCTTCCGTGCCCAAAATTCCCGAGGAGTTGCAGAGGAGGCTGGACGACAACGCGGTTCTCAGGTCGGCATTCGCAACGCTCACACCAGGCCGGAGGAGCTCATACATTCTCCACGTCTGCTCCGCGAAGCAGGCAAAAACCAGAGCGGCGCGGGTGGAAAAGTGCGTGCCAATGATCCTGAGTGGGCGTGGGTTCCATGAGTTCCCGAACTGAGGCTGGAGTCGAACAGAACACGGCCCGGGCCATCGCCAAGTGCGCTCCCCCGCGCCGGAAGCGCGCCGCCGTCCGTCATTCCGCACGAAAGCCGGCCGGGATTCCGTTGCGGGAGGGGATGGAGAAGGCGGGCCAGAAG
>VFSW01009395.1_pt1 | contig 13967 bp, 8 predicted proteins | sample 5358111 | NCBI WGS metagenome assembly VFSW01 (sample SAMN11554181, study PRJNA540505) | mine drainage metagenome | isolation source: sediment from site ElyBrook_90M | place: USA: Ely Copper Mine, Vershire, VT | collected 2017
TTTGGATGCTCACGGCAAGAGTCTTAGTTCTCTCATGCTAACTTTGCAAATCTAGCCTGTCCCTATCGTGCGGTCAGTACAGCCAGCACTCTGGACGGCAGGCGCAGTGTCTTTTTCAGGGTGTGCCATAGAAGATTTAGGTTGCAACCTCGATTGTGGCTGTCGATCTGCATAATGCCAAACGGAACTAACCCAATCTGCCGCGCGGACCAGGCAAAAGAGTCGGAACGGAAAGGCTGTGTACGCGGAACTTCGGTAGGATGGTCGGCGCCCGGGAGGCCACACAGAGAAAAGATGCCAATCGGTCGGAAGGCGTGGGCAGAAGCTGCGTAGATGGACCTTAATGATCGCATGATCGCCACTCTTTGAATCAGCGTCGCGGGCAGTTGACCGCCAAGTGGGACCCAACGTGAGCCGAATCAGGTGAGTCTCGGCCACGATCCAAACGCAGCCTCGATCCTGGACCCTGGCGCGTTTATGAGGACCGAAGGTTCTCGTTCCAGTTCTCTGCCGTGATCGCCCACATGCATACCTCGATCTCTTTCGGCCCCCAGAGAATGTTGTGAGTGTAAGCGAATCCCACTCGTTCCAGCAGCTTCCGCGCATTGTCGTGATCGATACCGTGCCCGGCGACGACCGCCGGCAGTTTCAGGGTGTCGAAGCCGTGTGCAAGTACAGCAAGTAGCGCCTCTTCGCCCAGACGTTGACCCCAGGCGGCACGCATGAGATTCACGCCGACTTCAACTGTGTGAGGATCCTTGGACCACGGCCGCAGCATTGTCAATTCGAGTCTTTGGTAGGATGAATGCACGTTGAGGAGGGGTAGCATTTTGGGCGCTCGCAGGTCTGCGTTCTGCGGATTGATAGCAATTCTTTTTGCGGTGAGCTTCGGCCAGGCCCAACAGCAACCGCGAAATGGTATGGGGGGAATCGCGTCCGGTGTCGCAGCAGCGCCGGTTTATGACTCACAAAGACGCCCCATCACAGCAGGGGGCTTTGTAGCAAAAGGTCCAATCCTGTTTAAGGACATCACGAAGGAGGCTGGCCTATCTACCTGGATTCACAAGATGGGCACGTCAGCAAAGCAATTTATCGTGGAGACAAACGGGTCGGGTGTAGGACTAATTGACTACGATAATGATGGCTGGCTCGATATTTATTTAGTGAATGGATCTACGTTTGACGCGCTGGACGGAAAGGAAAAACCGCCGCAGGCCGCATTGTTTCATAACAATCATGATGGGACGTTCACCAACGTTGCCCTACTGGCTGGTGTGACGAATGATCGCTGGGGTTACGGGGTGAGCGTTGCCGATTACGATAATGATGGCTGGCCGGATATTTACGTAGGCAACTACGGCAAGAACCGCCTCTATCACAACAACCATAACGGAACCTTCACCGATGTTGCCGAAAAGGCGGGTGTCGCAGTAGACAACTGGACTCCAGGTTCAGCCTGGGGTGACTACGACGGCGATGGACGGCTGGATCTTTATGTCACAGGCTATGTGCACTATGATCGCGCCTTGGCGCTAGCCCTGTCTAAAGATACGGGAAACGCAGCCTGTCTCTATCGTGGCGCCTCGGTGAACTGTGGTCCGCGCGGTTTGCCTGGAGAGCGAGATCATCTTTTCCATAACAATGGCGACGGTACGTTCACCGATGTGACCGTCAAGGCCGGGGTCGAAGACAAGATCCCCTCTTATGGTTTCACTGCGATCTTTGTAGACATTAACGGCGATGGAAAACCCGACCTCGTCGTCGGCAACGATTCGGAACCAAATTTCTTCTATCTCAACAAGGGCGATGGTGCCTTCGAGGATGACAGTTACGTCTCGGGACTGGCCTTCAACAAGGACGGGCGCGAAATTGCGTCGATGGGCATTGCTCCGGGTGATTATGAGAACAACGGTCTGATTGATTTCTTCTTTACTGACTTCGGCGACGACTATAAGGTTCTCTACCACAACGACGGCAACGCCAGCTTTACCGATGTTAGTTATGATGCGGGTGTCGCAAAGACGGCTATTCCATTCGTCGGATGGGGCGACGGGTTCATCGACTACGACAATGATGGGTGGCTCGACTTGTTCGAAGCAAATGGACACGTTTACCCGGAGGTCGACCAACATCAGTGGGGTACTAGCTGGGCGCAACGACCCCTGTTGTTTCACAATGTGCCTGGAAAGGGAAGTAGCAGGCGGCTTGAATATGTCCCACCGGTGGAGGGCACGGGGCTTGCAGACGTGATCCCTGCGCGTGGAGCGGCCTTTGGTGATCTGTTCAACGACGGAAAGATTGATGTCATCATCAACCCCATCGATGGCCCCCCTGTGCTTTTACGCAATGTAAGTCCGGATCACCACCACTGGGTTGAACTCCGTTTGGTGGGGGGGCCAAAGAGCCCACTTGACGCCACGTGTGCCACGGTATACCTGAAGGCTAATGGGATGCGTATGCGTCAGGACAATCTGGCAAGTGGAAGCTATATTTCTTCGAATGATCGGCGGTTACACTTTGGCCTGGGCGATGCAACGGATGCGGGAACAGCTGAAATCCGCTGGCCTTCGGGCACCAAGCAGTTTGTGAAGCTGCCTGCAGTGGACCGTATTTACACCATTACCGAAAGTAAAGGTATTACTGGCGCACTTTGCGGTGGAAATCCTTGTGCCGACGCCACGGATCTTGGTAGCGTTGGAAAATAAGACTCAATAGCCGCATATATGCGCACTCTCGTTTGTTGCAGCAAGCATCGAATGATGTCGAGGAGGTCATGGTCGATTGGAATCATGTTGTCGGCTTCCAATTCGTACCAGCGCTTTACCGATGATGGGCAGAATTCAAAGAGCTACATGGCTCGGCTTAGCGTGTGGGCTGCATTTTTCAGCAATTTGGGTTAATGCGCAGGCGCCTACGCCAAAGCCGCGGCCTCAAAGCGGAATGGGGGGCATTGCATCCGCGGGGATTTTTGCCCCTGTCTATGATTCCCAAAAGCGGCCCATAACAGCGGGTGGATTCGTTGACAAAGGTCCGATTGTTTTTGAAGACGTCACACAGGCCTCCGGATTGGCATCGTGGCGTCATGTCATGGGAACTCCTCAGAAAAAGTACATCCTGGAGACAGATGGGTCGGGAGTAGGGCTTATCGACTATGACAACGACGGATGGCTGGATATCTATCTAGTCAACGGCTCAACGTATGATGCGCTGGAGGGGAAGTCGAGCCCACCACATGCCGCACTCTTCCATAACAACCACGATGGGACTTTCACAAATGTTGCAGACATTGCTGGTGTGACCAACGATCGATGGGGATTCGGCGTCGCAATTGGCGATTTCGACAACGACGGCTGGCCCGATATTTTCGTCGCTAACTTTGGCAAGAATCGTCTCTACCACAATAATCACGACGGTACTTTTACCGATGTAGCGGAAAAGGCGGGCGTTACCCTGGGAAACTGGTCTGACGGTGCGACATGGGGTGACTATGACGGAGACGGAAGGTTAGACCTTTTTGTCTCTGGCTACGTTCATGATGATGTGAAGAACCAACCCAGTGCGGAAGACGGTACGGCTTCCACAGCATACTGCCAGTTGCGAGGGGTTCCGGTGATGTGTGGACCTCGTGGTCTGCCTGGGGAAGCCGATCACCTGTTTCACAACAACGGTGACGGGACCTTTACCGACGTGAGTTCCAAAGCCGGTGTCGCGGATCCGGACAAATTTTATGGTTTCACGGCAGTCTTTGTAGACGTCAATAATGACGGCAAGCCTGATCTATTGGTCGCCAACGACTCCGAGCGCAACTATCTTTACCTCAACAAGGGCGATGGCACATTCGATGATCAAAGCTATGTTTCAGGGTTCGCATTCAACAGCGACGGGCGTGAGATTGCTTCAATGGGACTTGCGGTTGGCGACTACCTGAACAACGGACGTGTTGATCTGCTGATCACAGACTTCTCCGACGATTTCAAGGCGCTATATCGTAATGATGGCGACGCGAGCTTCACCGAAGTGGCACGTGATTCTGGGATCGCAACGATGGCGATCCCCTTTGTTGGTTGGGGAGACGCCTTCATTGACTATGACAACGATGGATGGAAAGACATTATGATGATCAACGGTCACGTATATCCGCAGGTCGACGGGCATAATTGGGGCACGACCTACGCGGAGCGGCCCTTGCTCTTTCACAACAGCCGCAATGGAACATTCACCTATGTTCCTGCAGTGAAGGGGACTGGACTTGCCGTGGTTACCCCGGGACGCGGAGCGGCTTTTGGTGACCTTTTCAATGACGGCAAGATTGATGTCGTCATCAACCCGGTTGACGGCCCGCCTGTCCTGCTGAAGAACGTGAACGCAGATCACCATCACTGGGTTGAGTTCAAATTAATTGGTGGGCCCAAAAGCCCGCGCGATGCTGTGGGCTCGACTGTCTACTTGACCGCTGATGGCATTCGGCAGCGTGAGGATATCATGAGCGGAGGAAGCTATATCTCCTCAAACGATCCACGCCCTCACTTCGGCTTGGGTGATGCAGTCGATCCCGGTACCGCTGAAATTCATTGGCCTTCAGGAAAGAAGGAGACGTTGCGCTTACCTGCAGTGGATCGCATCTACACGATCACAGAAGGTAAGGGCATCACTGGTGTCTTTTCACCTACACAACCCACTTCCGCTCACGCTTCCAGAAAGAACGATCGGATAGAAAGGCGCGCTGGGCGCTAGCGAAAGGGCGCTTGGTAGACCATTCCCCATGCATCATGCGGTTGCTCTTACACCATCCTTACTTCCTGCAGGCATAATCCGTAGCGACTTCCAGGCGGGTCCACCGGATATTTCGTTCCTAACCAATCGTTAGTAAAGTTGGCGCTGTAGCAAATCCAGAACGTCTTCCCACTCGGCTCGATGAACTTGCTTGGAATACTCACAAAGTATCCCTGTGCTCCAAAGTTCTTCATGTAAGTGACTAGGCGCCAAGGTCCCGCAACATCATCCGCTTCCATGAGAAGCGTGCTGATCATGCGCGTGCTTGGCCAGCCGTCGGCTATGCACATTAAGTATTTGCGCAAGCCCGGATTGTACGTGATGGTCACGCTCCCTAGATGTCCATTCCACTGCAGCATAGGCTGCATCTTGTTGAAGTCTTGCGTCCACCGGGGGACGCCCCGACCGTCATAGCCGGCGAAGTATTCGTAGTGCTGCGCATCATTCACGGTATCAGGGCCCAAGGGAACACGAGTCAAATAGATTGCGTCACCTGAAAGCCAGCTCACGGAGCCCAGGCGCGGGTTAACGTCATGCGACGCGGCCCCGTGACCGACAAGGTAGGCTTTGCCATCAGGTGAGTGTTGCATGTTCCTACCAAAGTCCACAAAGTGCATCACGCCGAGCTTCGGTAGGTGGAGGCCGGGAATGAGCGCGCCGACGTCCTGGCCAGGAGCGTCGCCGCGTTCGTCTTCCTTTTGATGTTCCAGGGCTTCTAGTTGCGGTCCCTTGCCGAAGATATCCTCGCGGAACAGCGGCGCCCATGGTTTGCACGGGCTCTCCACCCAGGTTTCTCCGTGGTCAGTGGAGTAGCGACATCCCAAGTAAGGTCCAAGCCACGCCCAGTTGTACACCACTCCATTGCCGCGCCTTAGGTTGATGTCGCAGCAGTACGTGCCATAGTACCAAACATCGTTGTACACGATATTCGCGCATGGATACCGCCCACCATAGGGCATTCCCGATGACTTCCAATTACCAATGGCGGTAACCTGAAGGTGAAGCGGATCATTCCCCGAGATCCTCGCGCAGCCGCTGGTGGCATTGAACCCTTGATCACAAGCAGCAGCCACTGGCACGCCGGCGGCGTTGAGCACCTTGCCATCCGCGAATGGCGAGTATTGCACATCATCGCTTGCCCACGATAGATACCACGTATCGGCATTCGCATACTCCTGATGTCGCCCGGTGAAGTACAGTCCGTGCAAGGAGCGCGAGAGTTGTAGAGGGCAACTTGCCGGGGGTTCGGAGGGCCACTCACCCGGATATTTCTTCCCTTCCGGAAGGCTGGTTTTTGCAAGGGATAAAGACGCGAGACTTAATGTAGCTCCCGATTGAGCGAGGAACATACGGCGCGACATTTCTGACATGGTGAAGTTCTCCGGCACGAACGCTCGAAGGGTGCGCGCTCTCAAATCCTGCATAATAGCACATTGCTGTAAGACGCCATCTGGTTGCGCCTTGTCGTGACGCATCACAACCACGGAGGAACGACTCGACCTGTTCAGCGCAACTCCTGCCCGTTGAGCATATCTATGCGTTGAGGGTCGAATGGGTTCCCTTGCGATAAGCATGTTGGCTTTGTAAGGAGGGAAGCCTCGCTGCGAGCGCCGTGATTCAGGAAGTATGCTGTTGACTATGGGTACGCCAAAGAAGAACAAATGCCTATTGCGCGGGAGTGAGATCCTGCTTGTCCTCCTAAGCGGTCTTTTTGTCGCGCAGGGGCAATCGACCGTAATGAGCCTGTCACAAATTCAGTCGCTGGTGCGGGCGCAGAAGTACGAGGAGGCCTTGCAGGCCACGCATGCCAGGCTGCGTGCAATCCCTGACGATTTCCGTGCCTGGACCTTACAGGCCATCGTTTATTCCGTCAAGGGGCAGACTGCCGACGCATTGACGTCGTATGACAAGGCATTGCGCCTTTCGCCCAATTTCGTGCCAGCGTTAAAGGGCGAGGTTGAGCTGCTCTATCAATCGAGTGACAAGCGGGCCATTCCCCTGCTGGAACGAATCTTGAGGGCCGATTCTAAGGATACGACTGCTCATGAAATGCTCGCCATGCTGGAGGCAAAGCAAGGGAATTGTAAGAAGGCCGTTGATCAATTTCAGCTTATTGAAAATACATTCGCATCGCATCCGAACTCACTTGAGGCCTACGGTTACTGCCTTACCCAAATGGATCAGCCGGAAAAGGCCATTTCCGTATTTCAGCAACTTGTTGCGCTCTCGCCAAGCCAACTCGACCCCCGATACAACCTCGCGGTTCTGCAGGTAATGACAAAGCAGTATGGTGCAGCGCTCACGACCTTGCAGCCATTACTCACAGCAGATCAAAGCGATCCCGAGGTGCTAAGTCTCGCTTCACAGGCCTACGAGGCAGTTGGAAAGACGCCAGAGGCGGTTGCCCTTCAACGTCAGGCAATTGTATTGAGCCCGAGCACGGCAAGCTACTACGTCTCCTTCGCGCTGCTCTGTATGGATCACGATTCATTTCAGGTTGGGATCGATATGATCAACGTCGGTCTTCATCATGTTCCGAACGATCCATCGCTATACCTCTCTCGAGGCCTTCTCTATGCACAATTGGCGGAGTATGACAAGGCGAATGCTGACTTTGAAAAAGTGGATCAGCTCGACTCCAAGCAGAGCCTGGGCTCCTACGCGCTCGATCTTACCGACCTGCAGAAGAACAATCCAGAACAGGCTCTTGCCAAGGTGCGGACCCAACTCAAACAATATCCCCGGAGTCCCCTCCTCAATCTTCTTCTCGCCGAGCTACTGATGAACGAGGCGCCTCCGGTCGGCAGCCCTGTTTTTTTGGAGGCGAAGGAGAAAGTCCTAGTGGCTCTGAAGTTGAAGCCAGATTTGGTAAAGGCGCGCGATTTACTTTCTGAAATCTACATGCGAACAAATCAGTATGGCCTCGCAGTGGAACAGTGCAGACTTGCTTTGCAAACCTCTCCCTCTGACGAGGCGGCCATGTACCACCTCATCATCTCTCTCAGGCACATGGGAAAACGAGACGAGCTTCCTCCGTTAGTTAAGCGACTGGCGGAGATGCATCAGGAATCGCTCCACGCAGAAACGGGCAGGAAGAAATTTAGGCTGGAGGAGCAGGAGAATTCTCCCCAGAATTAGAGTTCCCCCTTCATTGCCTGGCAGGTGAATGCCGGAAACAGAATCGTGACCTTGGTGCCTGACGCCGGCGCAAAAGCGCAATCGCACCATTGCGAATACGTTTTCTGATGGGCAAGGCTTGGGATCACTACCTTGTCACGCAGCTACGTCCCTATGCGCCGCCAAGAGATTGATTTAAATGGATTTATGAAGCATTGGTGCTTCCAAATTTATTCCTTGACTCTATCGATTGAATATGTTTATTCTTTATGGGCCGTTAACTCCTATGCGCTAGCGCGTCGCAAGTGCTAAATATGTGACGCGTGCTGCAGTAAAAAAGAAGATAAGACACACAAACGGCGAGACTTAACTGCAACCCTTTGCAATATACGTAAGCGACAAGCATAAGCAAAGAGCGGAGCTGCAGGCCTAAGCCAGAAAGCGCTTGCCATAGGAGACCAGCATGAAAAGTGTCATGCTAGCTGCCAGGATTTTGATCCTGGTTGGGTTCGCATTGGGTTTCGGGGGAATATTTGCAAATGCTCAGTTCCTGAGCGGAATTGAAGGCACAGTCCACGACTCAACGGGAGCCATTGTTCCGGGCGCCAAGGTGAGCATCACCGATACGCGACTGGGAGTGACAAAATCAACCACAACTAATGGAGCTGGCTATTTCCGCTTCGATAGCATAGCCGCTTCCACCTATTCGGTCACGATTCAGATGTCCGGCTTCAAGACCTGGAAGCAGTCGGCACTTGCTGTTGCGGTCGGACAAATGCAGACGATCGCCCCTGCCCTTGAGGTTGGTGAGGTGTCCACTAATGTCACGGTTTCGGCAGTGGCGACCACGGTCGATCTTGCCTCTCCCACAACAGGCGCGGTCATATCAAACATCACATTGACGCAGACGCCGCTCCCCGGCCAGAATGTGTACGGTCTTTCAGCGCTGACACCCGGTATAACAGGCGCCGCGGTCGAAACGGCGAATAACGACAACTACACCAACGAATACGCCATCAATATCAACGCTGCTGGCTTGCGACAGGAGTCAAACGGCTACCAGATTGACGGCGCGTACACCAATACGCCGTCCCGTGGAGGTGGCACATCCATCTCGCCTAACCCGGAAATTGTGGAATCTGAAGATATCCGCGCAAATGACTTCGATGCACAGAAGGGGCGGAATGGCGGCGCAACGGTTGACATTTTCACCAAATCCGGCAGTAATCAGGTCCATGGCAACTTTGATTGGTTCTTCACCAATAACGATCTCTCTGCGTTGACGCACTTCGAGAGCTCGCTTCCACCTTCGACGCGCAATGAGTACAGCGTCACCATGGGTGGTCCAGCCATCAAAAACAAGCTGTTCTGGTTCGGCGCGTTAGACGTACTCCGGTCAAGTGTTACAACAGCCAGTTCCGCTACAGTGGAAACGCAGGATTTGTACAACTGGGTTAAGACAAATTTGCCTAACACGGTGGCGGAGCAGATCATGACCATGGCTCCGCCGGCCCAGTACGCAACGGCAACCTCGCCTGGTGCCTTAACTGTTGGCCAGATTACGGGCAGTTACTTCCCGTGGACAGCCACGAGCACGCCACCGCCAGCCTCTTTGGACGCAGTGGGCAACATGAACTATACATTCAACGTGCCCAAAGACGGCTATCAGTGGAGCTTCCGTGTCGATGATTACTTAGGCAAAAATGACCGACTGTATGCGGATGTCCTGCGGACCCACTATACTCAGGGCAGTCCACAAGTAAGAACTGCCCTGAGTAACACAGACCTTGGCTCCTCCGACTTTGCCAACCTTGATTGGACGCATACCTTCAGTCCACGTTTTTTGAATGAAGGTGGTGCGAATCTCATTCGACCCTACGGACAGAACGGCGGCGCTCCTGGTTTTGCGATTCCGTATATCAATGTGACGGGACTGCAGGGATTCTCGAACTGGGGCCCTGGAAACTTTACCCAGACGACGGTTGGATGGCGTGATGTCCTGACTTCCAGCATCAAAACGCACACGCTCAAGGTCGGCTTCGAGCAGTTTAATATCCGAGAAGATGACACGCAGGGCGGCGCGTTTGACCGTCCCACCTACAACTTCAATAGCCTGCTTGACTTCATTCAGAGTCAAGCCACCTCGGAAAATGGAACGCCAGTGAGCCTGTTGACGCATGAAGAGGCTCCCTACAATAGGCGCTACCGTGAGCTGTACACAGGCATTTTTGTGCAGGACGACTGGAAGGTGCTGCCGACCCTCACGCTGAATGCCGGTGTCCGCTACGATTCAATGGCTAACCTGTTCTCAATCTTGAGCCCAACGCTAACCAACTACAATCTCGGTCAAGGGGCAACCCTCAACGCACAGATTGCCGGTGGTAGTGCTGCCTTAGCTCCCAATGATCATGTGGTCGATCACAACGTCTGGGCGCTCACACCTCGGTTGGGTTTTGCATGGGATGTTTTTGGCAATGGCAAAACATCACTCCGTGGCGGCGTGGGCATGTTCGCGGATCAGCCACCGTACCTTCACATCACGGATATCACTGCCGGAAATCTCCCCAACTTCTACACACCCTCAATCAACGTGCAACAGGGGACTACGCCCGTACTTCAGCTTTGCAATCCACCGCAGGGCTTCACTATTAGCTGCCCCGTTGTGGATACCAGCAACGTTACGTTGAACTCGAACGGGGCTGTCCTCATCAATGGAGTCCTCAACCGGGCCAGTCTGGGTGCCTACTCGCCGAACTTTAAGATGACCCAGGCGATCGTCTGGACACTCAGTGTGCAGCGAGAACTGCCGGGGAATAATGTTGCCCAATTGAACTACTCTGCATCGGTGGCGCATCACCTTCCCATCTTCAACGGGGACTTGAATCGCTTCCCGGGCGACCTTGTGGTCAATAAAGGCAGTTTGCTTCGCCTTAGTCCAAACTTCGGCGCGATTCAGTACGGTACCGCAAGTGGGGATTCTATCGGCAACTATGGCTCGGCAATGCTGACCCATCGAATGGCGCATGGGTTTACGATGCAGGGCATCTACACACTTGGTAAGACGCTGGACGTCATCAGCAATGCGCAATCGTTGGATCAAGGTTCCATCACAGCCGTAACTAATGTGATCCAATCGCAAAACCTGAGAGCACAACGAGGGCGTGCCGACTTCGACATTCACCAGCAATTGTCCACAAATGGCACGTGGATGGCGCCCAACAATTATTCGAGTCGAGCACTGAAGAGCATTCTTGGCGGATGGGATTTCGGAGGTGTCTGGATCTTGCAAACAGGTCTTCCATTTACCGTCTACACGAGTGCTGCCTTCAATCCTGTTTATGACGCAAATGGAAATGTCGTTGGGAATACGGGAGGCGACTATAACGCTGATGGTTATAACTACGACATTCCAAACGTTCCCACCTTCGGTAGGCATCTGAATGGCAAGAAAAAGTCTGATTACCTGAAAGGCCTTTTTAACGCCAGTCAGTTCCCAAGCCCTTCTCTTGGGAATGAAGGTAATCTTGGTCGTAATACCTATGATCAACAGGGATACAACCGCATGGACTTCACTTTTGAGAAGGCATTCACGACTCCTTGGTTCTTTGGGGAGAGGTTACAACTCGCTGCAAAGGGAGAAGTCTTTAATCTATTCAATCGGACAAACCTCACTGGCATCTCTTCCGATCTGTCTTCTGGGACGTTTGGCCAAATGACAAACCAGTTGCCCTCGCGATACCTGCAGTTACATCTTCGCGCCAACTTCTAGCTGAGGTAGATAAACCTGAAATGGCGAACAGAGGAATGGCTTTCGGGCTATTCCCATGTTCGCCATTTCGCTTGATCTAAATCCGCTTCATCTCTCGGTGAGTTAACTTTGGTCACGCGCAAGAGCTTGATGCGCCAATGGGCTCGCCAAGCGCCGTGGAACGATTGTGCCACTCTTCCTATCTTGGTGGGCCAAGCGCACGAACATACTCCCATCGGCTGCGTGCTGCCCGACGCCGAGGTCGACTCCAAACGCAATCACACCTTCTGCCGCCGACAACTCCAGGCCCAAAGTGTCATCCCGGCCAAACGCCGCTCCAGTTGCAGGGCATCCGGTGTACGCCTCCAGATGCGGGAACATTTCCCCACAGAACAGTACGGGAGACGTCCTTGATCGAAACTGTCTTCTCCGCAGTGAAGCGTAAGCTCTCTTGCCGCGCCCGGCAAAACCCTGCACACTCAATCCCGCCAAGCTCTCCTGCTCGGACTAGCCTTCAATCGCTACCGCCCCAGGCTGCCTGCTATCTGACTGCAGGCAGAGAGGATGTCAACAGAGCCGGATGGGCTCTAGTGACCAGCTTGTCTGGATGCGCGTAAAAGGTTATTTTTTAGAGTGGTACACGCAGGAGCAATTCAGGAATGCGCCTTGGCTGACGGAGAAGTTCGCGCTCAAATCCAAAAAGATCAGCAGCAATTCGTTCGATCTGTCATTGCCCTTTCTTGACTTCAGCAAGAAATGGTGATAACTGAGGGATTGTTGGTGGTTCCGCCAGGGACGATATCTTCTACCTAGCATCCGGCGCGCGGAGCCAATTGTGACCGATCGGGGCCCCTTGGGATTGTGGTTTTTGAATACCATCTTTAGGAAGAAACTCTCAAGTTTGCACCCGTTGAGGACAGCTCAGAGCATTCTGTGATCCGTTCCAGGCCGAGGCAAGAGAGGAACATATGGGCGCAGCAACGGGAGTCCACGATCGGGAACCAACAGCAGCCCCAAGCGGGATGGGTTCTGCCGAGCGGGCGAAGCTCGTGCATGAAGAGCTTAAGAGGATTCTTGAGAGCCGCTTGTTCAAAAATGCCGGCCGGTGCAAGCAATTCCTAGAGTTTGTAGTGCTTCACAGCCTGAGTGAGAATCCAGAGCACTTGAAGGAGCGCACAATCGGGGTAGAAGTTTTTCATCGAGATCCCGCTTATTCGACCGGTGAGGACCCCGTTGTGCGTGTTCAGGCTGGCGAAGTTCGCAGAAGGCTTGAGCAGTACTATCAGGAAGCACCGCACTCTCCAGCAGTGCGAATTCTCCTCCCCGTTGGATCTTATTCCCCCCAGTTTGTTTGGAACTCGGCCAGTACTGATGCAATCGCAATAATCGCCAACTCACACGAATTGGCTAAGGCGGATGAGCCATCGCGAAAGATTCGTCTTTCGCTGGTACTGAACTTCGTGCTACTGCTGATGCTCATCTCCCTGGCAGTCGGATTCGTCTTCCGGCCAAAGGTTAGAGCGATCACGACTCCGAGTGTCTTGAGCCGATTCTGGGCGCCCGCTTTTTCTACTCAACAGCCAGTTCTTATTTGCCTCGCGCAGCCAATTGTCTATCGGCCATCGCAAACAATCTATGATGAATATGCTCGCAAGCATCCGGGTACATTTGAGACGCAGGTCGAGCGTTACAACCGTAGTCTCCCCTTGGATGGACAGACGCCGATCAGATGGAGCGACATGGTTCCAATCCCCCGCTACGGTGTAGCGATCGGCGACGTTTACGCAGCCGTCAAGATTTCTGCTGTGCTTGGGAGTTTGAACAAGCCCAGTCAGGTTCGAATCGGATCCAATTATTCGTTTGAAGACTTGCGCAATTCACCTTCCGTATTGGTTGGCGCCTTCAATAACAGATGGACGATGCAAGTTACGCCAAATCTGCATTTTGCTTTCGTTGAGCAAGGTGACGACACGATGATTCGCGAACAGGGGCCTCATGGTCGTACGTGGTCGGTAAAAATGGACCCGCAGGAGACTTCTGGCGACGACTATGCGATTGTAGCTCGCTTGTTGGATTCCAAGACGGGCCAGTTCACAATTGCCGTGGCAGGGATCACAGATAGCGGCACGCAAGCGGCAGGAGAATTCATATCGAACCCAAAGCTCCTAGAAGAAGCACTGGCTAGCGCAGACCCGAACTGGCCACAAAAGAATATGGAGCTACTTCTGAAAACTGCGGTCACTGATTCAGTCAGCGGCCCTCCACAAGTCGTTGCTTCCTATTTCTGGTAGCCTTCTGTTGCTATTTTGAGGCCCCTCATTTTTCTGTT
>VFSW01009396.1_pt1 | contig 13966 bp, 9 predicted proteins | sample 5358111 | NCBI WGS metagenome assembly VFSW01 (sample SAMN11554181, study PRJNA540505) | mine drainage metagenome | isolation source: sediment from site ElyBrook_90M | place: USA: Ely Copper Mine, Vershire, VT | collected 2017
TGCGTGTACTCGTCGGAGATGCACTTGCCGCGTTCGTCGTACTGTTTGGCGGCTTCGGCGGGAGACCAGTCGCGCAGGTTGCCGTGGGCATCGAACTTGCGCCCCTGATCGTCGAAACCGTGGATGATCTCGTGGCCGATGACCATGCCGATGGCGCCAAAGTTCACCGCGTCGTCTTTGGTGGGATCGAAGAACGGCGGCTGCAGAATTCCGGCTGGGAAGTTGATGGTGTTCAGTTGCGGATCGTAGTAGGCGTTGATCGTCGGCGGAGTCATCGTCCATTCGGAACGATCCACGGGCTTGCCGATCTTGGAGACCCAACGCTCGAACTCGAATGACGAGGACTGGGCGACGTTGTTCAGCCAGCTGTCGCGCACGACCTTGACGCTGGAATAATCGCGCCAGTGTGAGGGATAGCCGATCTTGTCTTCGATCCCTTTCAGCTTGACGATCGCTTGCCGTTTGGTGTCGGGGGACATCCAGGAGAGGCTCTGAATGTCGGCGCCAAGGGCGGTTTCGATGGAGTGCACCATCTGCAGCGTGCGGGCTTTGCTCTCGGGCGGGAAGGCGCGGTCAACATAGGCCTGGCCTAATGCTTCGCCGAGATCGCGGTCGGCCGCATGTACGCAGCGGCGCCAGCGCGGCAGTTGCTGCTCGGCTCCGGCAAGTGCGTGCGCGAAGAAGTCAAAGTTTTCCATCACCATGGCATGGGTGAGGAATGGCGCGGAACGATGAATGACCTGCCAGCGCAGGTAGGTCTGCCAGTCGGCGAGCGGACGGTCGTCGATCAGCTTCTCTTCGGCGCGGAAGAAATCGGGCGAGGTCACGATGTAGTGGTCGCTGGCGGGAGCCTTCACGGCCTTCAGGTAGGCATCCCAGTCAATGGCAGGCGTGAGTTCGCGGATCTGCGCGAGGCTCATTTTGTTGTTGATGTTCTTGGGATCGCGGCGCTTGACGTTGTCCATCTGCGCCTGGGCCATGGCGGTTTCGAGTTCAATCACTGTGCCTGCGTCGGCTGTGGCTTGTGCTCCCGATTCGCCGGCCAGCACGAACATCTTCTGGACATGGGCGCGATATTTGCCGAGGAGTTCCTTCGACTTCGCGTCGGTATTCAGGTAGTAGTCGCGGTTGGGAAGGCTCAATCCGCCCTGATCGATTTGCGCGACGACCATCGAGGCGTTGTCGTAGTCCTGCTGGCCGGTGAAGCCGAAGAAGGGAGAGTTGGTTTGATTGTCGGACTGCTGCCAGGCTCCCGGGTACAGGTGGTGCAGGTGAGCGATCTCGAGCGTGATGTCTTTTTTTGATTTGAGAGCGGCGATGCGGTCGAGTTCGGGCTGGAGAGGTTTCAGGCCGGCGGCGTCGATGCCGCTTTCGTCCATGCAGGAGGCCCAGTAGTCGCCGATCTTCTGTTGGACAGGGCTGCGATTCGCGTCGTTCTTGCTGGCGGCTTCCAGGGTTTCGCGAAGGATGGTCTCGTTCCACAGTTCGAGGCCGCTGCCAGTGCTCCAGAACACCTGGTCGGGGGGGATGGTATTGGCGGTCAGCCACTTGTTACAGGCGTATTTGTAAAAGTCGTTGCAGGGATCGAGAGACTTGTCGACCAAGGTTGGATCGAAGCGCTCGAGTTTGGGTTGTTTCGTTTGATCAGAGGCTGCGCTATTCGTCACGCGAGCGGTCTGGGCGGGTATGGTCTGGGCCGTAATATTCGAAACAAATGCTGCCGAGATGGTCAGTGCTAAGGCCAGTACGGCAGAGGATTTAGAGATGGGCATATTTCCTCTTGAGAAAGGTCTTGAGTTCGAACTGAACACACTGAGACGATGGAAGTTACGCATATTGGGTAGACCAAGAGCCGTACGCGAGGGCTAAAGAGACACACTACAGCCCGGGCGAATAACATACTACAGACGGGGTCCCGGGTAAGAAGTTAGCACCGAAAAGCGCTAACCACAAAGGGCAGGATTGCCACGAAGGAAACCCCCGTTGTCTTTACTTTCATCCAGTGTTGTGCAGGCCGGCGGCGATCCCGTTGATGGTTGCACCCAACGGGTATTCGAGTTCTGAGCTTTGCTTGCCCTGCTGTTTGCGGCGGAGGAGTTCGACCTGAATCAGGCTCATGGGATCGACATACGGGTTGCGCAGGCGGATGGAACGCACCAGCACGCGGTTGCGCGCCAGAAGTTCGCGCTGGCCTGTGACGCGCAGGATCATGCGGCGGGAGCGCAGGAATTCCTCTTCTAGCATGGCAAAGACTCGTTTCCTCAGTGCCGCGTTCTTCGCCAAACTGGAGTAATCGCGCGCGATGCCAAGATCGGCCTTCGCCATGCCCAGCTCGACGTTGCTGAGCATGCCGGAGAACATGGGGAAGCCGCGGGCGATCTGGCGCAATAACTGGTCGTGTCCGGCACCTTTCTTCGCGAATTGCTCGAGCGCAAATCCGACACCGAACCACGCGGGCACGGCGAAGCGGCTTTGCATCCAGCCGAAGACCCAGGGGATGGCGCGCAGGTCTTCGAGGCGGCGTCCTTTGCTGCGGCGCGCGGGACGCGAGCCAATGCGAGCGGTGTCCAGTTCGTTTACGGGCGTGGCCTGTTCGAAATATTCGAGCACGTCGGAATTTTCGGCGATTTCGCGGCGATAGACGCGGAAGGCTTCCTGCGACATCTCTTCGATGGCTTCTTCCCACTGCCCCGGATGTTGCGCTTCCCCCGGCCGCGTGAGCGCCTCCAGGCTGGCGGCAATCATCAGTTCCAGATTCCATTCGGCCAGAACCGGGTCGGAGTATTTCCAGTTGAGAACTTCGCCTTGCTCGGTGACGCGAATGTGTCCGGAGAAACATCCCGGCGGCTGGGCGAGAATCGCGGAATGAGTGGGACCGCCTCCACGACCCACGGTGCCGCCGCGTCCGTGAAAGAGTCGAAGCTTGACTCTGCACTCCTGCGCGGCATGATGCAGATCTCGATGAGCTTTGTAGAGTTCCCAGGTGCTGGTGAGCATGCCGCCGTCTTTGTTCGAGTCGGAGTAGCCAAGCATGACTTCCTGCCAGCGTCCACAGGAATCGAGCAGCGATTGATATTCAGGATCTCCCCAGAGGCGGCGCATAACGGCGCTGGCGGTGCGCAGGGAGTCGATGGATTCGAACAGGGGAACCGGCATCAAGCCGGGATCGTTTGCAGATCCGGCGACCTGAACCCCCGCAAATTTCGCGAGCCGGATGACGGCCATCACATCGCTTTCCGATTCCGCTCCGCTGACGACGTATGGGCGAATCGATTGGGCAGGAAAGATGCGCTTCAGCCCCGCGACAGTACGAAATGTTTCGAGCAGTTCCTGGCTCTCCGGCGACTGAGGCTCAGAGTCGAGCGCCGGGCCAAGTTCTTTGATTGCCTGCGTGTGCACACGGGTATGCTGGCGAATGTCGAGAGTGTGCAGATGAAATCCGAACTTGCGCACTTTTCGCAGCAGTGAACCGATGTAGGTTCGGGCGAGGCGCTCTACTCGATTTGAGATCAGGCTTTTCCACACGAGCAGAATGTCCTGCTCGAATTCGTCGGCACTACCGTAAGCTGCGGGCGCGTCCACGGACTCGCGGGTGTGCTGAAGCCTGTGGAACATGTAGGAAAGAAAACGGCGGTAGCTCTCGGCGTAGTTGTCGGGACCCCATGCCAGGTGCACACCAGGAATGGTGCGCTCGTAGTGATTCAGGCGTGCCAGAAGATCTTCGGAAATGCCGGTCTGACGCCGCGAAGAGCTCAGGCGGTCACTGAGCGATTCCACGTCATAGAGATATTCGCGAAGAATTAAAGCGCGTGCCATTTCGAGCGCATCGCGAATGCAGCCAGGTTTGACCAGTGGATTTCCGTCGCGGTCTCCGCCAATCCAGGAGCCGAAGTGGATGACGTTGGGAACGGAAGACTCGCCGAGAGTGAGGCCGTAAACATCGTGGAAAGACTCCACGATTTCGTCGTAAATTTTCGGAAGAGAATCGAACAGAGAAAGCCGGAAGTAACGCAGGCCCATGCGGATCTCGTCGTTGACGGTGGGCTTTGCCAGCCGGACTTCGTCGGTCTGCCAAAGCGAAGTCACCTCTGCGCGGATACTGTTTTCGCAGGCTTCGGCCTCCTCGGCCGTCAGGGGCAGGTGATCGAGGCGCTCCAGTTGCTGGGCGATGCGGCGCCGCTTCAGCAAAACGGTCTGCCGGGCGACTTCCGTGGGATGGGCTGTGAATACGGGAGTAATTTTGATCTGACCAAGAGCCGCGAGGGCATTCTCGGCTGAGATTCCAGCCTTCTTCATTCGCAGAAGTGTTCCACGGAGGGAACCGGGAAGCGGAGCGTGTTCGCCGTCCAATTTGCCTGCGCGGCGGCGGCGCTTGCGATGGTTGGTTTCCGCCAGATTGGTCAGCTCGAAATAAATGGCGAAAGCCTTGGTGACGTGGTAGGCGCGGGTTAAGTCCATCCCGAAGACAATCTCTTGCGCCTTGCTCATGAGTTCGGATGCGGAAGCCTGCTCCGCGGAGCGGCGTGCCGTTTCGCGGTGGTCGATAAGCAATCGCCGCAGTTCTTCGACCGATTCGAACAATTCCTGCCCACCCTGTTCGCTGATCACCTGCCCGAGGATAGCCCCGAGCGAACGCACGTCGCGACGCAGCGGATTGTCTTTCGCGGGTTCATCGGACGGAGCGGTGAGTTCGGCAAGGCGGGCGGGCTGATCGTCCGCTTTCCAGAGCGGCTTGTATTTATTCGCCATCGCAGAGGGTGAAAAACAGAATAAACGAGGCGGCGGGTCAGCGGGGCGAAAAGCGCGAACGCCAAGGACTCACGGCGGCAGACCACCGATCTATGCGTGGGCTGTTCCGTGGGTTACTTGGGGACTTCGAAGCGATATCCGATACCGCGCAAGGTCTTCAGGTATTGCGGATGACGTGGATCGCGCTCAATCTTTTCTCGCAGGCGGCGGATGTATACGTCGATCGAGCGCGGTGTCACGAAAGGGGTTTCCTTCCAAACTGCGTCCAGTAATTGATCGCGCGTGAGAACGCGCCCGCGATGGGTGGCAAGATATTCCAGCAGACGGAATTCGCGCACGGTGGTCAGGACGTTGCGGCCGTCCACCTGCACGGTCATAGAATAAACATCAATGGACAAATCGCCGAGCCGGAGAATTTCAACGTTGTCCGGAGACTTGCCTAATCCTCGCAGCACAGTGCGGATACGAGCCACAAGTTCGCGGGGGCTGAACGGCTTGGTGATGTAATCATCGCCGCCGAGTTCGAGGCCGTGGATGCGGTCGGCCTCCGCGGTCTTCGCGGTAAGAAAAATGATGGGAGTTGCCAGGATGGCGGGTGTCGCTCGAATGTGGCGGCAGAGTTCGAAACCGTCCATGCCCGGCAACATCACGTCGAGCAGAAACAGTGTAGGCTTCAACCGTGATGCTTCGGTAAGAACGGACGCCCCGCTGAGGAAGGCCTGCACCTCGAATCCGGCCGCACGAAGGTTGTGAGAGATCAGGCGTGCGATGTCCGTGTCATCTTCCACCACGAAGATGAGAGGACGAGTGGAGGTCGCAATATCGCGCTCCCCGGCCCTCTCGCAGGAATCCATTGGCAGGTACATGCTTTGCTTCAGGTCACCCACGAAGTCACAGCGCTTCCTGGTCAGAGAGATATGATCTGAAGACTGTATGGGGGAAATGTTGCGGCAATGTTTCTCTTTTGTTAACGGATGGTGAATTAGTAAAGGAAGGTTCAGTTCTCAGTTCTCAGTTGAGTTCCACTGGGTTTTCGGGACGGATTGTCCCGGTAGTCGAACTCGCATTCTGAGAACTGAGAACTGAGTACCGAGAACGGAGTACTGACTCCCGCTCTAATTAGCCGCTTTCTTCTTGGGCGCGTGCCGCAAGCTGCGGCCTTCGATCAGGTTGTAGAGATCCTCGGCAAGGTTGGTCGTATGGTCGCCCGCTCGCTCGAGCGCCTGCGCCATGAGCAAAATCTCGAATCCCGACGTGTCGCCCTGGGCAACGGTTTCGGCGAGGTGCTTCTGGAACAAAGCATGGCAGACGCGGTCGATTTCTTTATCCATCTGCAGAACTTTGCGGGCGCATTCGAGATCGAGTGTCGAAAATCCCGTATGAACCAGGTCGAGCATTTCGCGCAGCACAGAGGACATTTCCACCAACTGGCGAACGTCAGATGCAGGGATCTTGGCGGTGCGAGCCTGAACGCGCATAGCGACACTCATCACGAGATCTCCGATTCGCTCCAGATCGGTCGTGGATTTCAAGCTGGAAAGCAGTTGGCGGGCGCGGGCTTCATTTACCCGGGTGATGGCCTCGGGCAGGCGCTCGTCGATTTGACGTTCGATCAGGTCGAGTTCCTTTTCGCAATCCTTGATGGCAAGGAAGGCCATACGCGATGAGGTTGTCAGGAGATCGCGAACGTTGAAAGCGGCATCGCGGGCGATCAGACAGGCCTTTAAGGCAAGATTCGCCAGGTCGTCTGTACTGCGCGGCCTTGCGTGAGCCGTGGCGACTTGCGATCCGTTGCTCGAATTGGTGCTCGGTTCGCTTTGATCCGCTTTGATCTTTCGATCCGACCGTGTTTTGCGTGGCATCTGGAATGTAGAGGGATCGTTGACGTCGATTTCCCCGCAACTTGAAGCAGTTTAGCCCGGAAATGTGAAAGGATCGTTACAATAACGTCGGGGATGCCGGATCGGATTCCAGGCATTTTGAATCGAATGAGGCAGTGCGAAGGAGGACGGTTCCGTGAATCTCGCTGATCATTTGCGACGCCAGTTTGCCTACGACGCGTGGGCGAACAATGAAGTCTTGGCAACGATTCGAACTGCCGGAGGCGATGACGCGCGATCGCTGCAATTGATGTCGCATATTCTTGCTGCCGAGCGGGTGTGGCTGGACCGGCTAAAACATCATCCGCAGAGCGTAGCGGTATGGCCGGAACCGGATCTTGCGCAGTGTGAGGCGGAAGCCGCGAAGTTGGGCCAGTTGTGGTTCGAATTTCTGGATCTGATCACGGCCGGCGACGTTGCTCAGAACATCTCTTACACGAACAGCAAGGGCGAGGTGTGGACGAGTACGATTGTGGACGTTTTGACTCACGTCGTCATGCACTCGGCCTACCATCGCGGGCAGATTGCCAGCCATATGCGCGCCAGCGGACAGACTCCCGCGTATACCGATTTCATTCACGGAGTGCGCCAAGACTTGGTAAAGTAACCAGCCGGGAATGAACCTATGGAAGGCCGAAGGCTTTACGCGCTTACCGCTCTGCAGTTCGTGGGACTGGGTGCTTTGGCCTGGGTTCTCATCACGTGGAAAACGCCGTGGAACGCCGAGCGGTACATTGGGACCGTGTTGGCCGCTGTCGGCATCAGCTTCATAGGATTGGCCCGCTATCAACTGGGAAAATCGTTTTCCATACGTCCAGAGGCTCACGAACTGGTCACGACCGGTCTGTACTCAAAGATTCGGAATCCAATTTACGTTTTCGGAACCGTGCTGATTACAGGCGTGATCCTGGTACTACAAATACCGGTGCTGTGGCTCGTTCTGGTCGCGGTCGTTATCGGACAGACCATGCGCGCCCGCCGCGAAGCGCGCGTACTGGACGCGGCCTTCGGGGATGCCTACCGCGAGAACCGGCGGAAGACATGGTTCTAGAAGGCCGCCGCACTTTGCCGCGGTCTCCACAACGACGTACTATTTGACGATGAAAAAACTGGTTCTTCCATTTTTCCCGGCCCTGTGTGCCGTACTCCTGCTGGCCGCCGATGAGTCGAAGCTCCCTTCGCTTCCCCATCCTGTTACGAGCAACGCTGTCGCATCACTAAAGAACGGCACCGAAGTTTATTCCCTGATGGGGATCGGCACGAGGAGGACTTGGGACGACATCAGCAACAAGATGTACATCCTGCATTCAAAGTCCAAGAAATGGATTGAGGGACGCCCGGTGCCGGGCGTTGCCGGACGGTTGGGCGCTTCCGCAATCGGTGCCAAGGGGCAGGTTTTTCTTTTCGGCGGATACGACGTCGACGGTCAGGGCAATGAGCTCACCGTAGCAGACGTAAATTCCTATGTGGTCAACGATCACAAATGGTATCGGGCAGCCGATATTCCAGTGCCGGTAGACAGTGCCGTCATTGGTGTGAATCACGACCGTTACATTTATCTGGTCGGCGGAAGATCGAAGAACGGCCCGGTCAACAACGTACAAGTCTATGACGTTCAAAAGAACACCTGGAGCCAGGCGACGCCGTCTCCCGGATCATCGGTGTTCGGCCATGCCGGCGGATTGGCCGACGATGCCATCGTCTATGTAGATGGAGCCAGGAAAGACCCGGAGGGGGGTAAGCAGTACGTAGTGTCTGACGAATGCTGGATCGGCAAGATCGACCGCAAAGATCCGAACAAGATCGAGTGGAGCAAATTACCTTCGCATCCTGGGAAGGGACACTTCGGAATAGTGGCGGGCGGAGGAGAACACAGAATCCTGTTTTCGGGTGGGGCAACGGCCCTGTACAACTACAAAGGTCTCGATTCTGACGGCAATCCCCCGAAGATCTCGCAGGTAACGTTTGCCTTTGATATCCGTAACAACCGATGGGACACGATCAACGAAACGACGGAGGATGCGCGGGCCGACGTACGCGGCATGGTCTGGACCCCACTCGGGCCGCTGATTATTGGTGGCATGTTGAAGGATTCGGCACTTTCGGGAGGAGTCTTGGCCCTTCCCAAGAAGTAGTCCGCGAGAAGGTCCAAGTAAAGGAGCCGCGCGCTGGGGACGTACCTTGGTCATCTCGTCATTCGACGCGGGCTGCTTTATCATCCGGTTGTTCCAGAGAGCAAACATCGTCTATACCTCCTTAGTAAGCGGCAGATGCGCGTCCGACATCTGCCGCTTTTTTGTTTGACGCCCTTTCTGTTGGCCCGCCTTTTCCGTTGGAAGACGCTCGCGACTTGCGCTAGAATCACCCTCAGCCGTTCGTTTCCCGTGGGGACCAGGCAGTTCAAACGATCCGCGCTGAGGAACAACATGTTCATCCCTCGCTAATACGCCATTCCGTACTCCCGTTCTTCGGGTTTCCTGATCGAATTCTTGTTTCGTTCTGAATGCAGTGCTCCCGCATTCTTGCGGACGCACTTGCAGGAAGTTAAGGCTGTTATGGAAGCGATAGTTACGGCGGCCAAGCCGCACAACTCACTCTGGGACTCGCTGGTCGAGGCCGTTCGCGGATCTCATCAGGATTACACCGCGGGCAATCTGAACCGCGCCATTCTCCTGCTAGCGGTTCCCATGGTGCTGGAGATGGTGCTGGAGTCCCTGTTCGCCGTGGTGGATGTGATGTGGGTGGGACGACTCGGCGCCAACGCCGTGGCCACCGTCGGACTGACGGAATCGATGCTGAGCCTGGTATTTGCCGTGGGCATGGGGCTGAGTCTTTCGACCACCGCGATGGTGGCACGCCGCATTGGGGAAAAAGATCCTGAAGGAGCGGCCGTGGCTGCGGTGCAGGCGATAGTCCTCGGATTGGTTGTTTCGCTGGCGATCGGATTGCCCTGCCTGCTGTACGCTCCGCAACTGCTGCGCCTGATGGGAGCGACGCCAGAGATCGTTTTCATCGGCAGCGGCTACACGCGGATCTGTCTGGGCGGCAGTTGTGCTGTGCTGCTGTTGTTCTTGAATAACTCCATCTTTCGTGGCGCCGGCGATGCGGCCATTGCAATGCGACTGCTATGGGTATCGAACATCATCAATCTGATTCTCGATCCCTGCCTCATCTTTGGATTGGGGCCGTTTCCGCGCTTGGGCGTGACTGGAGCCGCTGTAGCCACGTTTATTGGACGCAGCATCGGGGTGATCTATCAGTTCTACCGGTTGCTGAAAGGGACGGAACGCATTCACGTTCTTAGACGGCAGATTCGTGTCCGCTTCGACGTGCTCTGGCGCCTGATTCGGGTCTCTCTGACCGGGATCCTGCAGTTCGCCATCGCGCACACGAGTTGGATCGGCCTGGTCCGCATTGTAAGCACTTTCGGAGCGGCGGCCCTGGCCGGATACACGATTGCAATTCGCATCGTTGTCTTTGTGATTCTGCCGTCCTGGGGACTGAGCAACGCCGCCGCAACGCTTGTGGGACAAAATCTGGGAGCAGGCAAGCCAGATCGCGCCGAAAAGGCGGTCTGGCGCACGGGATTCTACAACATGATTTTCCTGGGTGCTTTGGGCGTCTTCTTTGTGCTGTTTGCCGAACCGATTGTGCGCCTGTTCATCAGTGACCCGGCCGTGGTGCCGCTGGGCGCGGCATGTCTCCGCATTATCAGTTGCGGCAACATCGGGTATGCGTATGGCATGGTCATGCTGCAGGCATTCAATGGAGCGGGAGACACGATCACGCCTACGATCGTGAATCTCTTTGGGTTCTGGCTATTGGAAATCCCGCTCGCGTACTGGCTGGCGATTCCATGGCGCATGCATTCGAACGGAGTATTTTGGGCCATCGTGATCGCCGAGGGAGCCATCGCCGGAGCGAGCGCGATCCTGTTCAAACGGGGGAAATGGAAACGACAAAAGATCTGATGCGCCTCCGTTGGCGAAAGAAAAAAATGGGGCGGGAGGAACGGTTTCGAACCGTCATCTCCGGGATGGAGCCCCGGCGCATTGCCGTGGTTATGCTACTCCCGCGTGGAGAGCCCCAAGTAGCTAGGAGGTCAAACTATGGCAGGAACGCTTGCTCTGTCAATACATGACGAGTTGTAGAACTTACGATGAGTGTTCTTCTTGATCACCGGTGATCGGTGTGCTCTTCTATCGCGCCCGGGCCAGTACCAGGGTCACATCGTCCGGCTGTTCCTTATCGCCGATCCAGTCATCCACCGCCATGGTTACAATTTGGCTGATCTGGGGCAGAGGCAGGTGCCGATTGTCGCGGACTATGTCGATCAAGCGCTGCTCGCCGAATTCGCCAAAATCGTTTTCCGGCTCAGTCACGCCGTCGCTATATGCAACAAAGATCTCGCCGGGATGCATCTCGACCGCGCCCTCTTCATAGGACACATTGTCGAACAGGCCGACGACCGTGCCGCCGGCTTCCAGCCGGCGCACCGTGCCCTCTTTCCCGATCAAGATAGGAGGCAGGTGGCCACCGTTGCTGTACGTGAGGTGGTGCGAACGGCCGTCGTAGATTCCCAGAAACAGCGTCGCGTATTTTTCCGGAGGAGTGCTTTCGTAAAGCTGGTGGTTCAGCAGGCTGAGCAGCGCCCCGGGAGAAACCTCGACGCCCTCGGGCCAGGTCGCCATCACTCTGCCGGTGCCGGCGACTGCGCCCACGGCGACCGGTTCTCGCATCTGGGGCAGATTCTCGACACTATAGGCGCGGACCGCCGAGTGAATCGTTGCCATCAGCAAAGCGGCAGAGATTCCTTTGCCGCTGATATCGCCGACCGCCAGAATCAGCTTGTGCGAACTGGCGGTGAGAAAATCGTAGTAATCGCCGCTGACCGTGCGCGCGGGACGGCAGAACCCGTGGACCTCCAGCGACTCGAGTTCTGAGATCTGGCGCGGAAATAACTGCGACTGCACTTCCTGTGCGATGGAAAGTTCATTCTCGAGCCGCTGCTTTTCCTTCTGCTCCTGAATCAGTTTCTCGATGGAAGCAGTCATCGAGTTAAACGACAGCGCCAGGTCCGACAATTGGTCGTTCGATCGAATGGGAACCCGGTGGCTAAAGTCTCCCCGATCGACATGCTTGGTGGCGTCGTGAAGCTGGGCTACGGCGGCCGTTACGGTGCGAGTCATACGCGTGCCGATGATGAGTGCAATCAGTTCGATGAGGGCAAAGAAAATACCGACCCCCAGAAGGATGTAAGCCACGCCGCGAACGAATTCTCCAAGCGCGGCGAAGAGATGCGTATAGAGAACGGCTGGCCGCGTGGTTACCTGCAGTACCGCCCCTACCTGCTGCGGTTCGCCAGTTTTCCAGTCCACGACGGCGAGCGGCGTGCCGAAGGTAATCTCGCGGTCGAAGGTTCCTGTAGAGTCCGGCAGAGTACCGACGGTGAAGTCAGGGCCGAGCACCTGCTTGTCTTTGCCTGTCTTCTCGGATATTTCGATGCCGCTGTTTGTCTTCTGATAAGAGTAAGTGACTGCAGAGTTGGGGGAAGTCGAACTCTGCCCCTGTTTTGCTGGGGGCTCGTCCAGGCTGATGCCAGACGTATAGAGGGTGATCTCTCCCAGGTTCGCGGCAATTTTGCCGACGAGTTCCTTGTCGAAAGGTTCGCTGGTCACTACCGTCAACTTGTTGGAATCCACCGGCAGCGAAGAGGCCACGCGCAAGTACATTTGGCCGTGGTCGCGGACAATGTCGCGGAACCTCTCCTTCACAAAGCTGGGTACCGTAAGCGATGCACCCTGGACTTCGTTGCACAGGGCTAGGGGTTTGTCTTCGTACCAGGCGCAGACTTCGCGGCGCGCCCACGCGGGATCTCGTCTTCTCAGCCCGGCCAGCGACTCGGCCGTGGGCTTCTCGCCGCGGTCGAGATGGGCAGCCAGTTCATTTGCGACCGCGGAATTGGCGGCTTCCAGGCTCCTGAGTTGGGTATGGAGCTCGGAGGTGACGACGAAGACGGCAAATTGCCCGCTCAATCCGTAGAGCGTGATGAGCGCCATCGTCACCAGGAGAACAGCCGGAATCACTCCGATGAAAACATAAGTGACAATCAGGCGGTTACGCAGGCGCCAAAGAATCCGCCGCTTTACCCAGCGAAAAGCCAGGACGAAAAAGAGCACAGCAGAAGAAAAGGCGAGAAATCCGACCCACCCGTCCAAGTGCTCGCCCCAGGTCAGGGCAAGCAGTCCCAGCAATTTCTGCAAGGCGTAAAGCACCGCCGCCAGGACGGCCAAATAGCAGGCCAGACGCGCCATCCGGCTCTGAGGCCAGAGTTCGGCCTGAATCAGCCTGCGCCGCAATTCTGGATAGGACCATTCCATGTTTCAAAGCGCCAGTAGAAGATTAGGAATTATACGGCGACAGTAAGGTCGGGCTGCGGCGAACTTCCTGGCTCGCATTACAAGAATTGCCCGACCATCCTCCGCCAATCAGATCTCAGGATAGAGGTCAAAAAAAGCTTCCAGGCTCATGCGCAGTTGCTTCTCGATGTCTTCCTTGCTGCCCTCAAGCACGTGCATGGTGACATGCGCCTCCCGGCCGTTGGTGAGCTTCACCGGAGCCTGACCCACCTCGGCGATGTCCTCGGAGGGCAACAGCCTCATGCCATAAACTAGTGTCAGATTTGCCATAGGGTGATTTTACGACGTTCGGGCGGCTCTTGCCGTTTTAGAATTCCGGGCCGTCTCATTTAGAATTCCGGCGTGCCCAGAATCCCGGTCTTCACCCTCTGGATTGTCCTGCTTGCTCCGGCGTTTGCTCCGCAAGTTGCCGCGCAACAACCGAGGAGCAGAAAGAAATTGCGGCGGCACTGGCCCGGGTGCCGAAGGAGCCGCTGTTCGGCTCGGACTTCGAAGTGTCGCGTGGGCGCTCGACCCTGACGGACATGCCGAGTTTTCTGCAGGCCGGGCAAGGCCATGTTGCCGGGGAACCGTCGGTCGCGAGCTATGTCCGTATCCGGCGCGAGTTTTCGGTACAGGCACTCTTTTCCAGCGTGCAGTACTCGTTCAGCAATGACGGCGAGAACATGATCGAAACGTTGGTTCTGCACGTGCGCGATCCGAAAGACCTGATCGAGGTCTCTCTGGAGGACAGCGCGTCGGCGGTGGCTAGTGCGCAAACTATGCTCACCGCGAATACCCCGGCCAGCCGGGTGCGCCTGGAGCGTTTCGGCAAATCTTCAGTGGCGCTGGTGCGGTGTTCGGCAGCCGAAGGCACCCCGGCCCCAGACCAGGGAGCCTATGAACCGTTGTTTCGCAGCGCGTCCGGCGTGCTGGCGA
>VFSW01009397.1_pt1 | contig 13964 bp, 8 predicted proteins | sample 5358111 | NCBI WGS metagenome assembly VFSW01 (sample SAMN11554181, study PRJNA540505) | mine drainage metagenome | isolation source: sediment from site ElyBrook_90M | place: USA: Ely Copper Mine, Vershire, VT | collected 2017
ATCGTGCCTACGTTGACGTGGGGTTTCGTGCGTTCAAATTTACTCTTTGCCATGATTTTCGCCCTTTAATCTAAAATTATTTCTTGTTCATGATTGCTTCAGCAACGTTCTTGGGTGCTTCGGAATAATGCTTGAATTCCATAGTGTAAGTCGCGCGACCCTGGGTCGCGGAACGCAACGATGTGGAATAGCCAAACATTTCCGCCAGCGGCACTTCAGCCTTGATCGTCTTGCCGCCACCCATCATGTCATCCATGCCTTGAACCATACCGCGACGCGAGGACAGATCGCCCATCACCGTACCGGCGTAATCTTCAGGAGTCTCCACTTCAACCGACATCATCGGCTCAAGCAGCACCGGATTCGCTTTACGCATACCATCCTTGAATCCCATCGAAGCCGCCATCTTGAAGGCGTTTTCATTGGAGTCGACTTCATGGTATGAGCCGTCGAACAAAGTCACTTTCACGTCGACAACCGGGAAACCAGCCAGCACGCCATTCGGCAAAGTTTCGCGCAAACCCTTTTCCACCGCAGGGATAAATTCGCGGGGCACAGAACCACCCTTGATCGCATCGACGAATTCAAAACCCTTGCCCGCTTCGTTAGGTTCCATCTTCAGCATCACGCGACCAAACTGCCCCTTACCGCCAGACTGCTTGACAAACTTGCCCTCGACCTCAACCATCTTGCGTATCGCTTCGCGGTACGCCACTTGAGGCGCACCCACGTTCGCTTCCACACCGAATTCGCGCTTCATACGATCGACCAGAATTTCCAGATGCAACTCACCCATACCGGAGATGATCGTTTGACCGGACTCCTCGTCGGTACGCACACGGAAAGAAGGATCTTCCTGCGCCAGACGATTCAAAGCCATACCCATTTTCTCCTGATCCGCTTTGGTCTTAGGTTCTACCGCGACGTGAATCACGGGCTCAGGGAATACCATGCGCTCCAGGATGATCTCCTTGGCCGGATCACACAAAGTATCACCGGTTGTCGCCTCTTTCAGACCCACCGCCGCAGCGATATCGCCCGCAAAGACTTCTTTGATCTCTTCACGCTCGTTCGCATGCATCAGCAAAATACGGCCCACGCGCTCTTTACGACCCTTGATCGGGTTGTAGATAGTATCGCCGGACTTCAACATACCAGAATAAACCCGGAAGAAAATCAGCTGACCCACAAACGGATCGGTCATGATCTTGAAAGCCAAACCGGAGAATGGCTCATCGTCACTTGCCTTGCGCTCACCGATCTCGCCATTTGGCAACTCACCCTTAACAGGCTTGATATCCGTCGGGGCAGGCAGATACTCGATCACCGCATCCAGCATCGCTTGCACGCCTTTATTCTTAAAGGCGGAACCGCACATCATCGGGATGATTTCACCGGCGATGGTACGGATACGCAAACATTTCTTAATATCCGCCTCGGACAAATCCCCCTCTTCGAGGTATTTGTTCATCATCTCTTCATTAGCCTCGGCCGCGCTCTCCACCAACTTTTCGCGCCACTCCTTGCAGGTTGCAACCAGATCGGCGGGAATCTCGCGCAAGTCGAACTTCATACCCTGCGAAGCTTCGTCCCAATAGATCGCTTTCATGCGCAGCAAATCAACCACACCTTCAAACTTTTCCTCCGCGCCAATAGGCACATGGATAGGCACAGGATTGGCGCGCAGACGCGTACGCATCTGCTCGTAGACCTTGAAGAAGTTCGCACCCTGGCGATCCATCTTGTTAACGAACGCCAAGCGCGGCACATGATATTTATTAGCCTGACGCCACACCGTTTCAGACTGAGGCTGCACACCGCCCACCGCGCAATACACCATGCACGCACCGTCCAACACCCGCATGGAACGCTCCACCTCGATAGTGAAGTCCACGTGACCCGGCGTATCGATGATATTGATACGATGCTCGGGGAAAGATCCATCCATCCCCTTCCAGAAACAGGTTGTTGCAGCCGAAGTGATGGTAATGCCGCGCTCCTGCTCCTGCTCCATCCAGTCCATCGTGGCCGCGCCATCATGAACCTCACCGATTTTATGATTCACACCGGTGTAGAAAAGCACACGTTCTGTGGTTGTCGTCTTGCCTGCGTCAATATGCGCACTGATACCGATATTGCGGTAGCGTTCAATGGGGGTTTTACGTGCCACGATGAATACCTAACTTAAAAGTCTTAATTAGAAACGGAAATGCGAGAACGCTTTGTTAGCCTCGGCCATGCGATGCACTTCTTCACGCTTTTTCACCGCACCACCACGACCCTCGGACGCGTCGATCAACTCACCCGCCAGACGCATACCCATGGATTTCTCACCACGCTTACGCGCCGCTTCGCGCAACCAGCGCATGGACAACGCCATACGACGGGAAGGGCGCACCTCGACAGGCACCTGATAGTTCGCACCACCCACACGACGACTCTTTACTTCGACCTGGGGCTTGGCATTGGTCAGTGCCAGATTAAACACCTCGATCGCATCCTTACCCGTCTTCTTGGCAACCTGCTCCAGCGCGCCGTACAAGATACGCTCAGCAACAGACTTCTTACCGGCAGTCATCAATACATTCACAAACTTGGACAAGTCCTGATTGCCGAATTTTGGATCAGGCAGAACTTCGCGTTTGGGCACTTCTCTACGTCTTGGCATATCAACCTCAAATAAATTACTTAAAATTACACTGACCGAAAATTACTTCTTGGCGCGCTTGGAGCCATACTTGGAACGCGCCTGCTTACGATCCTTCACGCCGGCCGTATCCAAACTTCCGCGCACCATGTGATAACGCACACCCGGCAAATCCTTCACACGACCGCCGCGCAGCAACACCACCGAGTGCTCCTGCAAGTTATGCCCCTCACCACCGATATAGCTAATCACCTCAAAACCATTGGTCAAACGAACCTTTGCCACCTTACGCAACGCAGAGTTAGGCTTCTTTGGAGTGGTGGTGTACACACGAGTACAAACGCCGCGCTTTTGCGGAGAACCCTCCAAGGCGGGAACCTTGCTTTTTTCTACGATTGCAACACGCGGCTTGCGGATCAACTGGTTAATGGTTGGCATTATCTACACATCCTAAAAAATTCTAAAAATCGTTAAAAAACAAATTATTGGCAAAAAACAACGTCGCAGCGAACTAAGCATCTATCCGCTGCGACGGGAAAAAGGTTGCGAATTCTATTGAGAAACCACTGTCGTGTCAAGCAATTCGCCCGATCCCAGCGTATCACCCATTTGCAAGTCACGCCCCTCCGCCGCATCCAGACCCAAACGTTGCTTTCGGCGAGTCGTGTGATATGCCAATCCCGTACCCGCTGGGATCAGACGACCCACGATGACGTTCTCTTTCAAGCCGCGCAAATCATCCTTCTTGCCCATTATCGCGGCCTCTGTCAGAACACGGGTCGTCTCCTGGAACGACGCGGCAGAGATGAACGAATCCGTGGACAAGGACGCTTTAGTGATACCCAGCAGCATGAATTCAAAGGTCGCCGGATTCTTACCTTCAGCGATAACGCGCTCGTTCTCAACCAAAAGATCGGCGCGCTCCACTTGTTCTCCGGTGATAAAGCGCGTATCGCCCACATCGATGATCTGCACGCGACGCAGCATCTGGCGCACAATGACCTCGATGTGTTTGTCGCTGATCTTCACGCCCTGCAAGCGGTACACCTCCTGCACTTCGTCGGTGATGTAGCGGGCCAGCTGAGCCACGCCCAACAGACGCAAAATATCATGCGGATCAGCCGGGCCGTCGACGATCATCTCACCCTGGTTCACCACTTGACCATCATGCGCCAGCACATGCTTCTCTTTGGGGATGAGGAACTCGTGGGCGATCCCTTCCACGTCGGTGATGACCAGACGCTGCTTACCCTTGGTATCTTTACCGAATGACACCGTACCCGTGCATTCCGCCAGCATACCGGCATCCTTGGGTATGCGCGCCTCGAACAACTCGGCCACACGCGGCAGACCACCGGTGATGTCGCGCGTCTTGGAACTTTCCTGCGGCATACGTGCCAGCACATCACCCACACCGACCACTTGTCCATCTTCGACGGTGATGATCGCACCGGTCTGGAAGGTCACGCTCACGGCGGTTTCTGTGCCGTGCAACTTCACGTCCTGTCCCGCTTCGTCATACAGGCGCACCATAGGACGCACGCCCTTTCCTTGCGAACCCGCACGCTGTTTTGGATCGATCACCACCAGCGTCGACAGCCCGGTCACCTCGTCGATCTGCTTGGCAACGGTCACGCCTTCTTCCACATTCTGGAAACTGATCTTACCTGCGTACTCGGTCACGATAGGACGAGTATGCGGATCCCAGGTCGCCAACACCGCACCGGCTTTGACAGCACCATCCAGCTTGATGGCCAGCATCGCACCGTAAGGCACTTTATGGCGTTCGCGCTCGCGACCATTGTCGTCTGCGATTATCACTTCCGCGCTGCGCGCGACCACGATTACTTCACCGCGCACCGTGGTCACCACACGCATATTGGAACTGAACTTCAATACACCGTTGGACTTGCTTTCAATCTGGCTGGCAACCACGTTACGCGAAGCCGCACCACCGACGTGGAAAGTACGCATGGTCAACTGGGTACCCGGTTCGCCGATAGACTGCGCGGCGATCACACCGACCGCCTCGCCGACGTTCACCATACCGCCGCGCCCCAGATCGCGGCCATAGCATTTCGCGCATAGACCAAAGCGTGTTTCGCAAGTCAACGGAGTGCGCACAAACACTTCGTCCACCCCAAGCAACTCGATGCGCTCCACGGCACTCTCGCCCAGCAATGTGCCCGCCTCGTAAATGGTTTCGCCGTTTTCCGGATTCACCACATCAGCATTCGCCACACGACCAAGGATACGCTCGCGCAAGGCTTCGATGACTTCACCGCCCTCGACGATAGCCTTCATCGCCGAACCGTTTTCTGTGCCGCAATCTTCCTCGATCACCACCAAGTCCTGGGTCACGTCGACCAGACGGCGGGTCAGGTAACCTGAGTTCGCCGTCTTCAACGCGGTATCCGCCAAACCCTTACGTGCACCGTGCGTCGAGATGAAGTACTGCAACATGTTCAGACCTTCACGGAAGTTCGCGGTGATCGGTGTCTCGATGATGGAGCCGTCCGGTTTCGCCATCAGACCGCGCATACCCGCCAACTGGCGAATCTGGGCGGCAGAACCACGCGCACCGGAATCCGCCATCATGTAAATAGCATTGAACGACTCTTGCATCACCGGCTTGCCCTTGGCATCCACACGCGGCTGATTGGTCGCACGGTCGATTACCGGCTGGCTGCCCAACTGTTCCATCATCGCCTTGGCAACGATGTCCGCAGTGCGCCCCCAGATATCCACCACTTTGTTGTAACGCTCACCGTCCGTCACCAATCCGGAAGTGTATTGGGTGTATATCTCGCGCACTTCTTTTTCAGCCGTTGCAATCAGCTCATGCTTTTGCGGCGGAACCAACATGTCGTCCAATGCGATGGAGATACCCGAACGCGTCGCGTAGGTAAAGCCGGTGTACATCAGCTTGTCCGCCATAATCACTGTATCGCGCAGACCGCATTGGCGGAAACTGGCGTTGATCAGGCGAGAGATCTCCTTCTTCTTCAGCGACTTGTTGATCAGCGCGAAAGGCAAACCGGCAGGCAAAACCTCGGACAACAAAGCGCGCCCTACGGTCGTTTCATAACGCACCAATTTTTCTTGCAGCTGACCAGCCTCATCTTTTTGCATCTCTTTCAGACGCACGATGATCCTGGCTTGCAGATCGACCTCGCGAGTCTCGTAGGCACGCGACACTTCGGCGATATTCGCAAACATCGAGCCTTCACCCAACGCGCCGATATTCTCGCGCGTCATGTAGTACAAGCCCAACACGATGTCCTGCGAAGGAACGATGATAGGCTCGCCGTTGGCGGGAGACAGCACGTTGTTCGATGCCAGCAACAAGGTACGGCATTCCATTTGTGCTTCCAGCGACAAAGGCACGTGTACCGCCATCTGGTCACCGTCGAAGTCGGCATTGAACGCGGTACAGACCAGCGGATGCAACTGGATGGCCTTGCCTTCTATCAGGATAGGTTCGAATGCCTGGATACCCAAACGGTGCAGCGTAGGCGCACGGTTCAGCATCACAGGATGTTCGCGGATCACTTCTTCCAGAATGTCCCACACCACGGGTTCTTCGGCATCCACCATGCGCTTGCTGGCTTTGATGGTGGTCGCCAGACCCATCGCTTCGAGACGGCTGAAGATGAACGGTTTGAACAATTCCAAAGCCATCTTCTTGGGCAGACCGCACTGATGCAGTTTCAGTTGCGGTCCGACCACGATCACGGAACGACCGGAATAGTCGACGCGCTTACCCAGCAAGTTCTGACGGAAACGACCACTCTTACCCTTGATCATATCGGCCAGTGACTTCAGCTGACGCTTGTTCGCGCCGGTCATCGCCTTGCCGCGACGGCCATTGTCCAGCAAGGAATCCACGGCTTCCTGCAACATGCGCTTTTCGTTGCGCACGATGATCTCCGGAGCTTTCAGCTCCAGCAAGCGACGCAGACGGTTGTTACGGTTAATGACGCGACGGTACAGGTCGTTCAGATCGGAAGTCGCGAAACGACCGCCATCCAACGGCACCAGCGGGCGCAACTCGGGTGGCAATACCGGCAGCACCTCCATCACCATCCATTGCGGTTTGATGCCGGAAGCCATGAACGCTTCCAGCACTTTCAGACGCTTGGCGTATTTTTTGATCTTGGTTTCGGAACCCGTCGCGGCCAAATCGGCGCGTATGGTCTCGATCTCATTCGCCACATCGAGGTTGCACAGCAGTGCGCGTATGCCTTCCGCACCCATCAGTGCGGTGAACTCGTCACCGAACTCTTCAGTTTTCGCCAGATAGTCTTCATCCGACAACAACTGCCCACGATTCAGCGGAGTCATGCCCGGTTCGGTCACCACGTAGGCTTCGAAGTACAACACGCGCTCGATGTCGCGCAAAGTCATGTCCAACACCATACCCAGACGGGAAGGCAGGGACTTCAGGAACCAGATGTGCGCGACCGGTGAAGCCAGCTCGATGTGACCCATGCGCTCACGACGCACTTTGGACAAGGTCACTTCCACGCCGCATTTTTCGCAGATCACACCGCGATGCTTCAGACGTTTATATTTTCCGCACAAGCACTCGTAATCCTTGACCGGACCGAACACCTTGGCGCAGAACAAACCGTCGCGCTCGGGTTTGAAAGTACGGTAGTTGATGGTTTCCGGCTTCTTCACTTCGCCATAGGACCACGAGCGGATCTTCTCCGGCGATGCCAGTCCAATCTTGATCGAATCGAACTCTTCTTTTTGGGTGACTTGCTTGAACAAATCTAACAATGTTTTCATGTGTGACTCCTTGAGTGTCAGGTATCAGAAATTAGGATTCAGGATTCAGGGGATTGTGCGGCTGCGCCGCGTGCTTCCTGAATCCTGCATCCAGAATCCTGCTTTAGTGTCGCTCCAAATCCATATCGATCGCCAGGGAGCGGATTTCCTTGATGACCACGTTGAAGGATTCCGGCATACCGGCATCGATCTTGTGATCGCCCTTGACGATACTTTCGTAAACCTTGGTACGCCCCGCCACGTCATCCGACTTGACCGTGAGCATCTCCTGCAAGGTGTACGCCGCACCGTAAGCTTCCAATGCCCAGACTTCCATCTCACCAAAACGCTGGCCACCGAACTGCGCCTTACCACCCAACGGCTGTTGCGTGACCAGACTGTACGGGCCGGTGGAACGCGCGTGCATCTTGTCATCGACCAAGTGATGCAGCTTCAGCACGTGTTTGTAACCCACGGTGACTTTACGATCGAACGCCTCACCGGTACGACCATCATGCAAAGTCGTTTGACCCGAGGTCGGCAAGTCCGCCAGTTCCAGCATGTACTTGATCTCTTCTTCAGACGCACCGTCGAACACCGGAGTCGCGAAGGTCACGCCCTTCTTCAGGTTGCGGCACAACTCGATGATCTCATCGTCGCTGAAGGAGTCCAGATCGACAGTCTGACCGTTGTGATGGTTGTAGATCTTGTTCAGGAACTTGCGCACCTCGGTAATCTTGGCATTGGCCTGCAGCATGTCGTCGATCTTCTTGCCCAGACCCTTGGCAGCCCAGCCCAGATGGGTCTCGAGAATCTGACCGATGTTCATACGGGAAGGAACGCCCAATGGGTTCAGCACCACGTCGACCGGCGTACCGTCTGCCATGTAAGGCATGTCTTCCACCGGCACGATGCGCGATACCACACCCTTGTTACCGTGGCGACCGGCCATCTTGTCACCGGGTTGCAAACGGCGTTTGACCGCCACGTACACCTTGACCATCTTCTGCACACCGGCTTGCAACTCGTCACCCTGCGTCAGTTTCTTTTTCTTCAACTCGAACGCCGCATCGAATTCCACGCGTTTTTGCGCCAGGCCTTCTTTGACTTGTTCCAACTGAGCGGCGATCTCGTCATCGGCGACACGAATGTCGAACCAGTGATGATGCTCGACACTATGCAAGTAATCCTTGCTCAGCTTGGTACCCTTGGCCAGTTTCTTCGGTCCGCCATTGGCGATTTTGTTATGCAACAGCTTTTCCAAACGCGCATACACGTCTGCTTCGACGATACGCATCTGGTCGGCCAGATCCTTCTTGTAACGCAACAACTCGTCGTCGATGATTTGCTGGGCGCGCGCATCGCGTTGCAGACCTTCGCGTGTGAACACTTGCACGTCGATGACCGTACCGGAGCTACCTGCTGGAACGCGCAGACTGGTGTCTTTCACGTCCGATGCTTTTTCGCCGAAGATGGCGCGCAGCAATTTTTCTTCCGGCGTCAGTTGTGTCTCGCCCTTAGGGGTGACCTTGCCGACCAGCACGTCGCCGACCGCGACTTCCGCACCGATGTGCACGATGCCGCACTCGTCCAGACGACCCAATTGCACTTCGGCCAGATTCGGAATATCGCGGGTGATCTCTTCCGCACCCAACTTGGTGTCACGCGCGACCACGGTCAGCTCTTCGATATGAATGGAAGTGAAACGGTCCTGTGCCGACACGCGCTCGGAGATCAGAATTGAATCCTCGTAGTTGTAGCCGTTCCAGGGCATGAAAGCGACCAGCATGTTCTGCCCGAGAGCCAGTTCACCCATATCGGTAGAAGCTCCGTCGGCAATCACGTCGCCGCGTTCCAGTACATCGCCCACCTTGACCAGCGGACGTTGATTGATGTTGGTGTTCTGGTTGGATCGGGTGTACTTGGTCAGGTTGTAGATGTCCACACCGGCTTCGCCTGGTGTCGTTTCATCGTCATTCACACGCACCACGATACGCGCCGCATCGACATAGTCGACACGCCCACCGCGCCACGCTTGCACGGTGGTTCCGGAGTCGACCGCGACAGTACGCTCGATGCCAGTACCCACCAACGGCTTTTCAGCACGCAGACAAGGCACGGCTTGACGTTGCATGTTCGCACCCATCAGAGCGCGGTTCGCGTCATCGTGTTCCAGGAACGGGATCAGGGAAGCCGCGACCGACACGACTTGCGAAGGCGAAACGTCCATGTACTCCAGCTTGTCTGGAGTCGCCAGCACGAATTCATTGTGCTGACGGGCAGACACGATGTCGTCGGTGAAATGACCTTTTTTGTCCAGCTCGGCATTGGCCTGAGCGATGGTAAATTTGCTTTCTTCGATGGCCGACAGGTAATCCACCTGCGTCGTGGTCTTGCTGTTCTCGACTTTCAAATAAGGCGTCTCGATGAAGCCGTATTCGTTGGTGCGCGCATACAACGCCAAGGAGTTGATCAGACCGATGTTCGGGCCTTCCGGCGTTTCGATCGGGCACATACGGCCATAGTGGGTGGCATGCACGTCACGCACCTCAAAGCCAGCGCGTTCGCGTGTCAGTCCGCCCGGTCCCAGTGCGGAGATACGACGCTTGTGCGTGATCTCGGAGAGCGGGTTGGTCTGATCCATGAACTGCGACAGCTGACTGGAACCGAAAAACTCCTTGATCGCCGCCGAGATCGGTTTGGCGTTGATCAGATCATGCGGCATCAGGTTATCCGCTTCGGCTTGACCGAGACGCTCCTTGACCGCGCGCTCCACACGCGCCAGACCGGCGCGGAACTGGTTCTCAGCCAATTCGCCCACCGCACGGATACGGCGGTTACCCAGATGATCGATGTCATCGATCTCGCCACGACCATTGCGCAACTCAACCAAAATCTTCACCACGGACACGATGTCTTCGTTGGACAAGATGGGTGAGCCGGTCAATTCTTCACGACCCACGCGGCGGTTGAATTTCATACGACCGACGACCGACAGGTCATAGCGCTCTTCGCTAAAGAACAGCCCCTTGAACAAGCCCTCGACCGCTTCTTCGGTAGGCGGCTCGCCGGGGCGCATCATGCGGTAAATGGCCACACGCGCAGTCCACTGATCGACGGTCTCGTCGGTGCGCAGAGTCTGCGAAATAAACGCACCCTGATCCAGGTCGTTGGTATACAGCGTTTGTATCTTAGTAACGCCCGCCTCTTGCAGCTTATGCAACAAGGCTTCGGTGATCTCGTCGTTCGCGTTGGCGATGATCTCGCCGCTTTCCTTGTCCACCACGTTGGTGGCCAACACGCGACCGATCACAAAATCTTCGCTCACGCCCAATTTCTTGATGTCATCCGCCTGCATCTCGCGGATGTGACGCACCGTGATGCGTTTGTCCTTGGCGACGATGACCGCGCCCGCCTTGTTGACAATATCAAAGCGCGCAACATCCCCGCGCAAACGCTCGGCGACCACTTCGAATTGAATCCCTTTTTTACCCAGATGGAAGGCATCAAACTCAAAGAACATCTTGAGGATTTCCTCGTTGCTATAACCCAGCGAACGCAACAGGATCGTGACCGGCATCTTGCGGCGGCGATCGATACGGAAGTACACGTAGTCTTTGGCATCGAATTCAAAATCCAGCCAGGAACCACGGTAAGGAATGATACGGGCCGAGAACAACAATTTTCCCGAGGAGTGAGTTTTGCCGCGATCATGCTCGAAGAACACGCCGGGCGAACGGTGCAACTGGGACACGATAACGCGCTCGGTGCCATTGATCACGAACGAACCGGTGTTGGTCATCAGGGGCATTTCGCCCATGTACACTTCTTGCTCTTTGACTTCTTTGACCGTGGGTTTGGACGCTTCTTTATCCAGGATGGTCAAACGCACACGGGCGCGCAACGGCGAAGCGAAGGTCAGCCCGCGCTGCTGGCATTCTTTAACGTCAAAGGGTGGCATACCCAAGGTATAACTGACAAAATCTAGGCGCGCATATTTGTTATGGCTCTCGATCGGGAATATGCCATTGAACGCGGCTTGCAAGCCCGTATTAGTGCGCTGGTCTGGCGGGGTATAAGCCTGCAAAAAGTCGGCAAAGGACTCCAACTGGGTAGACAGCAGGAATGGAACCGGCAACGCGCCGACTCGTTTGGCAAAACTCTTACGAACGCGTTTTTTCTCGGTAAAAGAGTAGCTCATATAATCTCCACGATTAAGGAAAACAAATTTTGCAAACTTCCACCTTGCGGCGAAATGCTCGCTTAAGTCACTTCAGAACAGCCTAACTTCCGGGTTACGCCATACCTAAAAGACAGGGGGCAAGAAGTGCAGTTGATCTTCTTGGCCGCTAGCCTCTACAAGCGGCAAAAGGCTGACGGGAAACCGTCAGCCTTTTTACACCACAACGACTTACTTGATTTCAGCAGTTGCGCCAGCTTCGATCAGCTGCTTGGCAACAGCATCCGCATCAGCCTTGGATACGCCTTCCTTAACAGCTTTAGGTGCGCCGTCCACCAGGTCTTTGGCTTCTTTCAAGCCCAGACCGGTGATCGCGCGAACCACCTTGATCACGTTAACCTTGCTGTCTCCAGCTCCAGTCAACATCACGGTAAATTCGGTCTGTTCAGCAGCAGCGGCAGCACCGCCGCCGGCAGCAGGACCGGCTACGGCAACAGCAGCGGCAGACACGCCGAATTTCTCTTCCATTTGTTTGATCAGATCAGACAGTTCCAGCACAGTCATGCCAGCGATTGCGTCCATCAAGTCAGCATTGGTTACAGCCATTTTGTTCTCCTAAAATTTACAATATTCAATAATTAAGCAGCAACGGTTTCTTTGCTATCACGAACAGCAGCCAGCGTGCGCACGAACTTCGCAGTCGTCGCATTCATAGTCGCCATCAGTTTCGCGATCAACTCATCACGACTTGGTGTCGCAGCCAACACGGCAACCTGTTCCGCAGACATCATGGAACTGCCCATTGCACCGGCCTTGATCACCAACTTGTCATTCGTCTTGGCAAAATCGAACACCACCTTAGCCGCAGCGACAGCATCCGCACTCATGCTATACACGAGCGGGCCTACCATCTTTTCAGCCAAGGGTTCGAAAGGTGTACCCTGAACCGCACGACGCGCCAATGTGTTCTTCAACACATGGAAATACACCCCAGCTTTACGCGCATTAGCACGCAACTTGGTGATATCTGCGACTGCGATGCCACGGTACTCTGCCAAAACGATAGTTTGAGCCTGTGCAACCTGCGCACCGACTTCCGTTACCACCGCTTGTTTTTCTTGCAGATTGAGACTCAAGTCTTCCTCCATTATCCGGGATGCTTGCGCACCCCATCGTTTACAACAGCGACCTTGAGCCAGGAGTACAGCCATTCCTGCTCGCGGGCACACCATCTACGGGGGAATCGGAGGACTGAAAACAGCAGATAGGGGACTGAACATCCCCAACCTGCCATCAACCGCCTACCGAACATTAAGTCGTGAGACTCCACCGGTCTCGGACGCTGCATACACGCCAGCACTCCAAAACTTGCGCCAGCAAGTCAACCACCTTGCCGGAAAATTCACTACGGCATTAAGCAGCCAGACTTGCCTGCTCAACGCGGATCCCCGCACCCATCGTGCTGGAGACGGATACTTTCTTCAGGTACACGCCTTTGGAAGCCGCAGGCTTGGCCTTGTTCAGCGCGTCGATCAATGCCAACAAGTTTTCACGCAATGCTTCCGGCGCAAACGAAGCGCGACCGATCGTGCATTGCACGATGCCGTTCTTGTCCGTCCGATACTGAACCTGACCCGCCTTGGCATTACGCACCGCACCCGCAACGTCGGCGGATACCGTGCCAACTTTAGGATTAGGCATCAAACCGCGAGGACCCAGAATTTGACCCAGCTGGCCAACCAGACGCATCGCGTCAGGACTCGCGATCAGCACATCAAAATTCAGGTTGCCGCCCTTGATGGACTCTGCCAGATCTTCAAAGCCGACGATGTCCGCACCGGCAGCCTTGGCTTCTTCAGCCTTAGCACCCTGAGCAAAAACCGCAACACGGACCGTCTTGCCTGTTCCCTTGGGCAGCACAACCGAACCGCGTACCAACTGGTCTGATTTACGCGCGTCGATTCCGAGATTGATGGCAACGTCGATAGATTCATCAAATTTGGCAACCGCTGTTTCCTTGACCAAGGCCAACGCGTCGCCCACAGGATAGAGCTTGTTACGGTCGATCTTGGCTGCAATAGCCTTATAACGTTTTGACATGTTAGATACCCTCCACGGTGATACCCATACTGCGGGCACTTCCGGCGATAGTACGCACAGCAGCGTCCATATCGGCGGCAGTCAAATCAGGCATTTTGGTGGTTGCAATCGCCTCGGCTTGCGCGCGGGTCAACTTGCCAACCTTATCGGTATGAGGCGTTTTGGAACCCTTGGTGATACCCGCCGCCTTCTTGATCAGAATGGTCGCGGGCGGGGTCTTCATGATGAAGGTGAAGCTCTTGTCCGCAAACGCGGTGATCACCA
>VFSW01009398.1_pt1 | contig 13962 bp, 15 predicted proteins | sample 5358111 | NCBI WGS metagenome assembly VFSW01 (sample SAMN11554181, study PRJNA540505) | mine drainage metagenome | isolation source: sediment from site ElyBrook_90M | place: USA: Ely Copper Mine, Vershire, VT | collected 2017
GTAAGCGCACCCGAGCCGGCCTTCACCAACAAGCTGTCTGCGTGCCCGTGATAGCAGCCTTCGAACTTGATCACGCGGTTGCGGCCGGTATAACCGCGCGCGAGGCGCAGCGCGGTCATCGTGGCCTCGGTGCCCGAACTTACCAGGCGCACCAATTCCATGCCGGGCAGGAGCTTGCACAACAGCTCTGCCATTTCGATTTCGGCTTCGGTCGGCGCGCCAAATGACAAGCCTTTCTTTGCCGCCGCGCACACTGCAGCCACCACTTCTGGGTGGGCGTGGCCCGCAACCATCGCGCCCCAGGAACCGATGTAGTCGATATAACGCCGACCTTCGGTATCCCACATGCTGGCACCTTCGCCGCGCGCGATGAAGCGCGGCGCGCCGCCCACGGCGCGAAACGCACGCACCGGAGAATTGACTCCGGCGGGAATAAACTTCTGGGCCCTGGCAAATAAGGATTCGTTACTCATTGCTGCATCCGCTGTTGTTGATGAAGTCGGGTGAAACCGGCCGCGCATTCGGCGATGTCGCCGGCGTCGAACACGGCGCTGATCACGGCCACGGCGTCCGCGCCCGCAGCAAACACCTGGGGCGCATTTTGCAGGGTAATGCCGCCGATCGCCACCAGCGGCAAGTCGAATCCCCGGCGCGCCTCGGCGAAAATCGTCAGCGGCGCACGCACCGCGCCGGGCTTGGTGACGGAACTGAACACACTGCCGAAAGCCAGGTAATCCACGCCCGCCTGCGCCGCGGCCGCGGCCAGTTCAATGCGGTCGTAGCAGGAAGCACCGAGCAGTTTACCGGGCCCCAGGCGCTGCCGCGCCTGGACCAGGTCGCCATCGTCTGCGCCCAAGTGTGCGCCGTCGGCGCCAACCTCCAGCGCAAGTTCGATATCGTCGTTGATAATGAAAGTTACGCCGGCCGCGCGGCATAAAGCGGCAAGCGCGCGCGCCTGCTCGAGCCGCATTTCCGGCGCAGCGGTCTTGTTGCGATATTGCACCGCCGACGCGCCGCCGCGGAGCGCTTCACCGATTTCGCGCACGAGAACATCGGTACGCGGCTCATTCGGCGTAATCGCATACAGGCCGGAGAATTTGCGCTTCACGCCTTAGTCCTCGCGATCCCTTTCGTCTTCCTCGGTCTCGCGCGCCCAGAAGAAACGGTCGGGGATGTGCTGACCCATGCCCGGGCGAAATCCCGCGTTCAGCGCCTGCCAGGTGTACTCCTGCGCCTCGCGCACCGCTTCGGGAATGTCCAGCCCGTTGGCGAGCGTGGCGGCGATAGCCGAAGCCAACGTACAACCCGAACCGTGATAGCTGCCGGGCAGGCGTTGCCAGCTGTCGCTGCGGATCACGCCCTGCGGGCCGTAGAGGGTGTTGATCACCTGCGGGGTATTCTCGTGCGTACCGGTGATCAGCACGTATTCGCAGCCCATCTCCAGGATGCGCTTGGCACATTCCTCCAGAGACCGCTCCTCGTCGCCACCATCGTCTGCCAGGCGCCGCGCTTCCAGGCTATTAGGCGTGATGATGGTGGTCTGCGGGATCAGCATTTCGCGCATGGCTTCGATCAGCTCCTCGGTCGCCATCTCGTCGCCGCGGCCCGAGGCCAGCACCGGATCAAGGATCAGCGGCACGTCCGGATAGTCGGATACCACCTCGGCAATGGCGGCGCAGTTTTCCACGCTGCCCACCAGGCCGATTTTGAACGCCGCCACCGGCATATCCTCCAGCAGCACGCGCGCCTGGTCGCTGACCCAGTCGGCGTCGATCGGCAGCACGTCTTCGACCCCCGCTGTGTCCTGTACAGTGATCGCGGTGACGACGGTAAGCGCGTGACAGCCCATGCTAGACAGCGTAAGCAAATCCGCCTGGATGCCGGCGCCGCCAGTGGGATCGGTGGCGGCGAAGCTGAGGACAATCGGAGGCAGGGAGGTGGGCATGGTGGGCGCCACGCTGGAACAAGACATGGCAACAGGGTAAGATGCGGCGCTATTTTAACTCAAACAAAGCCCCAGGACATGACAGCCGCATCGACCAGCACCGAATTCAAGACTTGGATGTGCCTCATCTGCGGTTACATCTACGACGAGGCCGCCGGCGTACCCGAGGAGGGCATCGCCCCGGGCACGCGCTGGGAGGACGTGCCCATCAACTGGACTTGCCCTGAGTGCGGTGCACGCAAAGAAGACTTCGAGATGGTGGAGATTTAGCCGGCTATCGAAAGCGCTTCGCTGTGTCCGCCTCGCCCCATGCGCCTTTGGACCTTGCACCCGAAGTATCTCGACCCAAAAGGGCTGGTCGCCCTGTGGCGCGAGGCGCTGCTCGCGCAGGCGGTGCTGAAAGGCGGGACAGCCGGCTATCGCCACCATCCCCAGTTGCTACGCTTCAAATCACATCCCGACCCCCTCGCTGCAATAGCGCTCTACCTGCGCGCCCTGCATGCGGAAGCGATTGCGCGGAACTACCGCTTCGACGGGGCCAAGATCAACCGGCGCCGCACCAAGATTAAACTCGCCGAGAGCCGCGGCCAGCTTGCCTACGAGTGGCTGCATTTGCGGGCCAAGCTGCGCGCGCGCGACCCGGACTGGCTACGCCAGTGGAACAACGTCGCGGCACCCGAACAGCACCCACTGTTCCGGCTGGTTCCGGGTGCAGTGCGCGACTGGGAAAAAATCGCTTTGGATGCTGCTACCGGAATAAAAACCAAGCTCTCGCGCGCGCCCGCAATTCCACCCAAACCAAAATTGTGATTGTTTCGCCGGAGGGTTAAAATAGGCGCGTGGCGATCGACCTTACCCACCATTTTCTCATCGCAATGCCGAACATGGTGGACCCCTATTTTGCCAAATCCCTCACCTATATCTGTGAACACAACGACCATGGCGCGCTGGGCGTGGTAGTCAACCGCCCCATCGACCTGAGCCTGCAAGCGCTGTTCGCGCGCATAGATCTCAAGCTCGAGCCGCACGAACTGCACGACATTCCGGTCTATTTCGGCGGCCCAGTGCAGACCGACCGCGGCTTTGTGCTGCATCAGCCGGTGGGAGAATGGCATTCCACGCTGAACGTGCGCGACAGCCTTGGCCTCACCACCTCCAAAGACATTCTCGAAGCGGTCGGCAAGGGCAGCGGTCCGGCCAAGATGTTGGTCACCCTGGGCTACTCCGGCTGGGCCGCCGGACAACTCGAACACGAGCTTGGGCAGAACGCCTGGCTGACGGTGGAAGCCGGCGAGCAGATCATCTTCGATCTGCCCGCCGAGGAAAAACTGCCTGCGGCGATGGAACTGTTGGGCGTGGATTTCGCCAGCCTGTCCGAGGACACAGGACATGCGTAAATGCCGCCGGCGTGCGCGGGGTCGATGCTGATGGCTGGGAACGAAGCCGGCTTGGCCGCACAGCACGCGATGGCACCACGCCGCAACGCCGGCGCCGGCACGGTGCTCGCTTTCGATTTCGGCGAAAAATTCACCGGTGTTGCCGTCGGCGAGACCAGTATCGGCGTGGCGCATCCCCTAGGTCTGATCACCGCACAAGGCAACGCCGCGCGCATGGATGAAGTTGCCGCGCTGGTCGCCGAATGGAAACCGGGTACTCTGGTGGTGGGACTGCCGCTATCGATGGACGGCACGGAGCATGAGCTGACGCGGCGCTGCCGCCGCTTCGCACGCCAGCTGGTGGCCCGCTTCAGCTTGCCGGTCGAACTCGTGGACGAGCGCCTGAGTTCGGCCGCGGCCGAAGAGGCGTTGCGGGAAGCGGGAAAAGGCGGGCGCAAACATAAACTGCGCGCTCATCAGGTGTCGGCACAGATCATTTTACAAAGCCACTTCGATGACCCTGGTTCTTCCTGATCCTGAGGCACTGTGCGCGGAGCTGGTACGTCAGCTCGGGCCGCAGGTCAGCGCCGATACCGCCCTGGTCGGAATCCATACCGGCGGGGTCTGGCTGGCCGAGCGATTGCACGCGGCGCTCGGCATCGCACTACCGCTCGGTCTGCTGGACATCTCGTTTTATCGCGACGATTTCGACAAGACCGGGCTGCATCCGCAGATAAAACCCACGCAGATTCCGTTCGCGGTCGACGGCCGCCACATCGTGCTGGTCGATGACGTACTATATACCGGCCGCACCGTGCGCGGGGCAATGAACGAATTATTCGACTACGGCAGACCCGCTTCGATCAGCCTCGCCGTGCTGATCGATCGCGGCGGGCGCGAGTTGCCGGTCGCCGCCCAATATGTGGGCGCCAAGCTGGAGGTGCCGCGGGGGTGCATGCTGGTGCTGGACCGGGACGAGAACGGCAAACTCAGGTTGAAATTGGATGCGTAACCCACAGTTAAACGACAAGGGCGAGCTGCAGCACCTGCTGACGATCGAAGGCTTGCCGCGCGAAACCCTGATACATATTCTCGACACCGCCACCTCTTTCGTCGGCGTCACGGCACGCGAAGTCAAGAAAGTGCCGCTGTTGCGCGGCAAATCGGTATTCAACCTGTTTTTCGAGCCTTCCACCCGCACCCGCACGACCTTCGAGATCGCCGCCAAACGCCTGTCGGCCGACGTCATCAATCTGAACATCGCGGTGTCCTCGCACACCAAGGGTGAGACCCTGCTCGACACCGTCGATAATTTGTCCGCCATGCATGCCGACATGTTCGTGGTAAGGCACGCGCAAAGCGGCGCGCCGCACCTGATCGCGAGCCATGTTGCCAGCCACCTGCACGTCATCAACGCCGGCGACGGGCGCCACGCGCATCCGACCCAGGGTCTGCTCGATCTTTACACCATCCGCCACTACAAGAAGGATTTCAGCAGGCTGTCGGTGGCCATCGTCGGCGACGTACTGCATTCGCGCGTCGCACGCTCGCTGATCCACGGGCTGACCGTCATGGGTACACCGGACCTGCGCGTGATCGGACCCATGACGCTGATCCCAGCCGGCGCGGAAAAGCTGGGTGTCAGGGTATTCTACGACCTCGAACAGGGCTTGCGCGACGTCGACGTGGTAGTGATGTTACGACTTCAAAGCGAGCGTATGCGCGGCGCGCTGCTACCCTCCGCGCAGGAATTCTTCAAATATTACGGCCTGACACCGGAAAAACTGGCGCTGGCCAAGCCCGACGCCATCGTCATGCACCCGGGGCCGTTGAACCGCGGCGTGGAAATAGATTCCGCGGTCGCAGACGGTGCGCATGCGGTGATCCTGTCGCAAGTGACGTTCGGCATCGCGGTCAGGATGGCGGTGATGAGCATACTGGCGGGAAACTGAATTAAATGAAGATCCACATCAAGAACGGTCGGCTGATCGATCCGCGCAACAACATCGACACCCAAGCGGATCTGTTTATCACCGCCGGCAAGGTAGCAGCCGTGGGCAAAGCGCCCGGCAGCTTCAACGCAAACCGCGTGCTCGATGCTGCCGGCCTGGTGGTTTGCCCGGGTCTGATCGACCTGTCGGCGCGGCTGCGCGAACCCGGCTTCGAATACAAGGCGACGCTGGAATCAGAAATGCTGGCCGCAGCGGCGGGCGGCGTAACCAGCCTCGCCTGCCCGCCCGACACCGAGCCGGCGCTGGACGAGCCCGGCCTGGTGGAAATGCTCAAGCATCGCGCCAAGACGCTTAACCTGGCGCATGTTTATCCGATCGGCGCGCTCACCGTTGGCTTGGCCGGCGAACAGCTCACGGAAATGGCGGAGCTGCGCGACGCCGGCTGCGTCGGATTCTCCCACGCCGATGTGCCGCTGCGGGATAATCAGGTCTTGTGGCGCGCACTGCAGTACGCGGCCACCTTCGGTTTCCGCGTCTGGCTGCGCCCGCAGGACGGCTATCTCGCAAAAGACGGGGTGGCGCACGACGGCGAAGTGGCCACGCGCCTGGGACTGGCTGGCATTCCCGCCTTTGCCGAGACCGTCGCCATCGCCACCATCGTTGAGCTCATGCGCGCCACCGGTACGCGCGTGCACCTGTGCCGCCTGTCGACGCGCGAGGGCGTGGACATGGTCCGCGCGGCCAAGCGCGACGGCCTGCCGATCAGCTGCGATGTCGGCATCCACCACGCTCACTTGTCGGAAATGGACCTGGGTTATTTCGACTCGCATTGCCACCTGCAGCCGCCGCTGCGCAGCGCGCGCGACCGCGATGCGCTGCGCCAGGGGCTCAAGGACGGCACCATAGACGCGCTTTGCTCCGACCACACGCCGGTTGACGAGGATTCGAAGCTGCTGCCTTTCGCCGAATCGGAAGCCGGCGCCACCGGCCTGGAGCTTCTACTTCCGCTCACGCTGAAATGGGCGCTAGAAATGAAGGTGCCGCTGGCGCAGGCGCTCGCCCGCATCACGCGGGAGCCCGCGCGCATTCTCGGCGTGGACGCCGGCCACCTGTCGGAGGGCCATACCGCCGATGTCTGCGTTTTCGATGCAGAGCACTACGGCAAAGTCAGCGCCGCCATGCTCAAGAGCCAGGGCAAGAACACACCCTTTCTTGGCATCGAGCTGCCCGGCAAGGTACGCTACACGCTGCTGCAGGGCCAGATCGTTTACGACGCGGGAAACGTCCAGATTTAGAAGCACAAGAGGGAATACATCCCCTCAAGTTGGGCGCAGAGCCGGCAAAGAGATATTTGCGCAGCCGCTCCGCTTCAGGCTGCTTCGCCTTCTTGCTCGAGCAGTGCGGCGGGCTGCAGCCCCACCGCTGCCACAAATACCGTCTTGCGTCGTGAACCCATTCCGCGGGTAATACTTACCTGACTCCTGTTCACCCGCAGGCGGCGGGCGAGAAATTCGATCAGGCACGCATTGGCTTTCCCGTCCACCGGTGGCGACGCCAGGCGCAGCTTGAGACAGTCACCGTGCAGACCGACGACCTCGGTACGTCTGGCGCCGGGCTGGGCGTGAATGCGAATGGCGACGCCATCGCGGTTGATGTCATACCAGCTCAAAACAGCGCCGCCACCGAGCGGGCAAGGTATTCGAGCGGGATCAGCAGCAGCTGCGCGACGACCAATGCAAACAGTGGCGACAGGTCGACATTGCCGATGGGCGGGATCAGGCGCCGGAATGGGCGCAGGAACGGGGCAGTAAGCGCGTTGAACAGCGGCGCCAGCGGCGCGTAAGGGTTGATCCAGCTGATCACCGCCTGAATCAGGATGACCCCGATCAGCAGATACAGGCTGTAGCGCACCAATTCGAGCAGGCTCAAGGTCAAGAATATCCCGATCACCAGCCCCGGCCCACTGACGATGATTCCGTCTCCAAGCAAATAGAGGAGAAACAGAAGCAGCGCCTCGATCAGCCAAGCCAGCAGGAAACTCGCCAGATCCACGCCGAACATTCCCGGGATAAAACGCCGCGCCGGCAGCACCAGCCAATTGGTCAGTGCGCTGACGAACTGCCCCAGCGGGTTGCGGAATGGTGCGCGCATGAGTTGCAGATAAAAGCGCGCCAGCAGCACGAAAACAAAAAAGCCGAAGATCGTGTCCAACAGGAATCGCAGAATTTGGCTAAGCATTTATTTCGCCCGAAAAGAAATGCAGCGGCTAATCATCGATAAAGGCTGATTGAATGACCATAGCCTTGCATTATGCGCGATGATCCACATGCGCCGATAGCGCATCATTCGTCGGCGCCCAGTTGTTCGCCCAGTTCATGCGCGCGCTGATTGGCTGCATGCAGGGCATGCACTATCAGTTCCTTGACCCGATCGGCATCCATGCTGGCAATGGCGCGCTCGGTCGTACCGCCCCTGGAAGTGACGCGCTCGCGCAGCAGCGCCACTCCCTCCGGGCTCTGTGCGGCCAGCCGGGCCGTTCCGACGAAGGTATGGACGGCGAGCTTGCTCGCATCCATGGCGGAAAAACCCATTTCCTCGGCCGCCTGCTGCAGCGCCTCGATGAAATAGAGCACATAAGCCGGACCACTGCCGGAAATCGCGGTGACCGGATCGAGCAGATTTTCCTGCGGCACCCATAGCGTCGCGCCCACCGCGCCGAGGACTGCGTCTGCCACGGCGCGCTGCTCAGCAGCGACTTCGGCGCGCGCATACAGGCCGCTGATTCCGGCGCCTATGAGCGCCGGCGTATTCGGCATGCAGCGCACCAGGGTGGCGTAGCCGCCGAGCCAACGCGACAGATCGGTGAGGCGAATGCCGGCGGCAATGCTGATCACGAGTTCACGCGCCAGCTGCGGCTGCAGCGCCAGAGCGGCAACACGCATTTGCTGCGGCTTGACTGCAAGCACTATCACCTCGCCCAGCGGTGCCGCAGCGGCCACGCTATCGACGCAGGCGACGCCGAACTGCGCGGCTAGCCGCTCGCGCGCGTCGGCCTGAAGTTCGACCACATGGATGCCGGCCGCGGCCTGGCCCTTGCCGATCAGGCCGCCGATCAGCGCTGCCGCCATATTGCCGCCGCCGATGAAGGTAATGTTCACGCTTGCGTCCTTTCGCCGAATATCGCGTTGCCGATGCGCACGATGGTGGCGCCTTCCATCACCGCCGCCTCCAGGTCCTGCGACATGCCCATCGACAGGGTGTCGAGTCCGAATCCGGCGTCGTTGAGCTGCTCGAGCAGCAGGCGCAGGCTGGCGAAGCGACGGCGCTGCAGCGACAGCTCGCCGCCGGGTTCCGGAATGGCCATCAGCCCGCGCAACCTGAGCCGCGGCAAGGCGCGCACCGCCTCTGCCAACGGCCGCAGCGCTGCCGGCGCTACGCCGCTCTTGCTCGGCTCCGCGTGCAGATTCACCTGCAGACAGACGTCCAGCGGCACCCGCCCCGCCGGTCGCGCTGCGGCCAGGCGCTGCGCGATGTTCGCGCGCGCGACCGAATGCACCCAATCGAAATGTTCGGCGATCGCGCGCGTCTTGTTGCTCTGGAGCGGGCCGATAAAATGCCAGACTAGAGGCAAATCGGACAAAGCGCTCATTTTTTCCAGCGCCTCCTGAAGGTAATTCTCGCCGAATTCGCTCTGACCCGCCGCATACGCGGCGCGCACCTCGCCCGCAGTAAAGGTCTTGCTTACCGCGAGCAAAGCAATCTCGTCGGGCGCGCGCCCCGCTGCCCGAGCCGCTGCCGCGATACGCGAGCGCACGACTTGCAAGTTACTCGCGATTGTGGACATAATTTGGCGCGGGCGTGAACGCGGGAACCCGGCGACGAATCGCACCCACTCGGTCAGTTGCAGCCTCGCCTGGCGCGTCACTCAGCATGGAGCAATTATAAATGGATATCTCTGAACTGCTGGCCTTCGTGGTCAAAAACAAGGCTTCGGACCTGCATCTGTCGTCCGGACTGCCGCCGATGATCCGCGTGCACGGCGACATCAAGCGGATAAACCTGCCGGCTATGGACCACAAAGACGTCCACGGCATGATCTATGACATCATGAATGACGGCCAGCGCAAGTTCTACGAGGAGAACCTGGAGTGCGACTTTTCCTTCGCCATCCCAGGCTTGGCGCGCTTTCGCGTCAACGCGTTCGTGCAAAACCGCGGCGCCGCAGCCGTGATGCGGACCATCCCTTCCAAGATCCTGTCGCTCGCCGATCTCAAATGCCCGAAAATCTTTGAACAGATCGCCGACCAGCCGCGCGGCGTTGTGCTGGTAACCGGGCCGACCGGATCGGGCAAGTCCACCACGCTGGCGGCGATGGTCAATCACAAGAACGAGACCGAAGAGGGCCATATCCTCACCATCGAAGACCCAATCGAGTTTGTGCACGAATCGAAGAAGTGCCTGATCAACCAGCGTGAAGTCGGGCCGCACACCCTGTCGTTCAACAACGCGCTGCGGAGCGCCCTGCGTGAAGACCCGGACGTGATCCTGGTGGGGGAGATGCGCGACCTGGAAACCATCCGCCTTGCGCTGTCCGGCGCCGAAACCGGCCACCTGGTATTCGGCACGCTGCACACCAGTTCGGCGGCGAAGACCATCGATCGCATCGTCGACGTATTTCCGGCAGCCGAGAAGGACATGATCCGCGCGATGATCTCCACCTCGCTGCGTGCGATCATTTCGCAGACTCTGCTCAAGACCAAGGACGGTTCCGGCCGGGTCGCCGCGCACGAGATCATGATTGGCACGCCAGCCATCAACAATCTGATTCGCGAAGCCAAGATCGCGCAGATGTACTCGGCAATCCAGACCGGTCAGCAGTTCGGCATGCAGACGCTGGACCAAAATCTGCAGGAACTCGTGAAACGGGGCGTAATCACGAACGCCGAAGCGCGCGGCAAAGCAGCCAATAAAGACAACTTCCCCGGCAGCTAACCGTTGGGGTTTGCGCCGAACGCTAGCTTCGGCGCGGACGCAATCAGAAGCGAGCGATACGGGCCCGGCCGGCGATGTGGCTTCCGGGTATATTTGGATGAACCTGTCATCGAGGTGAAATATGGATAGCGGTCAGTCAACCAAGTTCATGTACGACCTGTTGCGGCTGATGCTGAGCAAGAAGGGTTCCGACCTGTTCATCACCGCGGACTTCCCGCCGGCGATGAAACTTGATGGCAAAATGACGCCGGTGATGGATCAGAAGCTCACCGGTCAGCATACCGCTGATCTGGTGCGCGCAATGATGAATGACAAGCAGGCGGCGGAATTCGAGGCGACCAAAGAGTGCAATTTCGCCATCTCGCCCGCAGGCATCGGACGCTTTCGCGTGAATTGCTTCGTGCAGCAGGGCAAGGTCGGCATGGTGCTGCGTACCATCACTACGACCATACCCAAGTTCGAGGACCTGGGACTGCCGCCGGTGCTCAAAGACGTGGTCATGAACAAGCGCGGCCTGGTGATCATGGTGGGCGGCACCGGCTCGGGCAAGTCGACCACGCTCGCGGCGATGATCGGCTACCGCAACCACAACAGCTACGGCCACATCATCACCATCGAGGATCCGGTCGAGTACGTGCACCCGCACGTCAACTGCCTGATCACCCAGCGCGAAGTGGGCGTGGATACGGCTTCCTGGGAGGCGGCGCTGCACAATACCCTGCGCCAGGCGCCCGACGTGATCCTGATCGGCGAGATCCGCTCGAGGGAGACCATGGAACACGCCGTGGCTTTTGCCGAAACCGGCCACCTGTGCATGGGTACGCTGCACGCCAACAGCGCCAATCAGGCACTGGACCGCATCATCAATTTTTTCCCCGAGGAGCGCCGGGCCCAGCTGTTGATGGACCTGTCGCTAAATCTCAAGGCGCTAGTGTCGCAGCGCCTGATTCCGCTGAAAGAAGGCAAGGGCCGCACTGCGGCGATCGAGATCATGCTCAACTCGCCCTTGATCGCGGACCTGATATTCAAGGGCGAAGTGCATGAGATCAAGGAAATCATGAAGAAATCGCGCGAACTGGGCATGCAAACCTTCGACCAGGCCCTATTCGATCTGTACGAAGCAGGCAAGATCAGCTACGAGGATGCGCTCCGGAACGCCGACTCCGTCAACGATCTGCGCCTCAACATCAAACTGCACGGAAAAGAATCGCAGAATCGCGACATCAGCGCGGGCATCGAGCACCTGAACATCGTTTGATCCGGTCAAAGCCGTGCGCTAACCGGTTCAAATTGCGGTGCCGCGACGCTAGATATCTAGACGCGCGATCAGCGCGTTGCTTTCGATGAAGGCACGACGCGGCTCGACGTCGTCGCCCATCAGTTTCGAGAAGATCTCGTCGGCGGCGATGCCGTCCTCGATCTGCACCCGTAACAGGCGCCGCTTGGTCGGATCCATGGTCGTTTCCCACAGTTGCTCCGGATTCATCTCTCCCAGACCCTTGTAGCGCTGCAGCGCGGCGTTCTTTTCGACTTCCTGCAACAGCCAAGCCATCGCCTCGCCGAAATCCTTCACCGCCTGCCGCTTTTCGCCGCGGCTGACTACAGCGCCCGCGCCGATCAGACCCTCCAGCAACTGCGCCGTGCCGAGTAGCTGCTGATAGTCGCCAGATAGCACAAAGTCCTCGTCGATGACGCATCTACGGCTGTTGCCGTGCACGCTGCGCTCGATCAGAAGCCGGTGGCGTTCGTGCCGTTCGTCGAAACGTGGTGTCACCACCATTTCCTTGGCGGCGACCACGCGTTGCAGCCGTTCCGCGCTCGCGCGCGCGGCTTCGGCGTCATGCAGATCCAGCTTCAGTCCGTTACCCAGGATGGCAACCAGTACATCGCGGTCGATGAGCCGCGCAATGCGGTCGATCACGGCGCGCGCGAGCAGATACGAACTTGCGAGCTGCTGCAGCGCGTCGCCCGAGATCGGCTGGCTATCCTGCCGCGGCAGCAGCGACGCGCCCACCAGGGCCTGCTTGAGCATGTACTGCGACAGCTCGTGCTCGTCCTTGAGGTAGCGCTCCTCCTTGCCGATTTTCGCCTTGAACAGCGGCGGCTGGGCGATATAGATGTGGCCGCGCTCGACCAGGTCCGGCATCTGCCTGTAAAAAAAAGTCAGCAGCAGGGTGCGGATATGTGCGCCGTCGACGTCGGCATCGGTCATGATGATAATGCGGTGATAGCGCAGTCTGGCCAGATTGTAATCGTCCTTGATGCCGGTACCCAGAGCGGTTATCAGGGTCGCAATCTCGGCAAACGAGATAAGCTTGTCGAAGCGTGCCTTCTCGACATTGAGGATCTTGCCTTTGAGCGGCAGAATCGCCTGGAACTTGCGATCGCGCCCCTGCTTGGCGGAGCCGCCGGCGGAGTCTCCCTCCACTAGATAGATTTCGCACAGCGCCGGATCCTTCTCCTGGCAGTCGGCGAGCTTGCCCGGCAGGCCCATGCCATCGAGCACCCCTTTGCGGCGCGTCATTTCGCGCGCCTTCCGCGCGGCCTCCCGGGCGCGCGCGGCGTCCACGATCTTGGCAGTGATCGTCTTGGCGTCGCCGGGCCGCTCGAGCAGGAACTCGGCGAGCTTGGCCGCTACCACCTCCTGCACCACAGGCTGTACTTCGGAGCTGACCAGCTTGTCCTTGGTCTGAGAGGAAAACTTCGGCTCCGGCACCTTTACCGAAAGCACGCAACTCAGGCCCTCGCGCATATCTTCCCCATTGGTCTCGACCTTGGCCTTCTTCGCCAGTTCATGACCCTCGATGTAGTGATTGAGCGTGCGCGTCATTGCCGCGCGCAAACCGGTAAGGTGGGTGCCGCCGTCGCGCTGCGGAATATTGTTGGTGAAGCAAAGCACCTGCTCCTGATAGGAGTCGTTCCACTGCATCGCGACTTCGACAATGATGCCGTCCTTTTCGCCGACTGCATGGAATATATTATTGTGCAGCACCGTTTTGTTGCGGTTGATGAATTCGACAAAACCCTTCACGCCGCCGGAAAAAGCGAAGTTTTCCTCCTTGCCTGCGAGTTGATCCACCAAGCGGATCTTGACGCCGTTGTTGAGGAAGGACAGTTCGCGCAGCCGTTTCGCCAGGATATCGTAGTGGTATTCGACCGCACTGAAGGTCGCGGTGCTCGCGAGGAAATGTACCTCCGTGCCGCGGCGCTCGGTCGTGCCGGTTTGCTGCAGCGGCGCGGTCGGTACCCCGCCGCGGAACTCCATGGCGTAGGTTTTTCCATCGCGCCGTATGGTGAGGCGCAGCCACTCTGACAATGCATTTACCACGGATACTCCGACGCCATGCAGACCGCCTGCGATCTTGTACGAATTGTTGTCGAACTTGCCGCCGGCGTGCAATTCGGTCATGACGATTTCGGCGGTCGAGCGCCCCTGTTCGTCATCTGGATGTATCCCGGTGGGAATGCCGCGGCCGTTGTCGGTGACGCTGATGGAGTTATCCGTGTGAATGGTTACCGTAATGTCGTCGCAATAGCCGGCCAGGGCCTCGTCGATGGCGTTGTCTACAACCTCGAACACCATGTGGTGCAGGCCGGTGCCATCGGAGGTATCGCCGATGTACATGCCGGGGCGCTTGCGCACCGCATCCAAACCCTTGAGCACCTTGATGCTGCTCTCTTCGTAGTCACCATTGCC
>VFSW01009399.1_pt1 | contig 13961 bp, 12 predicted proteins | sample 5358111 | NCBI WGS metagenome assembly VFSW01 (sample SAMN11554181, study PRJNA540505) | mine drainage metagenome | isolation source: sediment from site ElyBrook_90M | place: USA: Ely Copper Mine, Vershire, VT | collected 2017
ATTCTGTTCCTCGGAAGGTTTTACTCAACTACCACAACTTATTGAGCAGTTACCTGTAAAGATACCCGCTGCCCCTTACTCCGTTCTCCTTCTGCTTGACTGTTTCAGCAGTCGCTATCGCATGTATGAATACCTCAGTAGGAGATAACCCATACTTGAAGTGTGACGCCGGGTGCGAGAATCGGACTCGCGAAGGCCAAATGGCCAAACAGCTTAGCAGGCTGCCGCCCTACCACTAGGCGAACCCGGCATTTAGTGCAGCAGAAACCGGCATTGCATTGAACGAGCGAATGGGTTTGTCCGCACTTCCACTCCGCCCTGTATCTTCAGAGCATAGTCCTTTGTACGCCGTCTGGCCCATGGCTGAACGGCCATATACTTAGGGTTGCTCCTTCCGGCCTGGCCCGTTTCACATACAGAACCACCACCAAAGGCAAGGCTTCGACGTTTCGGTACGGCTCCCATGAACTGCATACAACACTCTGCCGGCATGCGACCCGCCTGAGGGGATTTGCGGTATGGGAAACCCCTAGCTTCCCGTCTTACTGCTGCAGTATAGATTGTATATTATGGTTTAATAAGCAATAGCATCGGCGGTGTACTTGAATGCTAGGTCCCCAGCAAAGCATGCTGCACGTATTCTGTATGGAGACCTACGCCGGTGGAGTTGGGAGTGGTATGCTAGGCCTTTTAATTGTTACCTTCCGAGTTCTTTCGGTAAGAGGAAGAGATGTCCCCTTATGGGAAGATAATGATGAAAGCGGCTTGTGCAGATTTGGCAGGTGAACCTTACTCCAGAGGTTTCAGATCCCAGTCGGCCATGGAATACCTGATGACCTACGGGTGGGCCATACTCATCATCGCCGTCGTCCTGGGCGCGCTCTTCGGGCTTGGATTCTTCAATTCCGCAAACCTTGCGCCCAAGGTCTCTGCAGGATCTTGTCAGGTGCAAAGGCCGCAGGGCCCTGGAACGACCTCGTACATAAACCTCGAGGGAACGTGCAACAACGAGCTGCCGCAGTATGCGGCAGAATTCAATGGCGCAACAAGCTATATCTCATTTGGCACTCAGAACATTATCGGAACAGGAGCGTATACCATCTCGTTCTGGATTTACAATCAGTCATCAAGCCCAGGGGGTTTGTTTACCCTTGTGTACGGAACTGGAGGAGGGCTGTTTGGAAGAGTCTATATGGGGAGTATCGAGATAGGCACCGGCGAACTGTCCCGTGGCATTTTTGGCTCTGTTCCAACTGGCGCATGGAAGTACATAGTATTTGTTTCCGACGGTCAGACATACATAAACGGCGTTTCTCAGTCCGTCCAGCTGGGTTTCTTTTCCGGCTGTGGAGTAGACTGCTATGGAACGGCTACCGACAATTACATAGGTTATGACATTGGTAATATAAACCCCTCTTTCTTAGGTTCAATAGCAAATTTCCAAATCTACAACGCCTCCCTCTCGGCGAATGAGATACTGGCCATGTATCAGGAAGGCATCGGGGGCGCGCCCATCAACCTTCAAAATCTCGTCGGGTGGTGGCCGCTCAACGGGGACGCGAACGACTACTCCGGAAACCTAAACAACGGAGTTCCGACAAACGTCATCTTCACTACATCGTGGACTAATGGGTACAGCGCGCCTTGATGCGGGAAGGCATCACGTATTAATACCTTTTCAACTCAATTGATATTGTGATTTTTCTGGACTACGACCAGCTTCTGGATAAGGCGTTCGCCGAACTCCCCACCCTCTCTGTTGAAAAGGCTGATTTCCAGATCCCGGAGGCAGACTCGCTAATACAAGGAAGCAAAACAATAATCAAGAACATAGACCAGATAGCGGACAAGGCAAGGAGGGAGAAGGAGGAGATAGCCAAATACCTCACCAAGGAGCTTGCTGCGCCGATCAGCCTGCAGGAGCACAGCATGGAGATAAGCACCAGGGTGCAGTCCCAGGAGCTGAATACAAAGATACGGAGATTCTTCGAGATGTACGTGATATGCAAGGAGTGCCACAAACCGGACACGCACATCGTCGGGAGGGAGCGCGGCTATGTGACTATAAGCTGCGAGGCCTGCGGAGCCAGATACACGATTAAGAGCTACTGAGTGAATAGATGTACAAGCGACCTAACAAGAATGGCGGAGCACCGCAGCAGCTGGTACTTCCGAAGGACAACCAGGTGATAGGTACTGTGATAAAGTCGCTGGGCGCTACAAACTTCGACGTTTTCTGCTCGGATAAGAAGGTGAGGAGATGCTCGATACCCGGAAGGCTCAAGCGCAGGTTCTGGATAAAGGAGAACGACCTTGTCCTTGTGACTCCCTGGCCGGTGCAGGGAGACGAGCGCGGCGATGTAGTATGGAGGTACAGCATAATGGACAGGGATCTTCTGCAGAAGAAGGGATTTGAGATACCGAAGTAACTGCCGGAGGCTTTTGAGAGTCGCAGCCATTAGGGATCTTGGCAGTTGCTTCTCGGGAAGGCTGATTGGTTATCCCCGCACATCACAGAAATGGTATTAAATGCGGCCCTCTTCCTAGCAAAGTCGCAACAGGGATATTTCACATGGGAATCTCTTCCGAGATACACGGTTAGCCTCCCAATGCTGCGCTGCAGCTCCAGGTTTTTCATCTGGTTCTCGATACGGCATGCTCGCCTGGACCCCCGCAGGTCTAGACATCTCTTCCCTTCCGGGCCAGTTTGCGGCAGTTGTCTTTGTCATCTCAGTTTGCCTCCAGTCATTTCGTCTTGGCGTATGCGTGTGTTGACTTCGGTTATATCCAGGAGGAGTTCGTCCCCAGTTATCCCAAAAGCAGCCGCAACCGAGAGCGCCTCCTCGGTGTTTCCTGTCGCCAAGAATCCCCTTATCCTTCCCCTAGCCGGGGAGATGAGATCCGTGAGATCTTCACGGTGAAGGCAATACGCGCCGGTTGCAGCAAGTAGAAGGAGGATGTTTGAGTCCCCTATCGGCCTTGTTGCATCCTCACGCAGCAGTTCGCGGAGCCCCCTGATGGCATTTGGCTTTAGCCTTGAGGTTTCACTGGCTGTGAGATGGAATGCGATAGGTATTGCGGAACCCGCATTTACCAGAAGAGGCAGTGGGGCGGATTCGAGCCATCTGATTGAGGCTGCCCGGAACGGTGCGGTGTCCTTGCGGGTAAGACGGAAGGGAAGGCTCATGTTGGCGGCCTTCAGTATCTCGCCCCTTTTGACTTCCATATCCAGAAGAGGGAGGACTTTTGGCTTGATAGACACAGTGGATGATAGGTCAAGCTTTGCGAGGTGTGCTAGAGCGCTTGCCTTTTCGAGCTTGCCGCAGTCAAGGAGTATTGCTGCGACTTGAAGCGCGGCGCATCTGACGTCTTTTGGATCAAGCCGGATCCGGGATGCGAAGCGCATTGCATCGTCGGGATGGTTGCGCATCATGCGCATTAGATCCTGGAACTGCAGTGACCTGCGAAGCAAGAGCAGTGAAGGGTCGAGATTTTCGCGTATTATGACAGCCGCATCGTGTAGACCTGGTTTTCGGCTGCTGCCTTTAGGACTCGCCTGGAGAGTTGTGGGGGCCATCGGCTCACTTCGAATCGGTTGGAATTATCCTTCTGGAGATATATATGCGTTTCTAGGCAGACGGCGCCTGGGCGTTTTGTGCGGGAATTATAGCAAAAGGCACTTGCAATGCGTCAGCCTAATAAAGGTTTCCTGACGAGTTATACTGAGAGTTATGGATTTCAGGGAGTATGTGGAGCTTTACAGGGAGTCGATACATTCTAAGATCTTGGAGTATCTCCCATTAAACGAGCCGCTGGATTACTCGAGGATGATGAGAGAGTACCCGGACAGGCAGGGCAAGTACGTCAGGCCCGGGCTCCTGATGCTCTGCGGCGAGATGTTCGGCAGGAAGCCTGCGGATCTCATACTTCCCGCGGCAGTGATGCAGCTCTCTGAAGACTGGATACTCATGCATGACGACGTAGAGGACGGCTCGGAAGTCAGGAGGGGGAGACCGGCGCTGCACCTGATATACGGGCCCGAGCAGGCCATAAACACCGGCGATGCAGTGCATATGCGAATGTGGAAGATGCTTCGGGACTATGTCCAGGAACAGGGAGTTCAGAGGGGCCTGAGGGTCTTTGACAAGTTCTATGAGATATTGGACATGACAGTCGAAGGGCAGTACCTCGACATAAGATTCACCAGGAAGATCAGGCAGATAGGGAATGCGGACAGGAAAATGTACTTCGATATTGTGGACAGGAAGACCAGCTGCTACAGCGTGTACGGGCCCATGCAGATAGGCGCGACAGTGGCAGGGCAGGGTGAAGCGGTCCTTGCAGCGCTGCAGGAGATAGGCAGCCACGCAGGAACCGCGTTCCAGATAATGGACGATGTGCTTGATGTGACAGCAAGCGAAAAGGAGTTCGGCAAGACAAGGTACGGTGATCTCTACGAGGGTAAGCTCACTTTGATAATTCTGCACGCATACAAGGAGGCCTCGAGGGCGGAGAAGATAAGGATAGATAGGATATACAAGAAGGACAGGGCAGACAAGTCAAAGGCCGAGATAGACTTTCTCGTGTATGTCATAGAGAAATACGGAAGCGCCGAGTATGCTTACAGGCAGGCCATGGAATACGGAGCAATGGCACAGGATGCGATTGAGGAAAACCAGGACCTCTTCCCTGAGAACAGGTACAAGGAGACCTTCGTCTCGGCGGTTAACGGGCTTTTCATCAGAAAAAGATAAGTGCCAAACAGCAACAAGCCTTTCCGCCCGAGGGGCAGTATTTCTTGTCGTGAACAGGCTTAGCTTCCGAGTTCGGAATGGGTTCGGGCGTTTCACTGTTCCTATGGCCGTTTGACAGTAATATTTGAACAGGAAGAATATATAAGGCTATTTCTTTACGAATTTGGAGTAGTATAGTATGCCGCAGACAGTCTTGGCGTCCCTTATCTTATTCGCGCGTATCATGCTTAACGCCTCCTTTATGCTCACCTTTCTGAGCATTATGATCTCGTCCTGTTCGGTGTGGGCCTTCCTTTTCTCAAGATTCTGGGCGAGATAGACATGAAGAAATTGCGTGAGGCTTCCGGGGGCTTCATAGATGCCAAATAGCCTGGTGAGCATTCTGGCCACGTAACCTGTCTCCTCGGCAAGCTCGCGCCTGGCTGCATGCGCTGGCCCCTCTCCCGGATCGATATGCCCTGCAGGTATCTCATAGAGATACCTATCAAGAGGGTGCCTATACTGCCTCTCAAGAAGGATTCTGCCGTCATCGAGTATTGGCAGTACGGCAACCGCATCAGGCCCGGTGATTCTTGCAAACTTTGTCCCTGTTCTGGGAAGCCCCCATTCCTCTACATTGAAAATGGGGCCCCTGTAGGCCACCCTCCTTTTCGGCACGGCCATCTTATTACTTGTTTTTTACCATGCTGGCTCCCTGGATGTATATCTCGGATGTCAGCTTGCGCCTTGAGACATTGTGAAGCACCACCTTGCCTTTTCCAGTGAACTTTGCAAGGAAGAGGCCGACGCCCCCGAACATCGCGGTGCGTATGTTGTCCACAACGGTTATCTTGAAGGACATCTCGCTGCTGAACCCGGCTATATGGCCAGGGTCGACCTCGAGGGAGCCGGACTCGTCGACATCGTACTCGAGTATGTCTCCGACTACATGCATAAACAGCGTGCCTGGACCGGTGAACTTCTGCAGGACCAGTCCGGTCTGCCCGAAAAGCGCGGCGCCTATTCCCACAGCCTGCACAGTGAATGAGACTGTGCTCTCGGCAGCCAGGAAGGAGTAGTCCTCAATTGTGAACGACTCGCCCTCTCCTAGTTGTATCGCCTTTATCTTTCCCGGAAAGACCCCAGCAAGGGCCACTGAGCCGATGCCGTTGTCCGACTTGAACTCGGTGAGCATCCCGGTAGCTCCGGTCACCTTGCGCTCCAGGGCATGAAGTATGCCCCCCACAAGCCTGGGCGTCATGACTACTCCCTCGCTTTTGCTTACCAGCTTGCCAGAGTCCGCGTATACATTCTCCCCAGGAGATAAGCTTATGCTCAGCGCCTGCATTGATCCTCCCGATATCTCATATTCCATCATATTACCTAAGCGTCAATTATTCGATTCAGCTCTTCCCCGTCTACTACGAGCCTGTGCTTTGACATTATCTCGCGCATTATCTCCCCCCTTGGCCTCCCCTTCAGCTGCTTGACAAGGCTGCGTATTTCGCCTGCGCCCATCCTGCCAAGCTTCTTCTGGGCTATTGCCCGGTCAACCTCCCACCTTCCCGCAGGCACGGCCTTGAGAATCTCCTCTATGCCGAGCTTTGTGATGGCCTTCTTCGCATATTTCATGAATGCGTACTCCAGCGCATCTGCGCTTATCTTTTCGACAGCTATCCCCGACCTGCTCAGCTCCCTGAACTTCTCGAGCAGTACTGATGCGACTGTGGCAGGCTCGGCGTTTGTCTTGTGGATGATTTCCTCGTACAGTGGTAGCTCCCTCGACCAGAGCATCTGCTCGGCGAGCTGCTTGTTGTTTATCTCCGAGTAAAGCCTCCCCCTGACCTCCTCGATGTCTATGCGCCTGATCTTGAGCTTCCTGCGCAGAGGAGCGGTCTCTATAGGCAGCGCGTCGGTTTCAGGATACATCCTGGATCCTCCAGGTATGGGACGGAGGAACCTCGTGGTCTTGTTCTTCGAGTCGGCGCCCCTTGTCTCGGATGGTACCCCGTCCATTGCAAGCCTTGCCCTGCTTGTCGCAAGTTCAAGTGCGCGCCTGCATCTCTCCTCGCCCTCGGCAACCAGGATGAAGGCGTCGAGTCTCCCCATTCCAAGCGCATCCCTAGTCGCATCCGCCTCCCTGGCGGTTATACCGTAAGAGTCAAGGTTCTCGTCGCTGTGTATGATGCCTTTGACCTCCGCCATCTTCGCGTAGTCGCTTATCTCGCTACCCAGCCTCATCCGAGGATTTATCTCGCGGCCCAGCAGGCCGGCAAAGCCCTCTAGCTTGACGCCGAAGACGCGCCCGCCCTGCCAGATCTGCTCGGAGAGTATCTTCGCCTCGGTGTGCCTGAATAGCTCGGTGAGGTCCGTTCCCTTCCCTATTTTCGCATTCCTGGCGAGCAGCTCGCCTCTTATCTCGATGAGCCTTGTCTGCCTGAGCACCTCGTTGTCTATTATCTCGTCCATGCTCTCGACATCCTGAAGGCCCTTGACCTCGACCCTGGCTCCACCTTTTATAGAGACGTTAACGTCCTGCCGTATCGAGCCTATGCCGCGCTGGACCTTGCCGGTCAGCCGTAGGAGAAGGCCTATCTTCATGGCGACCTTCTTGGCTTCCTCAGGAGTCGCTATTGAGGGATCGGTATCTATCTCTACCAGGGGTATCCCGAGCCTGTCCACCCCGTACGATACCTCAGTTGCCGAGTTCGAGAGTATGGCGCTGGACTCCTCTTCTAGGAAGATTGAGGGCACTGGTATCTTCTTGCCGTCCACCTCGATGCTGCCGTCGTAGCCGCAGAGCATGGTGCGCTGGAATGCGCTCGGGTCGCTTCCGTCAACAACTCCCTTCCTCATCGGCTCTATCTCGTCAGGCACGCTCGCGCTTAGCGAATCGGAGACCATCATAGCTATGCCAAGGGCATCGGCGTTCAGGTCTCCAGGCGGCTCCTCGTCTATATCGACAAGGCAGGTGCCCTTTTTGTAAACATGGTATATGAACTTCCTCCCCTTCCTGCTCTCGAATGCGGTGGACTGGTCTATGACGCCCATCTCGCCTGCCACCGCACGCTGCCTCCTCTCGATCTTGCACACGGCATGGTCCGCGTCCGCAAGGGCGTTGCACTTGCAGAAGAGCTTTTCCGAAGTGGCGAGCCTCTGGTGTATCTCAAGGCCGCACATAAAGCCCAGTCTTGAGTAGTACTCTTTATCGTGCATCCCATTCCCTTTGCCACTCCGGCTCGCTCCTCGCGCTTATCTCTCCCGAGATGTCTGTGCCTAGAAGCCTCCTTGCCTCCTCCTCCTTGTAATTGGCAAGCAGCCACCCGAGCTTCACGTATGCCACCTCGGGCATCATGTCCTGGCAGTACGTAGCGCCTGCGTTTCTCATCAGCCGCAGGTTCCTGTAGACGCGGTCATTCACCCTGCCGTAGATGCACTGCGAGGTTACTCCGACGACCATCCCGGAATCTACAGCTCTTTTTATCGCCCCTAGCCAGTTGTACTCAGTGTGCGGCGTGGATACCGGAGCATGGCCAAGCCCGGTGCCTTCGAGTATGGCTCCCCTGTAGCCCTTGCCGCCGTAGTACTCGAGTACTCCAGGATCGGAGTTCGGGTATATCTTGACAAACGCCACCGTCGGATCGAATCCGGTAACAGCCTTGACGCTTCCCCTCTGGCCTTCGGCCCTTCTGTACTCCGAGATGTGCTCCATCTTTCCGTCATACCCTATTCTTGCTATGGGCTTCTGGTTTATGGCCCTGAAGGCGTCCCTCCTCGAGGTGTGCATCTTGCGGACATGCGTACCGCGTATGAAGCTGCAGGTGTCATCCGAGGATGTCGAGTGCATGCATATCCCCACCTCGGCGATGTCGCTTTGCGCGGCGATGCGCATTCCGCAGACAAGGTTCATGAAGGCATCGCTGGATCCCCTGTCTGCGCTTCTCTGCGCGCCGGTGATGACCACTGGGCCGGTGAGGTTTTTCAGCATGAAGCTGAGCGCCGCTGCGGTATAATGCATCGTGTCGGTCCCGTGCGTTATGAGCACCCCCCTGGAGCCCGAGTTAAGCGAGTCTGCCGCGGCCTGGGCTATCTTCTGCCACTCCAGGTACGACATATCCTCGCTTGCGATGCTCATCAGGTTTTTCACGTCCAGATTGGCTATCTCCAGTATCTCCGGGACCTCCGAGATGAGCTCCTGCGGCTTTGTAAGCATATGCACCCCGCCGGTCAGGTAGTCCACCTTGCTCCCTATGGTGCCTCCGGTGTATATCAGGCTGACAGTACTAAGAGACTTGTTAGGAGAGATTCCGCCGCCTGCGGGAAGGGCAGCCTTGTTTCTCCCGCCAGCCTTGGATATCTTGGATCCGGCGGCGAACCTTACTCCGATGTTGTAGCCGTTCTTGAGTTTCAGTATGAGTATGCTGCCGTCTCCGGACTCGGGCCTTGGCATCAGGGTCCCCTCGTATGCCTTCTTCCCTATGGAAAGCCTTACGCTGTCCCCCTGCTCTATGCCATTTGAGCGGAGAATTTCAGCGATATGTTCAGAGTACATGGATAGGATTATGTTGTAAGCGCATAAGAATCTTGCGGAAGCGCGAGGGCGCGCGGATAAGCCATATCCCTTGGTCGCGGGTAGCTTATTCAGGGACAACACAGCAGACCGTTGCGACTGAGTTGTTTTTATATCAGGAGGGGAACAATTAAAACATGGAAAAACATGACGGAGATGGGCCCGAGGGACTGTACTGGAAGTTTGACGTACTCGTCATGAAAGGCGTAAACAAGGCGGTTCGTGCATGGAACTGGACGACAGGCAGGACAAGGGCTCAGCTTGCAAATCTTATTCTTGGGGCAGCAGAGATTGTATTTGCTGCAGGTGCAATTTGTACCGCATATGCCGTCGATATGCCAATATTTTATTTTTTTGCGCTTTCTGCAATTACACTTTTACCTGCAAATCAGAGAAGAAACATACGGCAAGACAGGGACGAGATGGACGCTGCCAGAGATGGCACGCTTAACTTGAGGGTCGAGCAACTCAAAATAATGCATAGTTTCTTAGGTCCGTTATCCTTGTGCTCAGGTCAGGTAGCTTTTGGCATAGATTACAGTATACGGGGAACCCATGTTAAAGCTATGCTGCCTACGATGATTGGTATTTGCGGTATCTCGTTTTTGGGAATAGGGATCTCCTGCTATGTGATGAGGGCGGATGTTGTTCCTCCGGGAAAAAGTGCTCCGGCAAGAGGGTTCGAGAAGCTTAAAGAGGCGGTAAGGAATGGGTCGTTGCAGCCAGCGCCGGGGATGGCGGCACTGGCAAGAGAGTCGATTCGGGGCGCCGGCGCGGCGGGCAGAGGCGCTGCGCGCATTGTTTTGCATGTCTAAGAACCTGCGCACGCTTCAGACAAAGGAAGGTACTGCGATGGCGTTTGCTGCGGGCCGCGCACCGGCTTTGGCATCGGGTAGTGTGCCGATGAGGCAGGCGTACGAGTTTTTGGTGATTTCCACTTTCGCACTCCTCCCGATGTACTCCTTCCCTACCCCATTCACTGCCACTGCAATATAGGATTCGGTCCTTCCGGTGACAGAATCGCCGTTGGCCTCGGTGAGCAGCACATCCAATTTTCTGCCGACCATTTTGCTGAATTCCAGGTACTGCATGCGCTTGACTACCCTCGAGAGCCTGATGCTGCGCCGCTTTATCACCTTCCCGTCAAGCTGATGCATGCCAGAGGCTGGCGCGTGCGGCCTTGCGCCGAACTTGGAGATGTTCGTGATTGTTGGCCTTAGGCTCTCGGCCATCCCGACGGTCTCCTCGAACTCGTCCTCCGTCTCAGATGGATATCCCACTATGAGATCGGTTTCTATGCTTATGCCTGGCACCTTTCTCCTAAGCTCGGCAAGATGCGCCGAAAACTCTTCAATCGTATAGCGCCTCTCCATGGCCCCCAGGACCCTGTTGCTGCCAGACTGCACGGGAAGGTGTATGAATTTGTAGACTTTGCCGCTGCCATAGGCCTCGATAAGCCCGTCGAGGCACTTGTGCAGATGCTCGGGATTTAGCATGCCTATCCGGATCATGAACTCTCCCGGGATATTGGCTGCTCGGGAAACCAGCTCGGAGATGTCAGTCTTCCTGTCCGCTCCGTATGCGCCTATGTCCTGGGATGTTATCTGGATCTCCCTTGCGCCGGCCTTGACGTTGGCCTCGATCGCCTTTAGTATTAGCCCCTCCGAGAAGCTGTTTAACGGGCCGCGTGCGTGCTTGGTCTCGCAAAAACCGCAGGAGCTCAGGCAGCCCTCGCTGATGGGTATGCGCGAGATTATCGAGCCGCCAGGAACGAGGTACGCGGCTTTGTCCTCTCTTCCGATTCCGCCGTATTCGATTCTTCCCTTTTTGGTTATCTCCCCGAGCGCTTCGGCTATCCGCACTATTTCCCCGGGTTTTATTATGCTTGCCTTCGGGGCCTCCTTGGTTATTATGTCCCCGTTTGCGCCTGCCATGCATCCGGTGACCACGAGCCTGCCGCCTATTCCCCTAATCCTCTTAAGCCTCTCGGTGATCTTCTGCTCGGTAGCCCTCTTGACTGTGCAGGTGTTGAGTATCACGAAATCGTATTCCATTCCGCTTTCGGGGGAGTATGCGCCGCGGGAGACCCCAAAGCCGTTCGCCCTGAGCAGGCTCTCCATTATGTCGCTGTCCGCCTGGTTGAGCGTGCATCCGTAGGTCTCTATGAGAATATTTGGCATTCGATCAGATTCCCGGTGAGTCCCAGTTGAGGGAGAGGGCAGGCAGTAGAGAGATGCTTACGCATGCTTTATATTCTTTTAGTAACAAATTGATTTGCGATTATAAGAGCCAGATACCATGATTTGCGAAAGATGCAGCAATGAGATATACAAGTACGATGTATGCAACTACTGCAACAGGAAGGTATGCTTTTCGTGCGTCAAGAGCCAGAAGAAGATAAGCCCCACCGAGAGGGCCTACATCTGCAAGGACTGCTGGTCAAACCTCAAGAGAAGGAAGAAGTACAAGAGCTACATGGTAGTCAAGGCAGTCTTCGTCCCAAGAACCCAGGAGGGCAGGCGCTATTAGGCGTAAACAAATAGCCACGCAGCAGGCTGCGGAATGTCCTTCTGTGATAATTGATTGCACGGGAGATGATGCCAACATCCTTGCACTGCTCTCGCTTCGATACAATGCGCTTCCGGCTCAGCTGGCCTGCGGCTTCTTCTCGATCTTCTCCACCAGTAGCACTATCTTCTCGCCGTCAAGTTCGAACTCGACGCCTTCCTTTCCTTCCGCAAGCCTTACGATGCTCGATGCCCCTACCTCTTTCTCTATCTTCTTCCTGTTCCTTTCGACTATGGCATTGAGGTTTTCAGGCAGCCTGCAGTGCAGCCTCATCCTGTCGGCCTTCTTGAGCATGGACTGCTTCCGCGCAAGCTGTACCTTCCTCTCGAACTCGCGCACTATGGCCTCCTCGCGCAGACCCTCGTCTATCCTCGGGTTGAGGCGCACTATGCCGTGCCTGAATACAAGGGCTCCGGTGTCAAGAACCTTCTCCATTACGGTAAAGTGCCTTGCGCCTATCTCGACTGCGCCTTTCGTTGTGTGCAGCAGGTAATGCCCGCCCGAGGAGATTGCACTTAGCATCTCCTCCGCGCTTGCAGCCTTTATCGCCTCGGCCACCGCAGCTGAGTTCTCCTTGAAGTCGGGGCCTATGTTTGCGAAGAGCGGAATGGCCTCCTTGCCCGCTAATGCGCCCATTCGCACTGTCACCTTCCGTATGTTGGTATAGTCCTCTATGAGGTAGACTAGCCTTTGCATTGAATTGAACGCCGAATCGCTGCCCACCTCCACGGTGGCATCGGAAAGCGGCTGGCGCAGCCTTAGTCCCGCTTTCTCCCTGGCGTTGAGTATCGCGGTTATTCCCTCTATCGCGCACGCGAAGTCCTCCTCGAGGCTCTTGTTTATGGAATTCTCCGAGAATCTTGGCCATTCCTCCATGAATATGCTCGCCTTGCCATATCGGTATTCTTTGCCGGTTACCGGGTCGTTTATAGAAACCCCCCTGTTACCGTAGACGTCAAGGTATATGCTCTCTGTTGCAAAGGGGATTATCTGCGAGCTTAGCACCAGGGTGCTGAAGAGGACGTGGTTTATTATTTCTATCGTCTGCCTCGCCTTCTTTCTGTTCGAGTAAAGCACGCTCTTCTTGGCTATCTTGAGGTAGAACCTGCTCAGGTCTTCTATTATGAACCGCTTGATGGCTGCTGCGGATTTGTAAGGCTCGTAGCCTTCCAGGCCATCTGTCGACTCCTTTATGGTGGTGTTGAGCCTTGAGAGTATCCATGCGTCCTCCGGGTCGAGCTTCTCCGGTTTTCTTGGCGCCTTTGGAGAGGATGACCTGTAGCCTATAGCCTCAGAGTACTCCGAGTAGAGATTCGAGATGTTGTAGAGCATTATCAGGGCCTTGCCGCTCTCCCTTATCTCGTCCTCGTTTAGGTTCCTGTTTAGTATCGGCTGGTGGTCGACGCTCCATAGCCTGAAGGCGTCTGCCGAGAAGGCCTTGGTTATCTCGGCGAGCGGCCTGAAGTTGCCGAAGCTCTTGCTCATCTTCCTGCCGTCGGTGCCCGCCATTATGCCGTGGACCATCACATTGCTAAATGGCACCTTGCCGTAGGACATGAGCCCGCACTTCATCAGGTACTGGAACCATGCCCGTATCTGCTCCACGTACTCTATTATGAGATCCACAGGGAAGAGCCTTGAGAACTGCTCCTCGGTGAGACTTGCCCTGAACGTTATTCCCGAGTCGAACCAGACGTCGAGTATGTCCTTTATCCGCTCCATCTCGCCTCCGCACTCGCACCTTAGCCTTATCCGGTCTATGTATGGGCGGTGGAAGTCAGCTATGGAATCGGCCTCGTTGCGATTTACGGCGGCGTCCGCAAGCTCTGGAAGCGAGCCTATTATCTTTGTCTTCTTGCATGCGCCGCATTCCCAGATCGGCATGGGTATTCCCCAGTAGCGCTGCCGTGAGATGCACCAGTCCGGCGAGTTCTCGAGCACCGAGCGCTGCCACCCTTTAACCTCTTCGGGGTGCCACGAGACATTCTCGTTCTGCTTTACCATCTTTTTCTTCAGCTTCTGGCTGTTCATGAACCACCGGTCAGTGGTGAGGAAGATTAGCTTCGAATGGCATCTCCAGCAGTGCGGAT
>VFSW01009400.1_pt1 | contig 13961 bp, 12 predicted proteins | sample 5358111 | NCBI WGS metagenome assembly VFSW01 (sample SAMN11554181, study PRJNA540505) | mine drainage metagenome | isolation source: sediment from site ElyBrook_90M | place: USA: Ely Copper Mine, Vershire, VT | collected 2017
TGTAATAGAAGCCGCGCGCATCAGTCGCGGTGGTCTTGCACCATGCCGGGTCGGCTGCGACCACAGGCAGCCTCAGTACGAGCGCGCCGAGAAACGGTTTGTCGAGAATGAGCCGCGTACGCGCCGCCGCTAGTTTGGTCTCGATGTCGTCGTGCACGGCCATGGTCATCACATATCGAACAACATTACATCCGCAATGTTCTTCGCCCAGGCGCTGAATTGCGGAAGCGAGAACAGCTGACGACCCACGGCACGCTGCATGTCCGACACCAGCATGACCCCCATCTCACGCTGCGGAAACCTGCCCGCATAGTCGAGAATATATCCGTATACGCGGCTTTCGTTAGCGCTGCCCTTGGCCCGCAAGGCACGACCCACTAGCGCAGTCGCGACTGCGTACTGCAGATCAGTCTCGCGCGGCACCGGCACCACTTCGCCGCTCAGAATGGCGTCGATGTCCGGCAAATTGTCGAGATTGTCGATGAATGCCTGCAACTCAATGGCTGCAGCCGGCCCGACGCAGGCCTGCAGCGCGCCACGCAGGAGATCCCCCTCGTCGCCGAACTTGTGCAAGGCACGGTGCGCAAACTCCCAGGAACGCGGGCTCGGAAATGCGACCGGATTGTGCGCCGGATCGAAATCAAACAGCAGTTCCGGCCGGAACCTCAGGAAGGCGATAATACGTTCATCAATGGAGTTGGCATATGCCCAGCTAACCCAGTCATCAAGGTGGGCTTCGACCTCGAAATGCGAAAAGCGGTTGGCGAGTGGTGCCGGCATGCTGTAGGTCACACCGCGATCGCCCTGGCGATTCCCGGCGGCGAAGATCGCCCAGCCCTCCGGTATCCGGTAGGCTCCGAGGCGCCGGTCCAGAATGAGCTGATATGCGGCCGCGGATACGGTCGGTGCCGCCGACGTTATCTCATCCAGAAACAGTATCCCTGTCGGCCCATGACGCACTGCATCCGGCAGCATTGCCGGGATCGCCCACTCAACTGTTTCGCCAGCCCGGAACGGGATGCCGCGCAAATCGGTTGGCTCCATCTGCGAGAGACGGATGTCGACGACTGGAACGGCATGCCGGGAAGCAATTTGCGCAACCATTTCCGACTTGCCTACCCCTGGCGGTCCCCACAACATCACCGGCGTGTGGTGACCTTCCCGGGCGCTGGTGAATTCCCGGTCAAGAATGGCTAGCAGGTGCAACGGGCGCATAACTTCTCCGTGAAGGGCAGTTCAATATCGAACGCTTATCGCCCGGCAGTATAGATTTACTTGCGGTTTAGGGCAAAAACCGGGTCTTGCATCATGCCCGGACCAGATCTGACGGCACGACTGGCAGACGACGAATGCGTCGCCCGGTCGCGGCAAAAATGGCGTTGGTCAGCGCTGGTGCGACTGGCGGCACGCCGGGTTCGCCGATACCCCCGGGAGCCGCATCACTCGGCACGATATGCACTTCAATCTCCGGCATTTCGTCGATCCGCATTATCTGATAATCATTGAAGTTGCCCTGCTGCACGCGTCCATCGGCCACGGTAATTTCGCCTTTGAGCGCTGCGGTCAGTCCAAAAACTGCGGCGCCTTCCATCTGCGCTTCAATAATGTCCGGATTCACCGCAACGCCACAGTCGACAGCGCACACAACCCGGTGTACCCGAACCGACCCGTCCGCTTCTACGGATACTTCTGCGACCTGGGCCACGTGGCTACCGAAAGACGAGTGCGTTGCAATGCCTCGGTATCGGCCGGCACCAGCCGGGTTGTTCCACCCGGACTTTTCCGCCGCCAGATCGAGCACCGCTCTCAAACGTGGCGCCCCTCCGAGCAACTGGCGACGGAAGGCATAAGGGTCGGCTGATGCTGCATGCGCGATCTCATCGATGAAGCTCTCTACAACAAACGCGTTTTGCGAGTGCCCGACGGAGCGCCAGAAACCGACCGGGACTCCAGGATCATGGCGCTGATAATCAACATAAACATTGTCAATCGCGTACGGAAGATCCAGCGCGCCTTCGACCGAGGACGAATCCACCAGCAAGCGGGCAAAGAGTCCCGCAACGTCCGCAGTTGCACTGCGAACAGGACGTGGCAACCATCCGGGAAGAACGGCGGGGGCAAACTCCGGAACTACGCGCGCCATGATTGATGGACACACTATTCGATGTGTCCATGCGCGCACATGGCCGGAAACGTCGAGACCCGCACGCAATGCATGATAGCTGGCCGGACGATAGTAATCGTGACGCATATCTTCCTCGCGCGACCAGATAAGCTGGACAGGGCGACCAACGGCCTTCGATATCCGCACAGCCTGGGCGACAAAATCCTGCTCGCTGCGCCTGCCGAATCCGCCACCGATAAATGTGGTGTAGACGTCGACCGCAGAGCGCGGCAAACCGGTGATCTCGGCCGCAACCTCTTGCGCTGCGGATTGCGCCTGGGTCGGCACCCACAACTCGCAACGATCAGTACGCACGTCGGCGGTGCAGTTCATCGGCTCCAATGCGGCATGCGCGAGATACGGCAATTCGTACTCTGCGCTCAAGACATGCGCAGCACGTTCCAGCGCCCGCCTGGCATTGCCGCTGTCACGTACCGAGCGCCCAGGGTCCTGCGCAAGATGCCGGAAGGTAGCGCGTATTGAATCGCTGGAAAGCTGCGCATGAGGTCCGGCATCCCATTCGAGCACAAGCGCGCCTGTCGCCTGGTGCGCCTTCCACCACGAATCTGCCACAACAGCGACAGCGTCGCCGAGAGCCACTGTTGCGCGCACACCTGCAAGGGCGAGTACCCGGCTGTCGTCAATGCGCTTGAGACGTCCCCCGAAGGTTGGTGCCTGCACGATCGCCGCAAACAGCATGCCCGGCCGCCGCACATCCATTCCGAACCGGACGCTGCCATTGACCTTGTCCGGCGTATCTAGGCGCGGAATGCGCCTGCCAATGATGCGAAAGGCAGATGCTGGCTTCAGGGTAACGTGCCCGGGGGCATCGAGCTGCGCCGCCCGCGCGGCAAGCGCGCCGTAGGACACACGCTGGTCCGGATCCGAACCGACCACAAATCCGGCTTCGGCGTGACACTTGTCAGGAGGCAGATTCCATATTGAAGCCGCGGCGAAGATCAGAAGCGTCCGGGTCGCGGCGGCAGCTTCGCGCAACGGCTTCCATGACGCACGCACACTGGTGCTTCCACCCGTCGCCTGGAGACGCAAAATGGGATTCGCATACAAGGAGGTATTGGCCGGGGCAAATTCAACATTAATGCCTGCCGGGTCAATCTCGAGTTCCTCGGCTACCAGCATGGGCAACGCGGTGGCAACACCTTGGCCCATTTCCGATTTGTCCACGATAACGGTAATTCGCTCATCCGCGTCTACGCGAACCCAGGCATTCGGCGCAAATCGTGCGCCGCCGTTACCTCGAACCCGCTCCGACGAAAGGGCCGGAATTTGAAAGCCAACCATAAGGCTGCCGGCGGCGGCTGCGCAGACCTTGAAGAAGCTGCGTCTGCCTCGATCAATCCTATTCATCGATCCCCTCCTGGCAGCATTGCGGCCGTGCGCACGCAGTCGAATCATACCAGCGGTCCGATTTCCGGAAAATCCGGAGTTTTTGTTTGTGTTCCGGACGGCTTCCGGCACTGGAAGATGAAACAAATGCTGTTTCGCAAGAACCCTTTCGGAAAGCCCGTTGACGTCCGGAGTCTAGGATTTGTGTTGTCGCAACGAAGCTGCATCGATTAGCTTGCTTACGGTCACAAACTGGAAGCCGCGCTGGCGCAAACGCGTGATGATCTGTGGCAAGGCATCGGCTGTGTGCCAGCCTCGACCATTGATATGCATGACGATAATCGATCCATCGCGGGTCATCTGGCTGACATAGTCGATCAGGCGCTGTTCCGAAATGTGGGCATCTGGATCCCCGGAGGCAAGATCATACTGCACCGTCGTCATGCCGAGGGTCGCGGCTGCGTGCACCACGCGACTGTCGTATTCGCCGTAGGGTGCGCGGAACAGGGTCGCCTGACGGCCGGTCAAGGTGTACATCACCTCCTGGGTCCACTCGAGCTCGTTGTGCAGACGCTTGTCGGACACCCGCGTCATGTGCGGATGCAGATAGGTGTGGTTGCCAAGCTCGAACTGCGGCAGTGAAGCAAGGTAGCGCGTGTGTTCCGGCTGATCTTCCATCCATTTTCCGCCCAGAAAGATGGTTGCCGGCACCTTCATGTCGACCAGAACTTTCGTGATATGGCGATCGTACTGGCTCGGCTTTGCGGTCGAACATGCATCAAATGTGAGCGCAATCAGCCTGAGCCTGCGCGATCCATGCGCCACAACACGCGCCTCCACAGGCGCAGGAGCCGGCGGAACCGCCAACTGGATGCCGGGCGGCTCATATGGCAGCGGCACTTCTTCGATGCGATAGCTCCGTTCTTCGCTTTGCATATGATACGGCTCACTGCACGCCCCCAGCATCAGCATTGCGAAAATCGCGATAAAAAAAATGGGTCGACGACTGGCTTGCATGGCAGGAGTCCTTGCGCGATGGGAACTCATGTGACCTATCTGATATTGGACAACGGATCCGAGGTCCACGTTCTCGTGTAATCGTTATACGACACGCAAATGGCGACGTACGGCACTGACAACGTCCCTGGCTCACACCACTCCGCGCTCATGTCTGCCAGCGCATGCGGGCAGCGCGGCCCGGCGCGTCTATTCGGGAGAAAAATCCTCGGGACCCGGAAAATAACGGGCGTAATTCTCGATCCACTCGAGCGCAGCTTCCTGCCAAGACAGCTCCCGCCCTTCATGCTCACGTACAGTCTTGCGGTAATGCTCGATGTGACAAACCTGCTGCACCATGCGCGCATGGAAACGGTCAATCTTGTTGCGGAATTCAACGCCGACCAGGAAGCGATCCTGTTCCGGGCGGCACCATGCGACGCAGCCGGTCGTTTCCAGCGCGGGACGCAGAACGGGGATGCGCAGACGGATCACTGCGCCGACGTCCACAGCCATGACAGAAAAGAACACCAGACCTCCCGGGCTGATTTCCCGCAGACAGTCTGTATCGTCCACGACTAGATTCTCGAGCTGCAATTCAGGGCCGCTGCCGGCCGGCTCGCAAATGATATTCGGCATAATCCCTCAAACCGCATACGTTGCCATTGACAGAGATCATGCAGAAATCATGCCAGACGCCTGCGCCGCTGCAGCGGCACGCGCAAAGCGCCCGACAATATCACCGACGGGCTGGACCGCATCGATTCCCGAAACACTCTTGCCCGCCTGCCAGTATTCGCTGGCGCCAGGCTCATTGACGACAACGCGCCGCAACTGCCGCATGGCGCGCAGAGCGTAGATGGTGCGCATAATGCGCCTTGTACGGCGACCACGCAGCATCCAGCGCCCAAGCAATCCAGCATGCAGGCCCATGCGTTCGACGTAAGGCGTGCGAATCAGCGCGACCGGGATCCCGGTCAGGCGCTCGCTCATGACAATGTCGCTTTCGACCGCGGCCACGATCGCGGCCTTGTACGCGGCGCTCGCACGACACTCGGGTGTCGCGATAAAACGAGTTCCCATCTGTACGCCCGCATAACCTATGCGCAGAGCGTCTACGAAATCCTGCTCGGTGCCAATACCGCCTGCGCATACGAGCGGCACGCCCAGCGAATGCAAGTCCTCCCACAAGGTGCGCGCATCCTTGCACCCGGCGTGGCCGCCGGCACGGTTGTTTACAGCAATGAGGCCGTCAACACCCGCTTCTAGACCCTTGTCTGCCCACTTTCTCTCCGTTACATCGTGATAAACGATGCCGCCCACGGCGTGCGCTCGCCGCACCACCCAGTCCGGCTTGCCAAGGGAAGTTATGAAGAAACGCACGCCTTCCTCCAGCGCAATATCTACCCAGCGGACCATACGCTCTGCATAGCGGCGTGACGACTGCTCGATCAATGCATTCATGCCTACCGGCTGGCTGGTCATTGCGCGTATAAGTCGCAATCCCGCGCGGAATTCAAGCCCGTGGACGAAGGTTAGGGTAACAGGCTGGACAATGCCGATTGCACCGGCCCGGGATGCGGCCGCTACCAATTCGGGATTGCTGCATGGATACATTGCGCCACAGATCAACGGCACATCACAACCGGCGTGGCGCGTAAGCGCTGTGGCGCATACAGGCCGCCCGACAGCCGAAACATTCATGCTTGGACCTTTTCCGGACCGAGACGCCAATGCACCGTGGCACGCGCCACGACGTCTCCGGCGTGGTCACGAATTTCGGCATGCACCGAATGATCAAACTCGCCGAATATCTGGGGAATTTCGCAGCGGCTTTCTGCCACGAGCCGGCCGCGGGCCTTTTTCATGTATTCCATCGAAATCTGCGTAACGATGCCACGCACGCCTTGCGGCAGACCCGTGATCACGGCAAGGCCACTCGCCAATTCACCCAGATTAGCCAGGGCAACGGCATGGATCGAATTCAGATGGTTGCGTACGCGCCGGCGATCTCGCAGTTCAACTCTGGCATAACCAGGCTCCAGCACGACAATCTGCGGCCGAATGGTCGCGCTGTAAGGTACCCACAACCCCAAAAGCCTGCTGAAAAGGTGCGATCCGCCAGGCAGCGGACTCAGTCGCCGCCATGCCCGGGTCAGGGTGGATCCGCCAGACAATTTGACTGTGGACATGGCTCCAGTTGGCGCGAGAGAACCGGGTGCAATCGGCAGACCAAATCCGCTGCAAGTGACCGGCTTGCGGCAGCCGGTTCGGTCAAAACTTCTGCTCGGTTACACTATAATGCATGGAAACCGAGACCGCCAATCAGACCGGATGCGGCAACCGTAACTCGGCATTGCGAGGCTCAATACGATTCCATGCGCAAGATCTGGATACAGCACTACCCGCCCGAGATACCCGCAGAGATTGATTTGGGCGCATATCGCTCAATCAACGATATATTTTCCGAGAGCGTGGAAGCATTTCGGCACAATACCGCATATGTGAACATGGGCACACACATCAGTTACGACCGGCTCGATCAGCTAGCGCGCAACTTCGCTTCCTTTCTTCAGTCGGCGTTCGGTCTCAGCAAGGGTGACCGAGTGGCCCTGATGATGCCCAATATCCTGCAATACCCCGTGTGCATATTCGGAGCGCTGCGTGCAGGACTAACCATCGTCAATGTAAATCCTCTTTATACGCCGCGTGAACTCGAGTATCAGTTGGTTGATTCAGGCGTAAAAGCAATCGTCATCCTCGAAAATTTCGCCCACACGCTTCAGGCGGTAATCAAGACCACACCGATGAAGAATGTGATCGTGACGGCTGTCGGCGACCTTCTCGGGTTTCCGCGTTCGCTCATAGTCAATTTCATCGTGAGAAACATCCAGCATCGCGTCCCGGCGTGGGATATCCCCGCAGCGGTCGCTTTCACAGACGCCCTGAAACGAGGCGCAGAATGGCAATTCGAACCCGTCGATGTGCAACCTGACGACCTTGCCTTTCTGCAATATACCGGCGGAACCACGGGGGTATCCAAAGGAGCGATGCTGCTGCACCGCAATATGGTCGCCAACGTGCAGCAAGCCTACGCCTGGCTTCGGCCGCACTTTCAGGCAGGACAGGAAATGATCGTGACCGCCCTGCCCCTGTACCACATCTTTTCTCTGACAGCGAATTGTCTGACGTTCGTGAAATTCGGCGCATCCAATATCCTGATTACCAACCCGCGCGATATTCCGAATTTCATAAAGCAGCTCCGCAGGCACAATTTCACGGCGATTACCGGCGTAAATACGCTATTCAATGCACTGCTCAATAATCCTGCTTTCGCAGGCCTGGATTTCAGTCACCTGAAGCTTGCGCTTGGCGGCGGCATGGCGGTCCAGCAGGCTGTCGCCGAGCGATGGCGCCGGACAACCGGATCTACCCTTGTTCAGGCCTACGGCCTCACGGAAACATCACCGGCGGTGACGATCAACCCGAGTGTGGGGGAGGAGTTCAACGGCACAGGCGGCCTGCCGGTACCTTCAACCGAGGTGTGCGTGCGCGATGATCACGGTGAGGAATTACCGACGGGACAGGCAGGGGAGCTGTTCGTACGCGGTCCTCAGGTCATGCCAGGATACTGGAATCGTCCGGATGAAACTGCCAAGGTCCTGGGCCCGGACGGTTTTCTCGCGACAGGCGACATTGCAATAATCCACAGCAACGGATTTGTGCGTCTTGTCGATCGCAAGAAGGATATGGTCATAGTGTCCGGATTCAACGTCTACCCCACCGAGATAGAAAGTGTTGTTGCCCTCCATCCGGGTGTTCTGGAAGTGGGTGCGATCGGCGTGCCCGACGAGGTTACCGGCGAAGCAATCAAGATCTTTGTGGTAAGAAAGGATCCGGCCCTCGAGGCGGATGACGTAATCCGGCATTGCCGCCAGTTCCTTACTCGCTACAAAGTTCCGAAGGAAGTCGAATTCCGCACCGAGCTTCCGAAGACCAATATTGGCAAGATCCTGCGTCGCGCTTTGCGCGACAGCAGCGGCGGCGCCGGTTAGAAAACTCTAGGCAGCACCGCCCGATTCACGCCGACACATCGCGCGTCGGCTCCGACGTTACGGCGCCCGCTTGCGCAGCTGAATGCAGGCCAATGCGGTGATTCGCGGGTAACGGACCGGACACGACACTGCCGTGATCGCAGGCAGCCAGACCACAAATGCAATTCGACATCGCCGGACTGCTGCGGAAAGCATCGAAAAACCTGAAGTTCAATCCGCCGCTACTTTCAGAACAATCTTGCCGATATAATCGCCACTTTCGAGCAAGGTGTGCGCCTGTGCAGCCTGTTCGAGAGGAAAGGTTGCATGCACCACAGATCGCACGCGCCCGACTTCCAAAAGTGGCCAGACTTTCATACGCAGTGAGCGTGCGATCGCGGCTTTAAACTCCGCCGAGCGCGCACGCAATGTCGAACCAGTAAGAGTGAGCCGACGCCGCATTATTTCGTCCAGATCCACCGCAGCCTGGCGCCCGCCCTGATATGCAATGAATACAAGACGGCCGTCATCGGCAAGGACGTGCAACTCTCGCATGACGTAGTCGCCGCCCACCATGTCGAGAATCACATCCACCCCGCGGCCACGGGTGATATCCGTCACGACCCGGCCGAAGTCTTCTGTCTTGTAGTTTATCGCCCGCTCCGCACCCAGGCGTTCGCAGGCGGCGCACTTTTCGGCGCGGCCTGCGGTTGCGAAGACGCGATGCCCGAATGCGTGCGCGATCTGAATGGCGGCTACCCCGATTCCACTTGCACCGCCTTGAACGAGCAGACTCTCGCCCGGCCGGATCTCCGCGCGATCGAACACATTGCTCCATACGGTAAAGAAAGTCTCGGGCAATGAAGCAGCCTCGATTTCGCTAAGTCCGCGAGGAATAGGAAGGCACTGGGTGGCCGGTGCAACACAATACTCAGCATACCCACCGCCGGCTACCAGCGCGCACACCCGCTCGTTCAGCCGCCATTCAGTTACCACGTGACCAAGGGCAGCAATGGTTCCGGCGATTTCAAGGCCGGGTATCGTCGAGATTCCGGGAGGGGGCGGATAGAGGCCGCGCCGCTGCAATACATCGGGGCGATTTATTCCGGCGGCGGCCACCTTGACGAGCACCTCTCCAGTACCGGGTACTGGTATCTGGCGTATCCCGATTGTGAGGACTTCAGGGCCACCGGGCACCTCGTTCTCGACTGCCCGCATAACCAGCGAAGATTGCGCGCTGCACATAATTGTCTCCTCAAAACATACAATGACTTTGAAGGGAAAATTCAGTCAAATGCCCGCGACAAGGACCCTGCCCGGTCGGGCGCCACGGTTACATCGTCCCGCAAGCCGGGCTCTGTCCGCCGCCCTGTGTGTTCGTGGACAGACATGCTCCCGCTACTCTGATTCATGCCTTGATTCGGGCAGGGCGTTGCATCGCCGGACAGGGTAGCCTTTGGCCCTGCTCAGAAGGCCTCGCTTGAATCAGGCGCAACGTCGACCTGAAGCGGCTGGATCAGACCCGCCCTGCCCGCTGATCTTTCCCTGAAACAAAATCCGCGCTGCGCCTTCCGATACATTCCAGCGCGGCCTCTTGTGCCGTGAGCGTCCGCCCTCCTCCTGTGCCTTGCGCCGACATCCGTCAATGCGGAACACCATGGCCATGATGCCTGCTTGCGCTTCCTCATCCAGATTTATGAACTGCACCCCGATTCCGTATTGGAGCGCCATTCTTTCGCACCATGCGATTGCCAAGAACCTCGAATACCGGCCGATTGGGAGGCATGCGCATACGGATGATGGCTTCTTTCTCAAGCTCGATCATCGAGTTGAATGAGAGGCCGCCGCGACTGATATTGTTCAGATATATTTTTTCGCTTGTGACGACTTCTTCCAGCAGGACGGCAACCGGCATTTTAGATGGATAACGGATGTAGCTTCGCATGTTAAGGCCATACCCCGGCTTTCGTTATAGTCGCAATGTGCGTCGCGTTTTACAGCGGCCTCCCGCGATCAATATCTCGCACGACCGGCAAGCCCGATGCAAATCCGCGCAAAATTTTCCGCGTCGTCATCCCTTATTTGATTCTAGGCCAAGTCTGGGTCAATCGCCCGAGACAGAATCCGGTCCTGCTGCCTTGAAGGGCCAAACAGCTTCGACAGGTGTTCACGCACTGCAAGACCTGCCTCGAGGTTCCAGCAGTTCAATACTGCAAGCCGGAATCCGCCGGGCGGCATCGGGTGCTGTTCGGCGGACCAGTCCGTGTGGAAGGTTATCTGAATGCTGGACATGCCTGGCCGAGCAAGTAACCTGGCAATAACCCTGCGATCGATGCGATGCGGGCGCACACCGTGATCACTGAAAAGAACTACGCTGTAGCCGCAGCGTCGGTCATCATCCGCGTAGCGCCAAGAGCGGCGCGCGTATAGATCAACCATTGCCTGCACCCAACCGCGGCCGTAGAGATCCGGCCACTGATCCGCGAAGCGCAGGTGCACCTCTATAATCTTTCCGCCAATGGTCTCGAAGTTGACGCAACCGCTGTAACCGTTGAGGTTGCGCTGCAACCAGGCACCGCAGTAATCCTCGATCCGTGCCCGCGGCTCCGCGAGCACGGTCCAATAGTCAAACATTCCGCCTTCAAGCGGTTTTCCCGTGGTGTGACGCCACCAACACGGCTTACCATCGACCACGGCGGCATCGCTGCTCACATGCTCACCCGTCAGCAGCGGCATCCACATGTGTCCCGGCTCCTGGCTGCGCGCGTACTCCTCGGATGATTCGATGATTCGGGAACCTGTTCCCATGCCGCGCAGGTTATAAATCGGCTTACTGAACACCGGAAAGCTTGGCGGAGTAACACCGTGGGGCGCGTGCTCCAGCCCCTGGGTCTCGCAGATCAAAATCTTGTTATAAATCCAGCGAAACTGGGGAAACAAACGGTAGGCATGCTCGTCGTCGGTTGGAATGAGAACGTCAACAGGACAATCTACCCCCTCAAAGTACTGCACTCGCCACGGATCCTTCTCGATTATAGGCATGACCGTGTTCACCACTCGCATCGTCGCGGAAATGGGCGCATGGTGTGCAATGGCCTGCGCCTGCCATCATCCTTCCAGCGCGTTATGACCGACGCACTGAAAGTGCAGCCAGCATGGCACTGCCCATCTCGGCCGGCGATTGCACAGTGGTCACACCCGCCGCTTCCAGCGCTGCAAATTTTTCCTTTGCCGTTCCTCGACCACCGGTGATGATTGCGCCGGCATGGCCCATGCGCCGGCCCTTGGGGGCCGTTACACCGGCGATGTAGGCAACCACCGGCTTGGTAACGTGTGCACTGATATAGGCCGCCGCCTCTTCCTCTGCGCTGCCACCGATCTCGCCGACCATCAGTATCGCCTCAGTCTGGGGGTCAGCCTGGAAAAGCTCAAGACAATCGATAAAAGTGGTGCCGGGAATCGGATCGCCGCCGATACCGATGCAAGTGCTCTGCCCAAAACCCAAGTCAGTCGTTTGCTGGACTGCTTCGTAGGTCAGCGTCCCTGAGCGGGAAACCACACCGATTTTTCCGGGACGATGAATCGGTCCGGGCATTATGCCGATCTTGCATTCTCCGGGCGTAATGATTCCAGGACAGTTGGGGCCAATCAGTTGCGCACCCGCTTCCCTGGCCACAATCCGCGCCTCGAGCATGTCTTTCGTCGGAACACCATCCGTTATGCATACTATAAGCGTAATCCCCGCGTCGACCGCTTCGAGTATCGCGTCTTTGCTGTATGGAGCCGGCACGTAGATAACACTCGCGTCTGCGCCGGTCTGCGCAACGGCTTCCGCGACGGTGTTGAACACCGGCAACCCAAGGTGTTGTGTACCTCCTTTCCCTGGCGTCACACCCCCTACCATTCTGGTGCCGTAGGCAATGGCCTGTTCAGAGTGGAACGTGCCCTGCTTCCCGGTGAAACCCTGACAAATAACCCTGGTGTTTCTGTTCACCAGCACGCTCATGCGCGTCCCCCCACAACAGCGACAATTTTTTGAGCAGCCTCGGTCAGCCCCTTGGCTGCAATGATTTCGAGATTGCTTTGGTCAAGAATCTGCCGACCGCGGTCGGCGTGATTTCCTTCCAGCCGCACTACCACCGGAACACGAATGCCGACTTCCGCCACTGCACCCACGATACCATCGGCAATCATGTCGCACCGCACAATACCACCGAATATGTTCACCAGTACTCCCCGCACATTCACGTCCGAAAGGATAATCTTGAAGGCTTCAGCCACACGCTCTTTCGTGGCGGTTCCGCCAACATCGAGGAAGTTCGCTGGGTTCCCGCCGTGTAGTTTTATGAGGTCCATGGTGGCCATTGCCAGACCGGCGCCGTTGACCATGCATCCTATGTCGCCATCCAGCGCAACATAATTCAGATCCCATTGCCTTGCACGCACGTCGCGTTCGTCCTCCTGGCTCGTATCACGCAGAGCAAGGAGTCGAGGATGACGAAAGAGCGCATTGTCGTCGACATTGATTTTGGCATCGAGGCAAAGCAGGTCACCGTCCCGCGTAACCACGAGAGGATTTACTTCAAGCAGACTGAGGTCTTTCTCCAGAAACAGGCGCGCGAGGCCCGTCATGATACGGGTGAATTGCGACACCTGCTCGGGCTCAAGCCCCAGGCCAACACCGAGCTGGCGGCACTGATATGGCTGCAGGCCTACGAGTGGATGCACCACTGCGCGCAGAATCTTGTCCGGCATATCATGCGCAACCTTTTCGATCTCGACGCCTCCCTCGGTCGACGCCATTACGACGACGCGCTGGCGCGACCGGTCAACAACCATACCAAGGTATAGTTCCCGGCCGATATCGCTCGGCTTTTCTATCAGCACCCGGCTCACCGGCTGGCCACGCGCGTCGGTCTGGAACGTGACAAGCCGGGATCCGAGCAGAGAACCTGTGGCCTTGATTGCCTCGTTCAGCCCGGAAACAATCTTCACACCGCCGGCCTTGCCACGACCGCCGGCGTGCACCTGCGCCTTGATAACCCAGCGTTCGCCGCCGAGCTCAACAAAAGCCGCACGTGCGGACTCCGTACTGTCAACTACGCGGTTTTCCGGCACCGCAACGCCATAATCTGCGAACAGCTGCTTCGCCTGGTACTCGTGCAGGTTCATTCTCGCTCCATCGTTGGATCTATTCGGTGTCAGCGGGTTATTCTACCCCAGGGCTACACAGGGTGTCCTTCGTCCGCCAATGCGGCATCAGACTTGCCACCACATCAGTGCCGGCGGGAACGTGCAATATGAATCGCCCGGCCATTCGTGGCGAGCGCGGCTTCATGCAGGGCTTCAGACAGCGTCGGATGGGCAAACATCGTCATTGCAAGATCCTCACTGCTTGCCGACAGCTCCATGGCGATAAC
>VFSW01009401.1_pt1 | contig 13960 bp, 9 predicted proteins | sample 5358111 | NCBI WGS metagenome assembly VFSW01 (sample SAMN11554181, study PRJNA540505) | mine drainage metagenome | isolation source: sediment from site ElyBrook_90M | place: USA: Ely Copper Mine, Vershire, VT | collected 2017
CGCGCAGCGCGACGATGCGGCGGATGCCGGCGTCCCTGTATGTCTTGAGTATCGCGCGGATATTTTCGCGGGTGGAACCGACACAGGACAAGTGCGGTGCTGCATCAAACCCTTCTGTTTTTATTTGCGTCACGGTTTCCAGCGTGCGGTCGCGCGTGGAACCGCCGGCCCCGAAGGTCACCGAAAAAAATTCCGGGTTTAGCGTCGCCAATTGTTTACGCGCAAGGCTGAGTTTTTCCATGCCCTCGTTGGTCTGGGGCGGAAAGAATTCAAAACTGATATGTGAGTGACTCATAAAGCAACCTCAAAAAATTCAGAATTGCTGGATGAAGAGCAAGGAGCCGCGCAGCGAATGACGAGGCATATCGACATGATAGACAAGGAATGAGCGAGCACGCGACGCGGCGAGCGGAAGGGTCGATGCGTAAGCATCGGGATACCCCCGGCCTGCCCCTTGCGGGTAAATTCACCAGCAAAATGGATTTTCATTATTTTCTCATCAATTGTGCGGCAGCTGCGGAGAGCGCCCATGAAAATATACTGTAGAGCAATGCACCCAATACGCCATGCCAGAAACTGTCGACGATGAAGCCGCGCAACACGGAACCCACGAACCAGAACAACAGGCCGTTGATCACGAAGATGAACAAGCCCAGCGTTACCAGCGTCACGGGCAGGGTGAGCAACAAAAGCAGGGGACGGATCAGTGTGTTGACCAGCCCCAGCACGAGCGCTGCAACAAGCGCTGCGGTAAAGCCGTCGACATGAATGCCGGGCACGTAGTTCGCCACGGCGATCAGCGCCAGTGCGTTCAGTACCCAGATCAGTAGAAGTTTCATAGAAAATTGAGAATTAAGAAGTCAGGATTGAGGATTTAGGATAGAGAAAAATTCGTTGCTTTTATCTCAATCCTCAGTCCTCGCTCCTGTTTTTTAGTATCGGTAGTGATCGGCCTTGTACGGGCCATTCTTCGGCACGCCGATGTAAGCTGCCTGCTGGTCTGTCAGTTCGCTAAGCTCGGCATTGAGCGTGGTGAGCTGCAAGCGTGCGACCTTCTCGTCCAGATGCTTCGGTAAAGTGTACACGCCGATCGGATACTGGCTGGTGCGTGTAAAGAGTTCGATCTGCGCGAGGGTCTGGTTCGCGAAGCTCGATGACATCACGTAGGAAGGATGGCCCGTGCCGCAACCCAGGTTTACCAGGCGACCTTCGGCCAGCAACAGGATGCGTTTGCCGTCGGGGAAGATCACTTGATCGACCTGCGGCTTGATGTTTTCCCATGTGTATTGCTTCAATGAGGCGACATCGATTTCGTTGTCGAAGTGGCCGATGTTGCACACGATCGCCTGGTTCTTCATCTTCTTCATGTGCTCATGCGTGATCACATGGTAGTTGCCGGTGGTGGTGACAAAGATGTCGCCATGTTCGCACGCATAATCCATCGTGACCACGCGGTAACCTTCCATCGCTGCCTGCAGTGCGCAGATAGGATCGATCTCGGTGACCCAGACCTGGGCTGACAGCGCGCGCATCGCCTGTGCACAGCCTTTGCCTACGTCGCCGTAACCGATAATGACTGCGACCTTGCCTGCGATCATCACATCGGTTGCGCGCTTGATGCCGTCCACCAGCGATTCGCGGCAGCCATACAGGTTGTCGAACTTGGATTTGGTAACCGAATCGTTCACGTTGATTGCCGGGAATTTCAACTCGCCGCGCTCATGCATCTGGTACAGGCGATGCACGCCGGTGGTGGTCTCTTCAGTCACGCCCTTGATCGCGGCAAGACGTGTGGAATACCAGGTCTTGTCAGTAGAGAGCTTGGCCTTTATCGAGTTAAACAGGCAGACTTCTTCTTCCGAGCTCGGGTTGTTCAATAGGCTTGCATCCTTTTCTGCGCGCGCGCCCAGATGCAAGAGCAAAGTTGCATCGCCGCCGTCGTCGAGGATCATGTTGGACAGACTGCCGTCCTTCCATTCGAAGATGCGGTGTGTGTAGTCCCAGTATTCGGCAAGCGTCTCGCCTTTGACTGCGAATACCGGCACGCCGGTTGCAGCGATTGCGGCGGCAGCGTGATCCTGTGTGGAATAGATATTGCAGGAAGCCCAGCGCACTTCTGCGCCCAAGGCTGTCAGTGTCTCGATCAGCACACCTGTCTGGATGGTCATGTGCAAGGAGCCTGTGATGCGTGCGCCCTTGAGTGGCTTGCTGGCAGCGTATTCATTGCGTATGGCCATCAGGCCTGGCATTTCGATTTCGGCGATGGCCAGTTCTTTGCGTCCCCAGCCAGCCAGGGACATGTCGGCGACGATATAGTCGGCGTTTGCAACAGCGTTCATAAGAAACTCCATTCATTGTGATGGTTAATGAATAGGTGCCGTTGAAACGTTCGAGCCTGACGGAATTAACCGTTGCAGCACCTCTCGAAGGATGTGGATTATAAGCGTAAAACTTTGCCAAAGCGAGTGCAGAAGGTCTGGTTCATATCCGCTTGTGCGAACATGAGCCAGTGTCAAAGAAAAGACTTCGCGTTAAGCCTTACAGGTCTGCATCCGCACGGAGGGCTGCGGCCTTGTCGATGCCTTCCCAGGTGAACTCGGGTTCTTCACGGCCGAAGTGGCCGTAAGCCGCAGTCTTTTCATAGATGGGGCGCAGAAGGTCCAGCATGTTCACGATGCCTTTTGGACGCAGATCGAAATGGCGCAATACAAGTTCGGTCAGTTTTTCGTTGGAAATTTTGCCTGTTCCATAGGTGTCGACCATCACGCTGGTCGGTTTTGCAACGCCGATCGCATAGGAAACCTGCACCAGACACTTGCTCGCCAAGCCTGCCGCGACGATATTCTTGGCGACATAGCGACCGGCATACGCTGCCGAACGATCCACCTTGGAAGGATCTTTGCCGGAGAATGCGCCGCCGCCGTGAGGGGCCGCACCGCCGTAGGTGTCGACGATGATCTTGCGGCCTGTCAGTCCGCAGTCTCCCTGCGGCCCGCCGATGACGAAACGACCGGTCGGGTTGACCAGATAGTTGATGTTGCCCTTGATGAGCTCCTTGGGCAGCATAGGCTTGATGATTTCTTCAATCGCGGCTTCGCGGATATCTGCCAAACTCATTTCCGGTGCATGTTGTGTGGAAAGCACAACGGTGTCGATGCAATGCGGCTTGCCGTCGACATAGCGGATCGTCACCTGAGACTTGGCATCCGGACGCAGCCAGGGAAGCCTGCCATCGTGGCGCAATTGCGCCTGGCGCTGCACCACGAGATGCGACAGGTAAATCGCCAGTGGCATCAATGTGGGCGTTTCGTTGCAGGCATAACCGAACATCAGTCCCTGATCGCCTGCGCCCTGATTCAGATAATCGTCTGATGCGCGATCCACGCCCTGGGCGATGTCCGGGCTTTGCTTGTCATAGGCGACCAGCACTGCACAACCCTTGTAGTCGATGCCGTATTCGGTATTGTCATAGCCGATGCGCTTGATGGTGTTGCGCGCTACCTGTATGTAGTCGACGTTGGCGGTGGTGGTGATTTCGCCGGCCAGAACCACGAGTCCGGTATTGGTCAGCGTTTCAGCAGCTACCCGCGCATACGGGTCTTGCGCTAGAATTGCGTCCAGTATCGCGTCGGAAATTTGGTCAGACACCTTGTCGGGATGACCTTCAGAGACGGATTCGGATGTAAACAGAAATTCACTCATGGTTTCCCGCTTGCTTAAATTAAAGAAAGAGCATTCTATCAAAGTCTGTAAAACTTGGTAGCATTGCACGTTATGGCCAATTTTATTTTCAAATTCATTTTCCGCTTGTTCTCCTTGCTGCCACTGCGCGTCTTGCACATGCTGGGGGCGCTGCTGGGCAGACTTACCTATGCTTTTTCATCGGGGTACGCGGCGCGCATGCGGGAAAATTTACAGCAGGCCGGCTTTCGGCTTGATGACGAGCAAGGTCGAAAGTTGTTGTCGGCGAGCATCAAAGAGGCGGGCAAGAGCATCGTGGAGTTGCCATGGGTCTGGGGAAGATCTTATGAAAAAGTGCTGGGCACAGTGTTGGAATGCCGGGGGCAGGAATATTTTGATGCGGCACAGAAAAGCGGCAGGAGCGTGATTTATCTCACACCGCATCTTGGCTGCTTTGAACTTGCCGGGCTTTACTGTGCGCAGTACCGCCCGATCACCATCCTGTATCGCCAGCCCAGGCTTGCCTGGCTGGAAGAGGTGATGTGTCAGGGGCGCGGGCGTGGTCAGGCGACATTGGCCAAGGCGGATTTGAGCGGAGTGCGGCTGCTGTACAAGGCGCTGAAACGCCGCGAGGCGATAGGCCTTCTGCCCGACCAGGTGCCAAGCGGAGGGGAGGGCGTGTGGGCGGATTTCTTCGGTCGTCCCGCCTATACGATGACGCTGGTTGGCCGCCTTGCAGAATCCAGCGACGCGATGGTGTTGCTGGTTGCTGCTGAGCGCAAGGCTAAAGGTTATGTGATGCACTTTGAACCCCTGCAGCTTGATTACTCGCAGCCTGTCGCGCAGCAGATCAACACGGCGCTTGAGAAAATCATACGCGTCTGCCCTGAGCAATATTTGTGGAGCTACAACCGCTACAAGGTGCCGAGCGGTGTGCAGCCGGCGGCCAGGGAATACTGATGCTGGCGCGCCTCGGCGTCTTTATCCTGTGGCTGATGCATTTTCTGCCGTTTCGCATCATCGTTGCAATAGGCAATGGTCTGGGATCGCTGTTCTACCTTTTTGCAGCCGAGCGGCGCAGCATAGGTCTCATCAACCTCAAGCTTTGTTTTCCGGATATGAGCGATAAGGCGCGTGAGCAGCTTTTAAAAGATCATTTCAAAATGTTTCTGCGCGGTCTCATTGAACGCAGCGTACTGTGGTGGGCGAGCAGTGATCGCATCAGCAGCCTGATTCGCGTCGAGGGTGTGGAGCATTTCGAAGGGATCAGGGGGCAGCCTGCGATATTGCTGACACCGCATTTTGTTGGCATGGATGCGGGTGGACAATGGATTGCGCAACATGCCGATACGGTGTGCATGTATGCAAACCAGAAGAACCCTTACCTGACAGAGTTGCTTTTGAAGAAGCGCGCGCGCTTTCGCAATCAGTATCTTTATTCGCGCCAGCAGGGGCTGCGCCCCATCATCAAGGGTATGCGTCAGGGCATGCCGTTCATCTATCCACCCGATCAGGATCAGGGGATCAAGGACGGCGCATTCGTTCCTTTCTTCGGCGTACCGGCAGCGACCATGACTTCGGTGTCGCGCATCGCCAGGATGACGGGCGCTAAAGTTGTACCCAGCATCACGCGCGTGTTGCCGGGAAGTGGTGGTTATGTGCTGACCTTCTATCCTGCATGGGAAAATTTTCCGGGCGGTGACGACATTGCAGATGCGCGGCGCATGAATGAATTCATCGAAGAGCGCGTGAGGGAGATGCCGGAGCAGTATTTCTGGCTGCACAAACGGTTCAAGACCAGGCCGCAGGGTGAAAAAAAATTCTATTAGCTTGTAGCTTGTAGCTTGTAGCTTGTAGTTGTCGAAGTACCGTTTTTGTTACTTGCTACTTGCTACTCGCTCGAATGGAGATGTGATGAAATATAAAGACCTTCGCGACTTTATCGCACAGCTGGAAAAAATCGGCGAACTCAAGCGCGTCAGTTTGCCAGTGTCGGCGCACCTTGAGATGACGGAAATCTGCGACCGGGTGTTGCGCGCACAGGGCCCGGCGATATTGTTTGAAAATCCTGTCGGGCACACCATGCCTGTCCTTGCCAATCTGTTCGGTACACCGCGCCGTGTGGCATTGGGCATGGGCGAGGAGTCGATTTCTGCGCTGCGCGAAGTGGGGAAGCTGCTCGCTTATCTCAAGGAACCTGAGCCGCCCAAAGGCTTGAAGGACGCATGGGAAAAATGGCCGGTGTTGAAACAGGTGCTCAACATGTCGCCCAGGGTTCTGTCTTCAGCGCCTTGTCAGGACGTGGTGTGGGAAGGTGCCGATGTGGATTTGAGTCGTTTGCCGATTCAGCACTGCTGGCCTGGCGATGTTGCACCGCTGATCACCTGGGGACTGGTGGCCACCCGCGGCCCTGATAAACCGCGGCAGAATCTCGGTGTATACAGGCAGCAGGTGATCGCACCCAACAAGGTGATCATGCGTTGGCTCGCGCATCGCGGCGGTGCGCTGGACTTTCGCGATCATTGTCTGAAATTTCCCGGGGTGCCGTTTCCGGTTGCGGTGGTGATCGGCGCCGATCCAGCGACGATACTGGGCGCGGTGACCCCTGTGCCCGACTCGTTGTCGGAATATCAGTTTGCAGGGTTGCTGCGCGGCAGCAAGACCGAGTTGGTCAAGTGCATGGGCAGCGATTTGCAGGTGCCGGCCAGCAGCGAGATCGTGCTCGAAGGCGTGATATATCCCGATGAGATGGCGATGGAGGGACCTTATGGCGACCATACCGGTTACTACAACGAGCAGGACAAGTTTCCGGTGCTGACCATAGAGCGCATCACAATGCGCAAGAATCCCATCTATCATTCCACCTATACCGGCAAGCCGCCCGATGAACCCGCGATGCTGGGCGTGGCGCTCAATGAAGTGTTTGTGCCGTTGTTGCAAAAGCAGTTTCCCGAGATCGTGGATTTTTATCTGCCGCCTGAAGGATGCAGTTACCGCATGGCGATCGTGTCGATCCGCAAACAGTATGCCGGGCACGCCAAGCGTGTGATGTTCGGCATCTGGTCTTTTTTGCGGCAGTTCATGTACACAAAATTCATCATCGTGGTCGATGAGGACATCGATATCCGCAACTGGCAGGAAGTCATCTGGGCGATCACCACGCGCGTCGATCCGGTCAGGGACACCTTGCTTGTGGAAAACACGCCGATAGACTATCTTGATTTTGCAAGCCCCGTATCGGGTCTGGGCGGCAAGATGGGGCTGGATGCGACCAACAAATGGATAGGCGAGACGCAGCGCGAATGGGGTACGCCTATTGTGATGGACGATGCGGTCAAACGCCGCGTAGATGAGATGTGGAGTGAATTGGGGCTGTAAATACAAGCGTTATCCTCTGGAAACTGAACTTTTCCTGAAGAGCAGGCCTCCAACGCCAGTGCATAATTTGCGGATGGGTCAGTCCTGGTGTGGGGTTGATAGCGCTGAAAAGAATTTGGGATATATAATGCCAGCCGATTTTGAGGAAGATAAATGAAAAATAAATTTCTGTGGATATTGCTGGCCTTTACGCTGGTTGCGTTCAATACTGCGCAGGCTGATAAAGAACTCATGCCGTTGCAGCAGCAGACGCAGGCTGCATTGCTGTCCGCCGAGGTGCTGAGTCATTATCATTACAGAGGCATACCGCTTGACGACGCGCTGTCTTCGCAAATATTCGATCATTATCTGAAAGAGCTGGATGGTGAGAAAATGTTTTTCCTGCAATCCGATATCGACCACTTTAAGGATGCGCGGACCAAGCTTGACGATGCGATACTCAAGCAGGATCTGACCATACCTTTTGCGATGTTCAATCTTTATCAGCAGCGCATTGCCGAGCACTATGCCTATGCGCGCAGCTTGCTGAAAAAGGGTTTTGATTTCAACAAAAAAGAAAGCTATCAATATACGCGCAAGGATGCGCCCTGGGCAAAGTCCCAGGCTGAGATGGACGATCTGTGGCGTAAACGCGTCAAGAACGACTGGTTGCGTCTGAAGCTTGCAGGCCAAGATGATAAAAGCATCCGTGAGACGCTGGACAAGCGCTATGAAAATTCGTTGAACAACCTGGCGAGGGTCAAGAGCGACGATGTGTTTCAGGATTTCATGAATGCCTATGCGATGGCGATAGACCCGCATACCAATTATCTCGGCATACGCGCCTCCGAAGATTTCAATATTTCGATGAGACTGTCGCTGGTCGGCATTGGTGCTGTGCTTCAGGAGAAGGATGAGTACACCACCGTCAGGGAGCTGATGGCGGGTGGCCCTGCTGCCTTGTCCGGCAAGCTGCATGCGGGCGACCGCATCGTGGGTGTCGGGCAGGGTGTTGATGGGCCTGTTACGGATGTGGTGGGCTGGCGCATAGACGATACGGTGGCCTTGATCAGGGGTGCCGAGGATAGCGTGGTGCGCCTCGATGTGTTGCCTGTGGAAGCGGGTCTTGACGGGAAACACAAGCTGGTCTCGCTGACACGCAAAAAAATCAGTCTGGATAAACAGGCTGCCAAAAAATCCATCATCGAGGTGAAGGACGGGAATGTCACACGCCGCATCGGCGTGATTTCACTGCCCGGCTTTTATCAGGATTTTGCCGCGCGTCAGAAGGGCGACAAGAATTTCAAGAGCGCGACGCGTGATGTTGCACGTCTGCTGGTGGAATTCAAAAAAGACAAAGTGGACAGCGTGCTGATGGATCTGCGCAACAATGGCGGCGGTTCGCTGGATGAAGCGGTCGAACTCACGGGTCTGTTTGTCGGCAAGGGTCCCGTCGTTCAGCAACGCGATTCAAAAGGGGACGTTTCTGTCGAGAGCGACACGGATGAAGATGCTGTCTGGAACGGTCCCATGGGTGTGCTCATCAATCACGGATCGGCATCTGCCTCGGAAATTTTTGCGGCGGCAATACAGGACTACGGTCGTGGTGTAGTGATCGGTGCGACCAGCTTTGGCAAGGGCACTGTGCAGTCCGTGATCAATCTTGACAGGCTGGTGAAAAATGCACAGCCGAAATATGGCGAGCTCAAGATGACCACTGCACAGTTTTTCCGCATCAATGGCGGCACCACGCAGCTGCGCGGCGTGACGCCGGATATCAGCCTGCCGATGATCAGCGATGAGGAAGACTTTGGCGAATCCAGCTACGACAATGCCTTGCCCTGGATGCAAATCAGGGCTGCGGATTACCATGTGACCGGTGATCTGACGCCCATCCTGCCCATGTTGATTGTGGACCACGACATGCGTATCTCGCATGACAAGGATTTCAAATATTTGCGCGAAGACATTGCCGAGTTTGATGCAACGCGCAAGAAAAATCAGATCTCGCTCAACGAGTCAGAGCGCCGCAAAGAGCGCACAGTGCAGGAGGAGAGGGCAATGTTGCGTGAATCCGGTACTGATAAAAACCTGAGCGCGGCGATGGAAGACGACGGGTTGCAGTCCAGCGAGCGCAATATCAGCGCGGATCTGGCTCGCGAGAAGGCAAGGAAAGATGCCAAGGATGTGTTGCTGGATGAAGCTGCGCATATACTCAGCGATGAAGTGGGTTTGCTCAAAACCAATGCTAGCCTTGCGGCCAGCGTATTGCCTAAAGTGATTGCCCATTAATCTTAAGCGGGTGGCGCGCTATCAAAATACGGGATTGGCCTTGTGCCAATCCCTTGTTACGTTAATCAGTCCGAATCATTGCGGCAAGTGGAGGTATGAGTGAGTTCAACGTATGACGAATCGTCATTCAAGGTTTTGCGCGGGCTGGAACCCGTGCGTCAGCGCCCCGGGATGTACACGACGCTGGACAATCCGAATCACATCATCACCGAGGTGGTGGACAATGCCTGCGATGAAGCGCTGGCGGGTTATTCAAGCAACATCATCGTCACGGCGCATGCCGATGGTTCAGTATCTGTAGAGGATGAAGGGCGCGGCATTCCGGTCGGCATCCATCCGGAAGAAGGCGTGTCGGTTGTCGAGGTGGCTTTTACCGTGCTGCATTCGGGCGGCAAGTTCGACAAGGAAAAAGGCGGCGCATACCGGTTTGCAGGCGGTTTGCACGGTGTCGGTGTCGCGGTGACCAATGCGCTGTCAAAGGCGGTTGAGATCACGGTTTACCGCGACGCTGGAGAACATCGCCTGCGCTTTGAGAATGGTGTTGCAACCTGCCCGCTTGCCCGCATCAACGCATGTGCCAAGCGCAAGACAGGAACCGTTGTGCGCGCCTGGCCCGATCCGAAATATTTCGACAGTCCACTTGTGAACCTTGCACAGCTGGAACGCGCGCTGCGCGCAAAGGCGGTATTGCTGCCCGGTGTGACGATCACGCTGCATATCGAAAAAACGAATGAGACCAAATCGTGGTCATATCCTGACGGACTGCGCGGCTATCTTGCCGAGGCGCTGGCCGATGAGGAATTGGCCGCGCCCATTTTTACCGGTGAACGTTACATCGCCCGCGGCGGCGACGACAGTTATGTCGAAGGCGAAGGGGCTGCATGGGCATTTGCCTGGGCGGAAGAAGGCGCGATCACACGCGAGTCCTATGTCAATCTGATTCCAACCTGGTCGGGCGGCACGCACGACTCTGGCCTGCGCGAAGGCATCTACAACGCGGTAAAAAGTTTTATCGACCTGCACAACATGTTGCCCAAAGGGGTGAAGCTGGCATCCGACGATGTATTCGGTCGCGTGAGTTTTGTGTTGTCCGCCAAGCTGCTCGATCCTTCTTTTCAGGGACAGACCAAGGAAAAACTGGTGTCGCGCAACGCGCTGAAGCTGGTCTCCAGCATGGTCAGCGACCCGCTGCTGCTGTGGCTCAACGAGCACATCGAATATGGCAAAAAGATCGCCGAGATTTCGATCAAGCAGGCGCAGAGCCGGATGAAGTCGAACCAGAAGATCGAGAAGAAGAAGGGATCTTCTGTCGCGGTGCTGCCGGGCAAGCTGACCGATGCGGCAGAATACAATCCCGCGCGCAACGAGCTTTTTCTGGTCGAGGGTGATTCGGCAGGCGGCTCTGCCAAACAGGGACGCAACAAGGAATTCCAGGCCATCCTGCCGTTGCGCGGCAAGGTGCTCAATACCTTTGAGGTCGATCGCGACCGGCTTTTTTCCAACGCCGAGGTGCACGACATTGCGGTGGCGATCGGTGTTGATCCGCATGGCATGGATGACAATGCAGATCTTTCCGGTCTTCGCTATCACAGCATCTACATCATGGCCGACGCGGACGTGGACGGTTCGCACATCGCGACGCTGCTCCTTACCCTGTTTTTCCGCCATTTCCCCAAGCTGATCGAAAACGGTAATATTTATTTGGCCCAGCCGCCGCTGTTCCGCATCGATGTGCCGGCGCAGGGGAAAAAACCGCTGCGCAAGCTGTATGCGCTGAACGCCGATGAGTTGACTTCGATCGAAGACCGGATGCGCAAGGAGAAAGTGCGCGAGGGCTCATGGAGCATTTCGCGTTTCAAGGGTTTGGGCGAGATGAATCCCTTGCAGCTTTGGGAAACCACCATGTGCCCCGATACCCGGCGTGCGCTGTGCGTTGAGCTGGATGCGGCCTCTTTTGTTGCATCTGAACAGACCATGACCATGCTGATGGCAAAAAAAGAATCCGGCTCGCGGCGCGAATGGCTGGAATTTCACGGTAACGAGGTAACAGGTGATGTCTGATATACAGGATGAATTGTTTGAAGTGCCGGATACCGAACCCGAAAAAGTACCGGACGAAGTTGCGCCGGCCACCCGCCAGTTTTTCCCTCTGCCCGCGTTGCCGGAAGGCGACACCGTGCCGCTTGCACAATACGCCGAGCGCGCCTATCTGGAGTATGCGGTCTCTGTCGTGAAGGGGCGGGCGCTGCCGGATGTTTGCGACGGCCAGAAACCGGTTCAGCGGCGCATTCTTTTTGCGATGCGCGAAATGGGATTGACGCACAACAGCACCTTCGTCAAGTCGGCGCGCGTGGTGGGTGAGGTGCTGGGCAAATTCCATCCGCACGGCGACTCTTCCGCTTATGATGCGATGGTGAGGCTCGCGCAAAACTTTTCGATGCGCTATCCGCTGGTGGATGGCCAGGGAAACTACGGCTCGCGGGACGGCGACAATTCGGCCGCGATGCGCTATACGGAAGCGCGCCTGACGCCGATCTCCGCGGTGCTGTTGTCGGAACTCGACATGGGCACCGTGGACATGATCCCGAATTACGACGGGCACTTCCAGGAACCCGCGATGTTGCCGGCACGCCTGCCTATGGTGCTGCTCAACGGCGCATCCGGCATCGCGGTCGGCATGGCCACCGAAATACCTTCGCATAACCTGCGCGAAGTCAGCAGCGCCGCCGCGCTGTGTGTGAGAAACCCAAACAGTTCGGATGACGAGCTGTTGAGTCAGATCACAGGCCCGGATTTACCCAGCGGCGCTCAGATCATTTCCTCGCCTTCAGACATTCGTGAATGCTATCGCACAGGACGAGGCTCGCTCAAAATGCGCGCGCGCTGGCATGTCGAGGAGCTGGCGCGCGGCCAATGGCGCGTGGCGGTGTATGAACTTCCGCACGGCACGTCCTCCAAAAAGATCATGGAGGAAATCGAAGAACTGACCAATCCCAAGATCAAGTTCAACAAGAAAACATTGACGGCGGATCAGGCGCAGAACAAGCAGCTGATCCTGTCCGTGCTGGACAAAGTGGTCGACGAGTCGGACAAGGATCAGGCGGTGCGTCTGGTGTTCGAGCCCAAGTCGGGCCGCCAGTCGGTCGATGAGATGATGGCGATCCTGCTTGCACACACCAGTCTTGAGAGCTCGCTTTCAATCAACATGGTGATGATAGGCATCGACGGCAGGCCAAAGCAGAAGGCCATCACCGACATCATCCGCGAATGGAGCGAGTTCCGTCTTGCGACGGTGCGCCGGCGTTCCGCTCACCGATTGAATCAGATCAACGACCGCATCCATATCCTGCAAGGCCGCATGACGGTGTTCCTCAATCTGGATGAAGTGATTGCGCTGATACGCGAATCCGACGATCCGAAGGCGGCACTGATTGCACGCTTTGAGTTGTCCGATCGTCAGGCCGAGGATATTCTGGAAATCCGCCTGCGCCAGCTGGCGAAGATGGAAGGCATCAAGATCGAGCGCGAGCTCAAAGCGTTGCAGGAAGAGGGCGCAGATTTGAATAAACTGCTGGGCTCGGATTCATTGCTGCGTAAAAAAGTGGCGCGCGAGATCGATGACGACATCAAGGCTTATGGCGATGACAGGCGCACGCTGATCGAGCAGGCAGAGCGGGTCGTGCTGACGGCGCAAGTGGTGGATGAGCCTGTGACCGTGATCATCTCAAAAAAATATTGGGGGCGCGCGCGTACCGGACATAGCCTCGACCTGTCGGGCGTCAGCTTCAAGGAAGGCGACGGGCTGCTTGCCGTATTCGAGTGCCGCACCACCGATTACTGCGTCGTGATATGCAGCAACGGCCGGGTTTGCAGCATACCCGTGAGCCAGTTGCCTGGCGGGCGCGGGGACGGCGTGCCGCTTGCGACGCAGATCGAGCTGGCGCCGGGCGCCAGGATAGTCCATGTGATTTGCGGCGCTGCTGATCAGAGCGTGTTGCTCGCCACATCCTCCAGTTACGGATTCATCTGTACGATTTCGAACATGACGGGGCGCAACAAGGCCGGCAAACAGTTCCTGACATTAGAGGGTGATGAAGAGATACTCCCGCCATTTTTGTTTACGCCATCCGGGCAATCACTGGTGGTCTCAGCGAGCCGTTCGGGTCGCCTGCTCGCTTTTTCTCTTGCCGAGATGAAACAGCTCACAGCAGGCGGACGCGGCGTGATCGTGATGGGGCTGGAAGACAAGGATGTGCTGGCATCAGTCATGGTTACCAACAAACCGAAGGTCGTCGTCACCGCGCAGTCAGCAGCGGGTAAAGAGCAGCTCATACGTTTGTCAGAAGCGGAGTTGCAGACACATTTTGGCAAGCGCGCCAGAATGGGCAGGATGCTGCCGGTGAAAGCGAAGTCCGTTGTGATACAGGTGTCGAGCGTGGACTGATCATTCTGCGCCTGCTTTCAAATTGTAATTTGAAAGCAGGCGCTCGTGACGCGCGGTTAAGGAAACACTGCCAATCGTTAACGTGAAACTTGCGCAAGCGTTCGTTTTCCCCCGCTCCCTTCGGGACGAAGACGGGGTTTCGGAAAGCATGCTTTCCGCCGTATGAGTCGGCTGGCTGTGCAAAGC
>VFSW01009402.1_pt1 | contig 13959 bp, 10 predicted proteins | sample 5358111 | NCBI WGS metagenome assembly VFSW01 (sample SAMN11554181, study PRJNA540505) | mine drainage metagenome | isolation source: sediment from site ElyBrook_90M | place: USA: Ely Copper Mine, Vershire, VT | collected 2017
CCCCCCGGCCCCTATCCCTCCGTACCCCCCGCCGCGGCGCGCGGGTGGCGCGACGTGGCCAAGAAACTGTTGGCCTCGGGCATCGATCCAGGGGCCAACAAGAAGGCATCGAAGCTGACCACCGTCATTTCGGCGACGAACACCTTCGGGGGCGTCGCCGAAGAATATTTGCAGCGCATCGAGGATGAGGGCGCCGCCGCGTCTACCGTCACGAAGAACCGATGGCTGCTTGTCGATCTTGCCGGTCCCGACCTTGGCGCCCGACCAATCGCGGATATCGCCCCGGCGGAAATCCTCGCGGTGCTGCAACGAATCGAGCGCAGCGGGCGCCGGGAGACGGCGCGGCGGCTGCGTAGCGTGATCGGCACCGTCTTCCGGCTCGCTGTCTCCACGCTGCGGGCCAAGGACGATCCGACTCTTCTGCTGCGCGGCGCCCTGAAAGCGCCCAAGGTGCAGCACAGGGCCGCAATCACCGACGAAAAGCATCTCGGTGCGCTTCTCGTGGCGATAGACGCCTATGATGGTTGGCCGACGCTCCGGTGCGCTCTTCAGTTCACGGCGCTGACGTTCGCCCGCCCCGGCGAGGTCCGCGGCGCCACATGGGCAGAGATCAACGTGGAGGAGGCAATCTGGCGCATTAACGGCGCCCGCACCAATGTTCGCCGACCGCATGAGGTGCCGCTATCGCAACAGGCGCTTGAGGTGCTGCGCGAGGTGAAAGAGGTCGACCGCAGAAGCGCGCTCGTGTTCCCCTCAATCCGTTCCAACGCCCGCCCCCTGTCGGAAAACGCCATGAACGCCGCGCTGCGGCGCATGGGCTTCACACAGGATGAGATGACCGCGCATGGATTCCGGGCGGCGGCGAGTTCGATATTGAACGAACGGGATTTCCGGCCCGACGTTATCGAGGCAGCGCTCGGACATCAGGATCAGAACGAAATCCGGCGTGCCTACAACCGGGCGAGCTATTGGCCAGAGCGGATTGAATTAATGCAGGCGTGGGCAGACTGCATTGATAAGTTGAAACGAACGCCCTGACGAAAGGCTTCGCTCGTCCGCTGAACGTAAGGGCGCGGTGGCCTCACCGACCATCATCGACCACTTCCACCGGCCGCCACGCCACTGGATCGGCGATCCAGCGATCGATGTCCGATTCCCGCCAGCCGGCGCCGTTGACGCTGATCCTGATCTGGGGCGGGAACGTGCCCTCGGCGATCTTGCGATAGATTGTGGACCGGGACAGGCCGGTCCGGGCGAGAACGGTTTTCAAGCGAACGATACGGTCTGGCGCAAGCATGGCTGTGCTGCCCCCTGTCGGGTGTTTCTGACGATTGCAGCGACCAGACAGAGCCGTGATTTATTGCTGTGCAATAAGGTTTTCGGGGGCGTAGGGGCGTGGCGCGGAGGGGGTAAAAAATAGGATGGTTCTACATCCCGATGCCTCGGCCTCGCCCGAGGTCGATGCCTTGACTGAAGGCGAGTTCCAGCCCGAGTCGGCGGCCTGATTCGAACTGGATGCCAAGTTCGATCTTGCGATTGGCGAGGAGGCATTCCATCTGCGGGTCGCGCTCGAGGCCCTTCGCCATATCGCCCATTACGGCGCGCGTGGTTTTATAGGCGGACATATCACCAGCCTCATACTGGCGCTGGCTGGCTTGGCCGAGTTCCCGCCAGCGTTCCACGAAGCGGTCGGCGCGGCGCTGCGGATCGGCACTGAGTTCCCGATCGGTGCGGATTTCGGTTTCAAGCTGGAGCGCGCGGACGGCGCGGTTGACCCGGCCCGTTGCCGCCTCGCCGACAAGCTCCGGGTTTTTGACATAGGCCGCCTCGGCGTCGCGCCAGCCGTGGGGCCGCACCTCATCGAAGGCTTTGCGGTGGAAAACAGCGTGCAAAACTTTCCAGATTCTGGGGGTAAACAGCGTCCAATAGTTTCCACCCTGGTTCATGCGATCATCCGGCTTTTTGGCTGGAGATTCGACGGCGCCGGACGCAATTGCCGGGTTCCATGGAATCCGGACGCCAAGCTCGACCAGCTCGGCGCGACTGCCCTGCCTGTCCGCGAGAAGGGCGGGTTCATCTGGCTCTACACCGGCTCCTCGCCTACGAACGAGCCGGTTCCGCGTGATACGCTCGATACGCCTGGTCTGGCCGTCGTCGCGCAATCCGTGGTCTGGGCAGCGCCTTGGACGCGGGTCATGGAGAACACGCTCGACACGCCGCACTGACCGTTCGTTCACAAGCGGACGATCGGGCGGCGTTTGGCGCAATCGGTAGACAAGCGTTTGGACATCGAATGGCGCGAGACGGATTACGGCGGCAGGGTCACGGCGAGAATTAAGGGCGAAGTGCGGCAAAGCATGCTCGACTACCGCTTTCCGAACGCGATGGAGCTATTCATCGACCCGCCGGGCCGGATGATGCGTCTACTCGCAGTCTGTCAGCCCGAAAATGATCAGACAACCCGCCTCACGATCTACACGCTCAGAAATTTCGCGCGATTGAGATTGCTCGATCCAATATTTCGGCGGTTGAACGCCGGGATCGCCGAGGAAGACCGGCGCATTGTTGAATCGTCCGAGCCGCCAGCTGTGCCGCCACCGGCATTGGAACATTCGGTCCGAACTGACGCGCCAACACTCGCCTTCCGCCGGATCTGGCGAAGCCGCTTGCAAAGATCGCATTCCGAGACGTCAGAGGTCGTCGCTGCTCCCCCGAAGAATTCGAGGTTCGTGCAGGATGACCCTCCGACGACGGACCTTCCCTGAGTCTACGACGCCACCCGGGGGGGAAGCGGCCCGACGCTGAGGCCTCCGGCAAGGGAGAGTTTGGGCGGAAAGCGGGAATCGATCGAACGGCCGCAGATTGGCGATCAGCGGCCGGATCCGGAACGGAGAAGATGCGCCAAAACCCGAAGTCAGGCGTCGGCTGAATGAAGCCCCGCGCGATCGGCGAAGACCGGACTTTCGATCGGGCGCGGTGTCCGGGTTCAACCTTGCTCGACATATTGCCGCAGTGCGGCGGGCGCACAGACGGTAATGCCGCGACGGCGCAATTCGACCAGACCGCGGGCGGCCAGTCGGCGCAGCATCATGCCGATGGAATTGCGTGAAAGATTGGCCGCCCCGGCCAGTTCGTCATGCGACAGCACAATCTCGACCGACTTGGCGTCGTCAGGGCCGGGGAAGCGTTTCCCGCACAGGCGCAGCAGCACCGCCGCACAGCGCCGCTGGCTGTCCCGGATCAGCAGATCCGCAGCGGCGGTTGCGCAAATGTCGCCATAGATGATAGTCGGCTGCAGGAAATATCGCCAGAACTCGGGTCGTTCGGACAAAAGCTTTTTGACGATAGACTCGTGGATGCGCGCCAGCAGCAATGGCGATTTGGCGCTGGCGGAAACCCTCCGCGGCTGTCCGAGAATGAGTGGGATATAACCAAGCCAGAAAACTGGATGGACGATGTGCATGATCGGCGTGTCCGACGCGCCGAGGATGGTGCGCAAATTGATGGTGCCCTGCGCTAGACCGATCAGCTCGCCTTCTTCCTCGCCGCCATGCTGGATCAGCGCGCCCGCCTCCACTCTGTGCCAACTGGCCTTCGACAACAGGGATTGCCGAAAATCGGCGGGCGTCGCGCTAAGCCACCCCCGCGACGCCAGCCTGTGCAGACCCGTTTCCTGATCCATGTCTGAAGCCCTCAACCGCGATTAGTCTTTCGTCGAGCAAGCGCCGTATGGCCCAAAATTGTGCTCTGGAAATCTGATCGCATGTTAGCGTCGGCCCGCCAAGCAGGATGCCGCAACATGGCGGACGCCGCGGCGTCCGCAGGCGTGGCGTTCATTCAGTTCGCTCACCTTTCAGAGGGCGCCACATGATCGAAAACACGCACTACCACCCGCTCGGCAAGCTGGCTTCGCGCCATACGATCGAATTCCAGAACGGCGTCAGGGCGACCCTGCCCTTCGAGGACAAGCGGGATTTCGAGGAGGCGCAACGCGGGCTCATCGCCACGCCCCCGTTCAAGGAGATCATGGCCGACGCCGGTCATGTCGCCTGGGAAATGGGAAGCTACGAATTCCTGCTGCAGGAAAAGGACTTCGACAGCATCCACCCCTCCTTGCAACGCCAGGCCGTGCTCAACATGGCCTACGGACTTTTCGAGGTGCTGCCGGATCGCATCTATCAGGTGCGCGGCTTCGATCTCGCCAACATCACGTTCGTCAAAAGCGATACCGGATGGATTGTCTTCGATCCGCTCACCGCCAAGGAAACGGCGCGGGCAGCCCTGAGCTTCGTCAACGAGAAGCTTGGCGAGCGCCCGGTGGTCGCCGTGGTGTTCTCGCATTCTCATGTCGACCATTTCGGCGGCGTGCGGGGCGTGGTGGACGAGACCGACGTCAAGAGCGGCAAGATCAAGCTGATCGCGCCCGAAGGCTTCATGCAGGCTGCGATCGCCGAAAATGTGTTCGCCGGCAATGCGATGGCTCGGCGCACGCAGTTTCAATACGGCACCCTGCTGGCGCGCTGTCCCTGCGGCCATGTCGATCAGTCGATCGGCAAGAACGTCGCCAATGGCAATACCGGACTGATCGAGCCGAACACCTTGATCCGCGAGGATTACGAGGAACTGACCATCGACGGGGTAACGATGGCGTTCCAGAACACGCCGGACACCGAAGCGCCGGTGGAGATGAACACCTACTTTCCCCAGTTCAAGGCGTTCTGGGCGGCGGAGAACATCGTCGCCACAATTCATAACATTTACACCTTGCGCGGCGCCGCCGTGCGCGACGCGCTGAACTGGTCGAAGCAGATCAATCAGGCGCTCTACCGCTACGGCCAGGAGGCCCAGGTGATGTTCGCCGCGCACAGCTGGCCGAGGTGGGGCAACGCCCGAATCCAGGAGGTCATGCGCACCCAGCGCGACGCCTACGCCAATCTGAACAATCAGGTCTTGCACCACGCCAACCGCGGCGTGACGATCAATGAAATCCACAATGTCTACGAACTTCCCGCCAGCCTGAAGCAGAATTGGGCAGCGCACAGCTATCACGGCTCCGAGCAGCACAATAGCCGCGCGGTCATCAACCGCTATCTTGGCTATTGGGATGGAAACCCCGCGACGCTCATCCCGCTTTCCCCGAAAGATTCGGCCCCGCTCTATGTCGAGATGATGGGCGGCGCGGCGAAGATTCTGGCCAAGGGCGAAGAACTGGTCGAAGCCGGCCGCTACCTTGAGGCCATCGAGATCTTGAACCGGCTGGTGTTCGCGGAGCCGGACAACCAGCAAGCGCGGCGGCTTCTGGCCGACGCCTTCGAGCAGATCGGCTATCAGAAGGAAAGCCCGAGCTTGCGCAACAGCTTTCTCGAGGGCGCCTATGAACTGCGCTCGGGGGTGCCGGGGGGCGTACGAGCAAATTCCACCGGTCCGGACGTCATCCGGGGAATGTCCACCGAACTCTGGCTCGACTTCCTCGGCATCAGCATCGATCCCCGCAAGGCGGATGGCCTGGATTTCCGGATCAACCTGGCGACGCCCGACAATGGCGAGACGTTCCTGGTGGAAATGAGCAACGCGACGCTGACCAACATCAAGGACGTTCAGGACGCGACGGCAGATCTGACGATCACGCTGAACCGCACAGACCTCGAACTCGTGATGATGGGCGCCCGTACGTTCGATGATCTCCTGGAAGCAGGCAAGGCCCGTTTCGAGGGGTCGCGCGAGCCCTTCGACCGGTTGCGCAGCCTGATGGTCGCCTTTACGCCAGACTTTGAAATGCTCCCGGGCACAGCTCCCGCGACGGCGCCCCCCAACGGTAAGCCGTTCGAGGCGCCCGAGCTGCTATCGCCGCAGGCGTCGGGCGACTGACGGGCAAATCCGGCGTTCGGGTCACGACGAGGACAATTCGATGCAGGCGCTGCGACTCATCGGCGATGTTGGAATTCTCGTCTTCGTCGTGGCGACCATGGCGGGCCTGGGCCTGCGGCTGACCATAGGTCAGATCCTCGGCCCGCTCGCCGACAAATTGCTGATCGCCAAGGCGCTGGTCGCGAATTTCGTGCTCGCGCCGGCGCTCGCCCTGGCGATCCGCGCCGTGCTCCCGCTCGACGACGGATTCGCCATCGGGTTAATCCTGATGGCGACGGCGGCTGGCGCGCCCTTTTTGCCGCCGCTCGTGCAGATCGCCAGGGGGGATGTCGCCACCAGCGTCGGCGCGCTCGTTCTGCTGATGGGCGCAACGGTCCTTTTCCTGCCGCTGGTGCTGCCGGCCCTGATCCCGGGAGCTCAGGTCAACCCGCTCGATATAGCAAAATCGCTCGTGCTGCTGATGTTGATTCCGCTGGCGATCGGCCTGACCGTGAATCGACAGCGCCCGGCCAGGGCGGCGCGCCTGCTGCCGATCGTCTCGATCCTCGCCAAAGCGGGATTGGCGTTGGGCGCGATCGCGCTGCTGGCGCTGCACGGGCGCTCCCTGCTCGGAACCTTCGGCTCCGGCGCGATCGTCGCCTCGGTCGCGCTCGCCGCCGGAACGCTGCTGGCGGGCTGGCTGATGGCCGGCTCCGACAAGACGGCGCGGCCGGTGCTCATGCTCGCGACGGGCGCGCGCAACATCCCCGCCGCGCTGGTGGTGGCGGAGCAGAATTTCGAAGACCCGAATGTCCTGGTGATGTGCCTTCTGTTCGCCTTCGTCTCGGTCGCCGGCCTGTTCGCCGCCGCCCGCCTGCTCGGCCGGGGATCGGCGCCGGCGTCCCGCGACGCGCCTTCGGAGCGTTGATACATGAGCTTCGCCCTGCGCGACCGGATGAGAGAGCTGGCGCCCGAGCGCTCCGGCCTGAAGTCGGACTTCATCGCCGCCCTCACCTTCGCCATCGTGAGCGTGCCGCAAGCCATGGCCCATTCCGTTCTGGCGGCGGTCAATCCGATCCTGGGCATCTATACGCTGGTCGTCGCGGTTCCGATCGCCGCCTTCTTCACGAGTGCGGTCTTCATGAACGTCTCGACCACGGGCGCGCTTTCGATCGTCGTCGGCAATGAGCTTCGTTCGGTTGGGCTGGACGACAAGGTTGCGGCGCTCACGACGCTGGTGGCGCTTGTCGGCCTGTTCCAGGCGCTCGCCGGGTTCCTGCGCCTCGGCAAGGTTTTGCGCTTCGTCTCCGACGCCGTGATGACCGGATTCCTGAACGGCGTCGCCGTGCTCATTATTCTCGGCCAGCTTGGCGCGCTGACAGGTTTTCGCAGCTCTTACGCCAGCACTGTCGCACAGGCGCTGGATTTGCTGCTCCGACTGGGCCAGATCGACGCCCCGACCACCGTCATCGGCGCGTTCGCGATGGGCTTGATCCTAATTCTGCTCAGGACGCGCCTCAGCAAATTCGCGTTCGTGCTGGCGATCGCATTGGCCGGCCTGGCGCTGGCCGTTCTCTCGCACCTGGGTTCAAACCTGGGGCTCGACTGGAGCTCAGTGCGAATCGTGCGCGACATTGCCGAAATTCCCCGCGATTTGCCTCGGTTCTCCCTGCCCAGGCTGGACTATCTGGCGCCCTTGCTGCTTCCGGCGCTGTCCGTCGCCATCATCGGCCTCGTCCAGGGCGCAGGCGTCAGTCAAGCCTATCCGAATCCGGACGGTAAATATCCCGACGTCTCCGAGGATTTCTTCGGCCAGGGCGTCGCGAACCTCGCCACAAGCCTGATCAGCGGGCTACCCGCCGGCGGCTCGATTTCGGGAACGGTCCTCATCGCCAGCGCGGGCGCCCGCTCGCGCTGGACCAATATTCTGGCCGGCTTGCTGGTCGTTCTTGTGGTCCTGCTCGCGGCCCCGTTCGCCGAACGCACGCCAATGCCGGCGCTCGCCGCGCTCCTGATCGTCGCGGGCTATCAGGGCTTGCGCCTTCAGGCCGCGCAAATGATCTGGCGCACGAGCCGGGGTTCGGCCGCGGCGATGATCCTGACTTTTCTGGCCACTCTGTTCATGCCGCTGCACTACGCCGTGCTGCTGGGCATCGTGTTCAGCATCGCGCTTCACGCGATCGGCTGGGCGAACCAGGCGAAAATCACCGAGCTTGCCCTTGTTCCTGGCGGCTTCCCGGAGCAACGCGATCCACCCGAGGTTTTGCCGAGCAATCAGTTCACCGCCTTGTATGTCTCCGGCAGCCTGTTTTTCGCGGCGGCCAAATCGCTCGAAAAGACCTTGCCCAAGGCGGACAATGCGCGCAACGCCGTGGTCGCCCTGATCCTGCGCGGCCATCCGGAGGTCGGAGCCACATTCTTCAATGTGCTGCAACGCTATTCCGCGACGCTGCGGGCCAATGGCGGCAAGCTCATGCTCGTCGCAGTGGACGAGCAGGTGTATGATCAACTGGCGCGCACCGGCCTGCTCAAGACGATCGGAGAGCAGAATGTCTATCGGACGACGCCGCGCATTGGAGAAGCTCTGAATGACGCCATGACGGCGGCGCAGATATGGATCAACCAGAGAACCGCCTGATGTCGTCCTATATCGGCGCGCGACAAAACCTCGATCACCGCCGCATCTGCCGTTCACCGAAATGTTCTGTCCTCATGAACCTGACAATGGCGGCTTTCGGACACAGGAAATGAAGCCCGCAGAACCCAGCGAATGACGGCTCGGGGTCAACTTGGGTCAGCCGCCACATCATAGGAATGACCGCTTCCAATTTATGGCGAGCCGATCACGGCAACGTGCCGACCGTCTCATTCGGGTCGGATTCGGTCCGTCGTCAGTTGATATGCTCGCAGTTTCATCCTGAGCGGCGCACCATTTGCGCGCTTTGGCGCGCTCTCCTATCCAAGCTCTCTCGCAGGCGTTCGATGAAGCGCTGGTTGCGGGGTGCTGTTCGCGGTTAGCGCCGAGGCTGCAGAAATCCCGAATTCCGCATCGCGCATTGGCGATAGCTTTGATATCGCGCGACAAACCGGCGGCCTTGTTGGAGCCGGCGGAATTGCGGCGCTCGATTTCCGTCTCGACCCCGCGCCAGACTGCCTCTGTGCGGCGTGACCGCCTGGCTCCCAAAGTGCTGAAGCATGGCCCGCGCGCGCTCGGATCGAGCCTCACCCTGATGCTACCCTTGCTCACGTCGGCGGATATGTGCAAGCGACGTTCTCAACAGAAAAATTGGCTGTTGGCCTTTTTGTTGGCCGCGGGATTTTCAACACAGACATTTTTTCAATATTTATCATGAAGTTATGAGGTATCTGTGATGACGCCCCTGCACCATTCCTCTTTCTCCGCATGTCGTCCAGGCCATCGCATGTCATCGCGTCTGGCATTGAATGCACTGTGTTCTGTCGGATTTTCAGGCCTTCCGCCGGCGCCGGCCACGCTCACGAGGAACCGCGGTCCGCGGGTCGATCCGGCCGGCCCCGACCCCGGCGCCCGGCCGATCGCGGACATCACCCCGGCGGCAATCCTCGCTCTGCTACAGGGTTCGAGCGCAGCGCGCGCCGCGGGACGGCGCGGTGGCTGCGCTGCGTGATCGGCACTGTGCGCCGGCGCGCTGTCGCCACCCTGCGGGCCAGGGACGATCCGACGCTTCCGCTGCGCGGGCCCAGAAGGCGCCCAAGCCGCGGCACCGGGCCGCGATCACCGACGAGAAGTGCCCCGCAGCGCTGCCGGCGGCGATCGGCGCCTGGGACGGCTGGCCGACGCTGCGGTGCGCTCTTCAGTTCGCGGCGCTGACCTTCGCCCGGCCTGGCGAGGTCCGCGGCGCCACATGGCCGGAAACCGACGTGGCGAGGGCGTCTGGCGCATCGCCGGCAGGCGCATCTTGTGAAGCGGCGTCATGGGCCGGATCTCGGATACGGTGCAACGCGCCCCCAGCGCCGCAGCTCGATCGTGAGCGGATGCCCGGCGTCACTCGAAGCGCTCGCCGATACCGCAGACGCTGGAATAGAATTTCCCTCCATCCGGTCCCGCCGCCGCTTCGGTCTCCGTCTGCAGAAATATCTTATCTGGTTGACTTCAACCGCGATGGAATTGCTCGTCTGAACAACGGGCTGGAGCGCGAGCGGACCGCACATCCGATAGAACGGGGTCCAATCGCGCTCTGGACCGGTGCCCGATCCGATAGACGATCGGCCACCGCTCTTACTCTCTGTTTTAGCGAGCAACTTCATCCGATCAGATTAATCCATCTGATCGGATGTTGCTCTGGACCGGTGCCCGATCTGATAGACGATCGGTCACCGCTCTTACTCTCTGTTTTAGTGAGCAACTTCATCTGATCAGATGAGTCCCTCTGATCGGATGTTGCGCTAGCCGCCGGATCCGCCCCGGCTGATCGCCGCCGCCCGCCGCAATGCGCCGGCCATCGCCGTTTCCGTCGGTGGCCGGCAGCCGATCCGCGCCAGCACCGAGGCATCGACACAGCACACCGCATCGCCGCATCGATCCGCCAGATGGTGCGCCAGCGTCTGGACCCCGCCGGCTGCGGCACTCTCGACCCCGTGATAGTGAAAGCCCTGCAGCGGCGGCGTGGCGCTGGTCTTCAACACCCGGACCCGCCGTGCCCGCAGCGCCGCGATGAAGCGGGCCAGTTCCCCGTCCTGCGCCGGATCGGGCAGGTGCAGGACCGCCGCCGGCTGGTCTCGCCGGAGTTCGACCGTCGTCACCGTCGCCGCGGTCCAGACCTGCACCGGGGTGATCCAGTCTGCCGGCCAGGGCATCCGCCAGCTGGCGAGGGCGGGGAAGCTGCGCCCGAGCAGCGTCGCCAGCACCAGGTTCAGCCGCGCATAGCGCAGGTTGTAGGCGGTGGCGAACAGCACCGCCGCCCCGTCGACGTCGCGCTGCAGCGACTGCACGTTGAAATGTCGCGTGGGCGACGGCGGGGCTGGTCTGGGCCGCACGGTGCGGATGTGCCTTCCGATGCCGCGCGTGTACAGCATCCACGGCGCATGGTCGCGCAGACGCACCGCGCGCAGATCGGGAAAGGAGCGCAGCAGCAACCCGGCCGTGCCGAGCGCCCCGGTCGCCAGCAGGATGTGTCGGGCGAAGACGGTGCTGCCATCGGACAGCCGCGCCCCCCAGCCCCCCTCTGCGGCCACCAGCGCCTCTGCCCGTGCCGTGATCAGGGTGGCGCCATGTGCGGCCACCAGGCGGGTGATCAGCGCCCGGATCGCCAGCAGCCCGGCCCGGGGGTCCTCTTTGGTGCCGACCAGCAGCCGCGGGCTGGCCGCCAGGTAGTCGCTGATCCCGGCCTCCCGGGCGCCGTGCGGACCGTTGGCCTCGTCCAACCGGCAGGCGGCCTCGATCCTGGCGCAAGCGTCCTGGTAGTCCTGGTAGCGCGCGAAGGCCTCGCGCGGCCAGGGTTCGGCCTCGGCATAGCGGACGAATTGCTGACCCCAGTAATTGCCGAGCCCCCCGGTCGCCGCGGTGGCGAAGGCCGGTCGCTTCTCTCCGGCGATGGCGATCGGGTCGGCGAGGCCAGGGGCTTCGCCCTGCGCCTCGGCCTCGGTGCGGATCTTGGGGTGGACATCGGCGCGGTGCACCCTGGCGTCGGAGACGGCGCCGGTGACCACCCCGATCCGCCTCCCCCGGCCGAGCCCGATCAGCGCCGCCGCGGCGGCCGGCCCGGCACCCAGCACCAGCACGTCGAACAGGTCTGCCATGTCGGTCCTTCCGCGTACCGCCGGCGCCCCTGGCCGGCCCGGCCTCAGAATGCGCGCAGAGTGAGGCCGATCCTGGCCAGGCTGGCATCGGTCTCCATCGGTTGCAGCGCCACCAGCCCGGCCACCCGCTCATGGAGGTTGGCGAACAGGCCGAACCGCGCGGCGAGGCCGAGCGCGCCCAGCGTCACCGCCCCCAGCCCCGGCACCAGGATCGGCGCGGGCAGCCCTTCCCGCGCCGCCACGCGGCGGCAGAACCCGGCGAAATCGAGCGGCGTCACGGCGCCGAGGCAGACCGTCCCGCCGGCCCCGGGACCCGCCAGGCGCCGCAATCCGGTGACCAGATCCGCGACATGGATCGGCTGGATGCAGGGCCTGGTGCCCAGGTCCGGAAGGATCCGGACCGATCTGACCAGCCGGATCGCGGTGCCATACACGCCGGTGCCGGCTTCGTCATAGACCAGGCCGGGGCGCACGATCACCTCCTGCGGCCGGGTCAGGCGCTGCTCGATCGCGTATTTGGACCGGCCATAGGCGTTGCGGGCCTGCGGCGAGGCGGACTGGCTGGAGAGGAAGACGAACCGGACCGCCGGGGCCTCCCGGCATTGCGCGATCAGCCGTTCGGTGCCGGCGATGTCGAGCTGCATGGCCTGGTCGAGGGCCGTATCCGCGGCGATCGTCGCGCAGGCACAATGGATCACCGCATCGAGGCTGCCGGGGGCGACCGGCAGGGGGGCGCCGAGCGACCAGTCGAGGTGGCGCACCCGCGGGCCGGCGGCGACCGGCCGGCGGCCGGCGGTCGTCACCTCCCAGCCATCTTCCAGAAGTCCGGCGACGAGGCTGCGCCCGATGAAGCCGGAACCGCCGGTGACCAGTACGCGACCCATGATCCGCCGCTCTCCATGGCTGCATCAGGGTCGATCTTATGGCATGTTACCTGCCCCGGCGATGGCGGAGCGGAGGCGGGACCGAGGGGGCTGCGTCGCTCTGCGTTGGGGGAGAGGGACCGCCAGCCAGCGTGCCGCGGACCGGCTTTCGGGGCGGGGCTGCGCAGCGAAACGGGGCCGGGTCACGATCCTGGCCGTGCCCCGCGCCGGGCAGCCCTACCCTGGCGGGGCAGCCGCCTTGTCGGGACGTGGGTTGTCGCGCACCGCCGGCGCAGCATATTGCAGGGACCAGCGCAGACCGGGGATCCGCCAGCATGGATATCATCATCGGCCAGAAACCGCCCGCCGCGCCGGGCGCGCCCGCCGCGCCTGGCGGGCCTGCCGCGCCGTTCATCATCGATGCCGACCAGCGCAGCTTCATGCGCGAGGTGATCGAGGCCTCGCGCAGCGTGCCGGTGCTGGTGGATTTCTGGGCGACCTGGTGCGGCCCCTGCAAGCAGCTGACCCCCTCGCTGGAGAAGGTCGTCACCGCCGCCGCCGGCCGGGTGCGGCTGGTCAAGATCGACATCGACGCCAACCGCGCGCTGGTCCAGCAACTGGTCCAGGCCGGCCTGCCGCTGCAGTCGGTGCCCACCGTCGCCGCCTTCTGGCAGGGCCAGGTGGCCGATCTGTTCCAGGGCGCGCTGCCGGAGACGGAGATCCGCCGCTTCGTCGAGTCGCTGTTGAAACTGGCCGGCGGCAGCCTGCCCGGCGCCGATCTGCTGACCGAGGCGAAGGCCGCTCTGGAACAGGGTGCCAACGAGGACGCACGCGAATTGTTCTCCGTGCTGATCCAGCAGGAGCCGGAGAACGCCGAGGCCTGGGGCGGGCTGGCGCGCACGCTGCTCGCGCTCGGCGAGGAAGCGCAGGCGCAGGACCTGCTCGGGCAAGTGCCGGAAGCCATCGCCCAGCATGCCGAGATCGCCGGGGCGCGCAGCGCGCTCGCTCTGGCCGAGGAGGGGCGCAAAGCCAGCGCCGGGCTGGCCGGGCTCGAGGCGCGGCTGGCGGCCGATGCCGCCGACCACGCGGCGCGCTACGATCTGGCGACGGCGCTGAACGCGATGGGCGAGCGCGAGCAGGCGGCCGACGCGCTGCTCGAGATCCTGCGCCGCCAGCGCGGCTGGAACGAGGATGCGGCGCGGCGGCAGTTGCTGAAATTCTTCGAGGCCTGGGGCTTCGATGATCCGGTGACGGTGCTGGCACGGAGAAAGCTGTCGGCCCTGTTGTTCAGCTGATGGCCGCGACCCATGCGAGGAGGCCTGCCCTGCCCGAGAGCTTCGCGGTGTTTCCCCTCACCGGGGCGCTGCTGCTGCCGGGCGGCAAGCTGCCGCTGAACATCTTCGAGCCGCGCTATCTGGCGATGGTGGAAGACGCGCTGGGTGCGGGGCGGATGATGGGCATGATCCAGCCC
>VFSW01009403.1_pt1 | contig 13956 bp, 4 predicted proteins | sample 5358111 | NCBI WGS metagenome assembly VFSW01 (sample SAMN11554181, study PRJNA540505) | mine drainage metagenome | isolation source: sediment from site ElyBrook_90M | place: USA: Ely Copper Mine, Vershire, VT | collected 2017
CAGGGGCCCCGGTGGGCGCTGCGACCTGCGGCCCTGACGGGGCGGGAACTGCTGTCGGGATATGGGGTACTTCGGGCGCGGGCCGGAAAACTGCAGGGAGGGTGCCTTCTCCAGGTGACCAGATCGCTGCCGATGCGGTCAATGCCGCTGTTGAGAGGACTTCCGCAGGCTGCAGGACTTCCGCCGGCAGCGGGATGAAGGGCAGGCAGACGATAAAGCGGCTGCCTTTATCCAGCTGGCTCTGTACGGACAAGCTGCCATTGTGCATCCGCACGAATTCCTGCGTGATAGCCAGGCCGATTCCGCTGCCCTGGTTAAGGATGGTGTCAGGAACGTCATTCTGGAAGAAACGTTCGAAGATCTTTTCCTGTTTGTCCGGCGCAATGCCGATACCTGTATCTGTTACTTTTATTGACAGCATGACTATTTCTGCCTGGTATTCTTCATCGACGCTGACGCTGACGGCACCATTCTCCGGCGTGAACTTGAAGGCGTTGGATAAAAGGTTGAACAGGATCCGTTCAATTATATCATGATCAAATAAGGTCAGCAGCGAATGGCCCGGATCATTGTAGGAAAAGGTGATATTTTTCCGTTCTGCCAGGTCGATAAACGAAAAGGAGATTTCCTTTATGAATTTCAAGACATCACCCTGGCGGGGGTGCAGTTTCAATTCGTTGACTTCCATTTTTCTGAAGTCCAGCAGTTGGTTGACAAGGTGCAGCAGCCGCCGGGCATTGCGGCGGATCATTTCATATTGTCTCCTGGGGTCAGATGATGAGGTATTGCCGAGCAGTTTTTCGACAGGCGCCAGGATCAGTGACAGAGGAGTCCGTAATTCGTGGCTCATGTTGGTGAAGAATCGGATCTTCATCATGTCGATCTCATGCATTCGTCGTGTCTCACGCCGTTCCTGCTCGAGCGCAAAGCGCATTTTGGTTTTTTGAATGATCATTTTTCTGGCCGCCAGCAGTATACCCGCCAGCAGCAGCACGTATGCGCCATAGGCCAGCGGAGATTTCCAGAACGGCGGGAGGACGATGATCTTCAGAGAAGCCTCTCGCTGATACCATTCTCCATCCTGGTCTGTCGCCCTTACCCTGAACGTATATTCGCCTGCGTCGAGGTTGGTATAGGTGGCCTTGCGGGTCTTTCCGTCTGACATCAGCCAGCTCTTGTTAAATCCCTCCAGGGTATAGGCGTATTTATTCCGGGCATTGTCGACAAAGCCGAGGGAGGCAAATTCGATGGAGAATACGTCTTCGTTATGACGCAGAACGATTTCCCTTGTTTCGGACAAGTCCTTATTGAGGACGACATGTCCATCCAGTTGTTCCCCTACATGTACGCTTTTGTTGAAGATTTCGAGGTCTGTCAGTACGATGGGTGGCGCCGTTCCCGTATTGACGATATTTTCGGGGCGGAAGACGTTGAACCCGTTAGGACCGCCGAATATCAGGCCACCGTCCCTGGTCACCATTCCGGCCCGCTCGTTGAATTCCCGTCCTTGCAATCCATCCTGTTCGTGGTAGTTCCTGCAGAGGATACGTACCTCTTCGTTCGGGGTGGTGGTATCACCCGGGTGGTCCCAGGGCGAAAGGATCCGGATACGTGAGAGGCCGTTAGTGGTGCTGACCCAGAGTTCATGCAGGCTGTCTTCTTCAATGCTGCGGATAGTATTATCGGCCAATCCGTTATCGGTGTAAAAGGATTGAAAGCGTTTTTTTTCCGGCAGGAAGAGATTCAGTCCTTCCCTGGTCGCCGCCCACATCCGTTGTCGGCTGTCACGGAACAATAAAGTCACATTGTTCGAGCTGAGTTGGTTGTTGTCGGCGGAAAAATGAATGAACCGGCCGGTATTTCTGACCATGACGTCTATGCCAAAGCCGGTCGCTATCCAAAGGTTGTTGTGGGCATCCTCCTTAATAGAAGAGACGTAATTATTAATGATCGAATTCGGCTGGCTGCTGTTATAATGGACAAAGCAATTCCTTTTCCGGTCCAGCCGGTCAAAGCCAGACGCCAGGGTTCCTATCCAGAGGTTCTTGTCGCTGTCTTCGTACAGGCACATTATCCGGTCATCGGCGAGACTGGCCGGTGATCGCTCGTCATGACGGTAGTGAGTAAATTTTTTTCCGTCGAAGCAGTCCAGGCCGCCAAAATAGGTGCCGACCCAGAGCTTGCCGTCCTTATCGAACAGCAGGCTGACAATGATATTATTGGCTAAACTGTTGGGATTGGACGGGTCATGCAGGTACTGGCGGAAGGTATTATGCCTGCGGTCAAAGCAGATCAATCCGCCGCCATTTGATCCGATCCAGATCCGACCTGCTGTATCTTCAACAAAATTGTTGACATCGTTATAGCTGAGGCTGCCCGGAAGGCTGGGCTGCTGCCGGTAGATAGGGAAAAGCAGGCCGTTCTGGTGGAAATAGCTGATGCCGCTCTTGAAGGTGCCCAGCCACATGGCGGCCGTGCTGTCGCGGTAGATACAGGTGACGCTGTTCTCCGCTACGCTTTTCCGGTCGTCTTCATTATGCGCAAGTGTTGTAACCGACCAGTCTTTTTTGTCAATGATATCCACGCCGCCGTGGTCGGTGGCAAGCCAGACCAGGCCTTTGCCATCCTGGATCGCCGAGTAGATCAGGTCGCTGCTCAATCTCCCGGCTGCAGATTGTTCCTGGGACAGGTGACGTAGCGAGCCGGCAGCCGGGTCGAAATAAAAGGTGCCTTTGAAACCGCCCTGAGCGGAGATCCAAAGGTCATTCTGGCGGTCGATAAAGAGATTGCAGGAAACAAGGGCTTCCACAAAACTCTTTTCCAGCAAAGTGTTACGATAGACGACCTTGTGCAGGATGCCGTCGATCTTTTCCAGCAATCCGTTTTGGTGGATGACCCAGCAATTGCCTTCGCCATCTTCCCGGGCATCGGCGACCAGGGAAGGGTCGAGACTTCCGGGCTTGACAGAGTCGGTCCGGACAGCCTGGATCCGGCCGTCAGTTCCGTAATGGAACAGGCCATTGTCACGGTAAACGAACCAGTATCCTGACCGGCTGGGGATAATCTTCAGTAGCATGTATTCAGGCAGGGACAACCGTCTCAGGCAGGCGGTATAATCCTGATCGAACCTGTCGTGTGCGATGTCGTAAATGTTGAAGTCGCCGGCGCGTAGTGCCACCCACATTTTGCCTTCCGGGCCGTCGAAGATCTGGTCGATGTAATTGTCCCCTATCGAATGGGGGTCTTTCGAATCGTGTTTGAACACCCGGAACTGGTAGCCGTCGTACCGGTTAAGTCCCGATACCGTTCCGAACCACATGAAGCCGCCGTGGTCCTTATACAGGCAGGTGACATGATTATTGGATAATCCCTGAGCACAGTCAAGGTGGGAGAATTGGTAATCATTAGACTGCCCGTATTGCCGGGTCAAGGCGCAACAGGAAATGACAAGGAGCAGGATTTTTCTCATATTCATGGCAGTATATGGCAGGCGTTACCCTAAAAGGCCCTCGTTCAATAACAAATGTAATAAATATGAGTGGGTGAAAAAAGCGGAAAATAAACATTTTGACCCCCTTTTTGACGATTTTGACGACCCTCGGGGCAAAACGAACAGGCTATATTTATCCCCGAAACAAACCGATTGCATTCTCTTCTTCACCAACACTAAAAAGATCCATATGAATCTGACTGCTTTGACAGGAGTCCTTCTAGCGTCTTTGTTCACCCTCTCCCTGTCTGCCCAACCCCCGGGGGCCAGGCAAATTACCGGCAAGGTCATCGATAAGAGCACCGGTGCCGCCATTCCGGGCGCTACCATCGCCGTAAAGGGAACAAAAAACTCCGGCCAGGCCGATGTTAACGGGGCGTTTATTATAATGGCCGCTCCCGGTGAGACCTTGATCGTCTCAAATGTAGGCTACGGGTCCCAGGAAGTGCGGGTCGGGAATTCATCGTCGATCGTCATCGGGCTCAACCAGAACTTCAGCCACATGGACGATGTCGTCGTGGTGGGATATGGAAGGATGAAGAAATCCGACCTTAGCTCGGCCGTGAACACGATTTCATCAGCCGACCTGGAGAAGACGGTCAATGTCACCCTGGATGATGCCTTGCAGGGAAAGGCGCCAAATGTTTATGTATCGCAGACCAGCGGCGAGCCGGGGGCCGGCGCTTCGGTAATTATCAGGGGTATCAGTACCGTCACCGGTAATTATCAGCCTTTGTATGTGATAGACGGCGTGCAGATAAGGCCCAGCCTGCCCACCGGCGGCGCCTATAACTCAACGCCAAGCCTGGGCAATGAACTGCAGGGGATCAATCAGGATGATATCGATAATATCAGTGTCCTCGAAGGCCCTGCCGCCACCTCTATCTATGGAGCCGCCGGGGCGAATGGCGTAGTGATGATTACTACCAAACAGGGCAAGATTGGTCAGACACGGGTACAGGCCAGCGAATTGGAGAGCCTGCAGGAGCGTCCCAAGGATCAGCCGGTCATGAATCTGCGCCAATATGCCATTTACGTGCAGAAATTGGAAGGCCTGGGCCTGGTTCCTACCGAGCCGAGCGAACTAAGTGATCCGTCGATTCTGGGACCCGGAACGAACTGGCAAAATACCCTGTTCCAGAACGTCTGGCTGCAAAAACATTCATTGGCTATCAGCGGCGGCAACGACAAGACCACCTTCTACCTGTCGGGCGATTATCTCGATCAGAATGGCATTGCGGTGGGTTCCGGTTTTCAGCGGGCATCGATGCGGCTAAATCTGTCCAACCAGGCCAACAAATGGCTAAGGGTCAGCACCAATCTCACCGCCTTCGGCACCAAGGAAAAAGTCAACGTCTTTCAGGGGGATATCGTCAACCTGGCGTTAGGTCAGAACCCGACGATTCCGGCCTATAACCCGGATGGGTCGTTTGGAGGTCCCGATGCGGCTCAGGCACAGTATTCCAATACGAATCCTCTGGCTGTCGCGAAGCTGGATAATAACTACAACACCAATTATGGTGTTATAGGGGGGATCAACCTGGATATCACGCCGATAAAGGGGCTATTATGGCACACGGAGGCCAATGGAAATTACACTTTTGGCTATAATTATCAGTTCCAGCCCTCCTATAATGTCGGTGCTTACATCCAGCCACTTTCCACCATCGGGCAGGAATCAAGTCAGAATTACTGGGCCAGCCTGAATAGCCGGTTGCAGTATGACTGGACTATAGGAAAAAATGTCATGGGGGCGATGATCGGTCATGAGGGTCAGATATATCAATATCAGAATTTCTCTGCCAATGGCCAGAACCTATCAACCAATTCGATCCAGGAGCTGAGCGTTATCGGGGCGATCACCAATCTACCGACGAGTACGAAAAACGACGGCTCGCAGGAATCCTATTTCGCGCGGTTCAATTACACGTATGACAATAAGTATATACTGCAGGCAGTGGTCAGAAGGGACGGCAGCTCAAATTTCGGCCCCGATAATAAGTTTGGGACTTTCCCGGCGGTATCTGCGGCCTGGAAGATATCCGATGAGAATTTCATGAAGGGAATACAATGGTTAAACGATCTCAAGATCCGCGGCGAGTATGGGATTTCGGGTAATGCCGGATCGGGGGGCGCCATTTATTCCAATCTTTATTCCACGGAGACCGTATGGGGCAGTGGCTTCCTGCCGTCGAATTATTCCAATCCTGCCTTGAAATGGGAGCAGGATAAGTCCGCCAATATAGGTATTGACGCGCACCTCCTGAATAACCGGATCGAGTTCATCGCGGATGCGTATCAAAAGACAATCTCCAATCTGATCCTGCCCTATGCCGGTCAACTGTTCCTGGGCGGTTATCTCAGTGGCGGCTATAACGGACAGATCCAGTGGCCGGTGTTAAATTTCGGCGGCATGACGAATCATGGGATCGGCTTTACGATCAATACGGTGGACTATACCTCGAAGAATTTCACCTGGAAAACGGGGGTTAATTTTTCCATTGACCGCAACAAAGTCACCAAGCTCTATGCGCCCATCTATGTGCAGTACTATTCCTCTACCAACAGCCGGCAGGCGGAGTTCCTGACGGAAGTAGGTCAGCCGCTGAGCATGATCACGGGCTATATTGCACAGGGGCTTTTCCAGAATTACAAGGATATTGCCGGCCATGCGATACAAACATCCAACGGGGTGCTGACGGTGGATCCCAACCAGGGTAGCTGGCCGGGGGATATCAAGTTCAAGGATATTAATAAGGACGGGGTGATCGATAACAATGATCGGACCATTATCGGCAATCCCTGGCCCAAATTCACTTATAATTTCACGGAAACCTTTGATTATAAGGGCTTCGAGCTGAACATGTTCTTCACCGGCGTCTATGGAAACCAGATCCTGAATCTGACGAAGTATGAACAGCAGTCGCTGCCGCTGGGTGTCGGACCCTATTCCAACCACTACCAACAGGATATGAATTTTGCGATACCCAGCAGCCTGAATGCGGCGGATGCTTTGAATGCCACGTTGACCAACCCCTGGACGCATATTTCGCGCCCTACTGCCGCGGACGCCAATGGTAGTGCGAGATTATCGCAATGGAACGTGGAGAGCGGGTCATATCTAAAACTGAAGAATGTGCGTCTCAGCTATAATGTACCGACGAAATACCTGGCCAGTACCAAAGTTATCCGAGGGGTCAATGCCGCATTCTCTGTGCAGAATGCATGGACCTGGACCAGGTATGACGGTTATGATCCGGAGGTTGGTATGTATCAATACGGAGGTTTCAACATTGTAGGTATGGACGAAGGGCGATATCCCCAGACCAGGTCTTATAACTTCGCCCTTTCCGTGAACTTCTAAACTATCCATTAAAGCAAAAATTTCAGCAAATGAAAAATATTATAACGATACTTGTCCTATCTGTTCTGGGCGGGGCGATATTGCCGGGGTGCAAGAAAAGCTTTTTGAACCGGCCGCCGTTAGGCGCTCCTACTTCGGGTACTTTTTATCAATCGGATGCCGAGATCCTGGAAGGGACCGGCCCGCTGTACAACGGGTCCTGGGGTGGCTATAACGGTACTTCCCTGCAGTATATCGGCGACGTGATGGGCGGGAACAGCCTTTGTGATAATTACAACGGCCGGGGCGCCTTCCTGTATTTCTCCGTTTCGGCTACTGATCCGAGCGGCGCGCTGGAAAGTGCTTACCAGGCCCTATGGTCTGTCGTAGCGAATGCTAACGTCGTCGCCTATAATATTATCAATGCGGGCCCGGGGGCCAGCACGGCGGGAAAAAATGAAGGTCTTGCGGAATGTTATTTTAACCGGGCAGCGGCCTATTACTACCTGACCCTCATCTGGGGGAACGTTCCCATTATCTATAACAATAATCTCCAGGTCGGGGATACGTCGATCAGAAAGGCCTTGCTGACCGATTCCTGGCAATTTCAGATTAATGATCTGACCTGGTGCGTGAACAATCTCCCGACTACGCCAATCGAACCCGCCCGCGTCACTAAATGGAGTGCGTAAGGTATGCTGGCCAGGGCTTACCTGGCCCGGTCCGGTCTGACGGGAACAGGGGGGGCGCGCAACCAGAGCGACCTCGACAGCGCGATCTACTATGCCGGCGATGTCGTCAACAATAGCGGGCTGACCCTGGAGTCCAATTATTATAATCTTTTTACAAGCGCCAATTTCAGCGGCAGTAATGTGCCGCAGGAGAGCCTGTTCTCGCTGTTATGGATTCCTAATGGACAATACTTCGTTCAGAATCATATGCAAGCCAACCTGGCCTATTCTTCGCTGATCACCCAGACCGGAGACGGGTGGGGTGCTGCCTTTGGGGGATCGCCCAGTCTGATGGCCTATTATTTCGATCCTGCCAATGCGGCCGACACGATGCGCAGAAGGGCTACCCTCTTCATGCCCGGAGATTATTATCCCGACATCAATAAGAATGGAGGCGGCTGGCTGGTGGATACCTCCTTGTTTAATAATGATGGTATTGCCTATCCGGGAGCGAAGCCCACCAAAGGTGGAAGCGATGCCGCCTACGTGAAGAAATACGTGATCGGCTCGCCGGCCGACAATGGCGGTCTGGGGGGTATTCAAAGCGAGAACCTCAATACATATATATTCCGGCTGGCCGATGTCTACCTGATCTATGCCGATGCCATCCTGGGCAACAGCGCCTCCACTACTGATCCGCGGGCGCTGCAATACTTCAATGCCGTCAGGACCCGTGCGGGCGCCTATACCAAATCATCCATCTCCTATGCCGATCTGTTTCAGGAAAGAAAGGTCGAATTCGCCTTTGAAGGGCATGCGTGGTATGACTGGAAGACCTGGTATTATTTTGATCCCACTGATGCGCTGAACTACTTCAGCACTCAAAACCGGGGTTTGTACAATATCACCTACAATGGGGGTAATCCCTTTATCACCTACCTCGGCACGAATGATCAGCCGGGGACTGTCAATTACGCGATAACAAAGGAGACGGCAGATCTTCCTTATCCTGAAGCGGAATCCCTGGTATCGCCGGAGCTGTCGCAGCCGCCCGTCGCATTCGATTTTAGTAAAGTAAAATATAATTGATTGCCATATCAAAATGATTATATGAAAAGAATATTGTTATTCATCATTGTTTTAGCGGGCCTTGTCCAATTTGCCTGCAAAAAGAATTCGTCGGGCGGCGAGCCTGTCGTCAAGGATGTCCGGACCGTTACCCCTGCCCAGGCGGACAGCTTCTTTACGGAGGCGTTGCCAGGATCCCTGATCGTGATACAGGGGAGTGGCTTCAGTGGATTGCAGGCCGTATATTTTAACGATACCGCAGCCGCCTTCAACCCTGCCTATGCGACGAACACGAATATCATCGTCACCATCCCCGCTACCGCCCAGACGGCGGCAACGAATCCCGATGTGCCCAGCGTCATCAAGATAGTGACGAATCATGGGACCACTACCTATTCATTTAAGCTCTACTTGCCGCCGCCGGCCATTACATCCATATCGCTGGATAATACGGGCACGGTGTTGTACATCAACGGCACGAATCTGGCAGGGATTAAAAAGATCACTTTCCCCATCGGCAATAAAGACACAGCGACATCCTACACCGTCAACACCACTTATACGCAGATAACGGCCGGCATTCCCACAGGAACCTTGTCCGTCGATTCCGTGCGGGTCTACTGTACATTCGGCACAGCCTCCTATCCCTATCCGCCGCCGATGAGCATTGCGTCGGTCTCCAATGAAAATGCGGTATCCGGGACCACTATTACCATCACAGGTACGAATCTCATCGGAGTGGCCAAGGTATTGTTCCCCGGAGGTATTGCCGGCACCAACCTGCTGTCACAAAGCGTCAATCAACTGACAGTCATGGTACCACCGGGGATTACGACGGTGGATTCATTGCGATTGCAGGGGGTGTTGGGATCGGCTGCGGCGCCGCAACTTTTCGACTCGTATCTTACGCATCCTGCGCCGGGGTATCTGAGTACCTTCGAAGGGGATAATGCGTCAGACAATACTGGATTTATAGGCTGGACAGGGGGCTATGCCAACGCTTCCCAGGCTGCAACCAGCTATCCCAATGGCACTGGCGCGGTGGGTGTCTTACAGCAGGGGAGCCCGATGGGCAAAAATGCAGGAGCCACCTCCCAGGGTAATCCCGGTCTGCTGCAACTGAATGACGAACCCTGGGTAAGCAGCACGGCTAATGTGGTCGCAGGGTATTCCCTGAAATTCGAGATCTATGTTGCCAGTCCCTGGAAGGCAGGCGAAATATGGATCTCTGTGGGAGATTGGTACAAATGGACCAGCTATACGGCCCGCTATGCGCCCTGGTCAACGACGACCAGCGGTACTTTCCAGCCGGCGGGCTGGGTTACCGTGACGATCCCGCTGCCGCAATTCATTACCGGCAACCAGTTCTACCAGACAGCCTGGAGCACCAGTGGATCACCGGCCGTGCATTTTGCGGACTATCCCTATACCAGCTTGTGTTTTATGATCGCCAATGACCAGGCTGTTACCGTACCCGTTAACAGTATAAATGTAGCCATCGATAATGTGCGTATTGTACAAGGACAATAACCATAAAATAACGACCACCATGAAGCACAATGTTAGAACACATATCCCCTTTTCCATATGTCTTTTGTTACTGATATTAGCAGCCGCCTGTAAAAAGAATAGTACGCCGGCACATACCCAAAGCTCCTATCCGGTGATCACCGATTCCAGCTATAGCCCGGTAGATCCTTCACCATCGGCCACCATTGGGTTTTTCGGCAATAGCTGGACAGGAAAAACATTCGCCGCCCCGGCGGATACAGTTGTCGCCGGCGGTTCTTCGATTGCCGCGACGGATTCCCTGGCCATCGATGTCAATGACGTATTGGTTAAAGCACCACCATTGGTCTATGGCAACAATTCCAATCTCTGGATGGGCCAGATCGTGACCCAGCCTGCTCTGATGCAATATATCAAAGACCTTTCCCCCAATATCATCCGGGCCCCGGCCGGCAGTATCAGCGATGTTTATTTTTTCAATGGGACGACAGGCAATCCGAAGCCTTCCGATGCTCCCGACAGCGTGTACGCGAGTGGGACGCTGGGACCGATCGGTCAATGGTACGGTGGTAATACCGGGTCCGGTACGCTGTCGCTGGCCAATTATTACAACCTGCTTGCACAGACCAACAGTACCGGCATCATTACCGTCAACTACGGTTATGCCAGGTACGGCCTGGGCGTCAGCCCGGTAGACTCGGCGGCGCATCTGGCCGCCAATTGGGTGCGGTATGACAATGGCCGGACAAAGTTTTGGGAAATCGGCAATGAGACATATGGTAACTGGGAGGCAGGCTATCAGATCGATACGACCAAGAATAAGGACGGCCAGCCGGCTATTGTGACCGGGGCCCTCTACGGCCAGCATGTCAACGTATTTGCCGATTCCATGCGTGCTGCGGCGCAGGAGACCGGAGCCACTATCTACATTGGCGCCACCTTGTATGAATCGCAGCCCCAGTCCACTGATAATGTGACCGTTCAGAACTGGGACAAGGGCGTGCTGAGCACGGTAGGTAATGGCGCAGATTATTATATCGTGCATGATTACTTTACCGGGTATGCGACCAATTCGACTGTGTCGCAGATCCTTGGTACGGGAACGACGGAAGTACCTAAGGTGCTGTCCTTTCTGAAGCAACAATTGCAGGCCAACGGAGCCACTACCAAACCGATTGCCATGACCGAATGGAATATTCAGGCCACGGGATCCAAGCAGAATACTTCTTATATTGCCGGCATGCATGCGACGCTGACGCTGGGTTCCTATATCAAAAATCAGTTTGGAGAGGCCAGCCGCTGGGATCTGGCCAATGGATATTCGAATGGTGATGACCAGGGTATGTTTAATATAGGCGATGAGCCCAATGCGCCTTTGTGGAATCCGCGTCCCGCATTTTATTATATGTATTATTTTCAGAAATTCTTCGGTGACCGGATGGTGTATGACACGCTGAGAAGACCGTTATTCAATAACGATCTGACTACTTATTCCTCCACCTTTACGTCAGGTCAGGCGGGTACGGTGATCATCAATTCGAGTATATACAACCACGTAGTCGCCATCGACTTTCAACATTTTAAGGCGGGCGCAAAATATCATTGGTATATATTGACGGGGGGTACGGACAATTCACCCTTCTCCAGCCAGGTCTATGTCAATGGCAACGGACCGGCTACTCCCACGGGTGGCCCGCTGGATTATGCCACCATTAAACCTTATGCTGCGACGCTAAAGGGAACCATTAAAATTTCCGTGCCTTCATTCAGCGTCATTTACCTGGTAGCGGATAATAATTAACAAACCAACCAGGCTTTGAAAACGCTAACCACCCTGATCGCCGGTGCGGTGCTAATCACCACTTTCTCGTGTACCGCTGTAAACGATAAGAGCGGGCAGTATTTTACCTCATTACCGTCTTCCGTGACCGGTATCGACTTTGCCAACACGATTACGGAGAACGATTCATTGAATATGTTCGTCAATGAATATACCTATATGGGCGGTGGAGTAGGAGTGGGTGATTTCAACAGGGACGGGCTGCCAGATGTTTATTTTGCCGGGAGCCAGGTTAGTTCCCGGTTGTATCTCAATAGAGGTAATATGCGCTTTGAGGACATTACCAAAAAGGCAGGAGTCGCGACTGATGAGTGGTGCACGGGCGTGAGCGGAATTGATATCAATAACGACGGATGGCCTGATATTTATGTTTGCGTATCCGGCAGCGGGCCGGGGGACCGGAGGAGACACCTACTTTTTATCAACCAGCATGATCTGACTTTCAAAGAAGAAGCGGCGGAATATGGCCTGGCGGATACTTCCTATTCCACGCAGGCTGTCTTTTTCGATTATGACATGGATGGCCGGTTGGACATGTATTTGGTGAACCATACCCTGGATGACAACCGGCCTAACGACATCCGTGGCCGGAAAGTCGACAGCAATGCCGTTGCCGGCGACAAACTATTTCACAATGAGGGGATCCCGCCGGGTAAGGACCACCCGGTCTTTAAAGATGTGTCCAGACAGGCGGGCATCGTCGAAGACGGCAATGGCCTGGGGGTGGTGGTAGGCGATTTTAATGGGGATGGGTTTCCGGATATATACGTCGATAATGATTACATCCGCAATGATCTCCTGTGGCTGAACAACAAAGATGGGACCTTTACCAATTGCATCTCTTCTGCCGTCAGGCATCAGAGCTATTCCAGTATGGGTATCGATGCCGCGGATATCAATAATGACGGGTTGCCCGATATTATTACACTTGACATGCAGCCCGAAACGAATCAGCGGAAAAAAATGATGTATTCTTTTCTGAGCGAGCAACGGCACCAGATGGAAATGGATAAGGGATATGAGCCGCAATATATCCACAATATGCTGCAGCTCAACAATGGTGTCCGTACCGTCAATGGCCGGAAAGAGCCTTTTTTCAGTGAGATCGGTGAAATGGCCGGGATAGCGGAGACAGACTGGAGTTGGAGCGTATTGATCGCCGATTTTGACAATGACGGCTGGAAAGATGTGCATGTCACCAATGGGTTGGGGCGCGACCCCACCAATATCGACTTTCTCGAATACGCTCACAATACCGTGCTGGAAACCGGCATTCCCGAGAATGAGATCGGGCAGCGCAGAAAGTTCATGGACCGTTTGGGAGCGGTGGGTCCGCTCTCGCTGCGCAGTTATTTATTCAGGAATAAGGGCGACCTCACCTTTGAGGATGTTTCAGCCGGTTCGGGCATCACGGCGACCTCTATTTCGAATGGGGCCGTCTATGCTGACCTGGACAATGACGGCGATCTCGATCTCATCTCCAACAATATCAATGGCCGGGCTTTTGTTCTGCGGAACGATATCGGGCCCCCGGCAGGTGGGCGGAAAAATCATTATCTGACGATCCGGTTGGCGGGCGATTCGTTGAACAGGGATGGTATTGGTTCCATTGTGTATGCCTACAGCAAATGGCTGACCCAGATGGTCAGTCAATACCCGGTCAGAGGTTATTTGTCGACGGTAGATAACCGGTTGCATTTCGGGTTGGGGAAGTCTGGAGTAGATTCATTGACCATTGTTTGGCCCGATGGGAGGAGGGAGGTGTTGAAACATCCGCCGGTGGATACTATTGTAACGATAAGGTATAAGGATGCCGGGGTGGGTGACGACGTAGCCGGGACAAGACGAGATTCGCTTTTCAGTGATGTTACGGACCAGGTAAAGGCTGATTTCCTGCATAAGGAAACTTTCTTTTTCGATTATAAATTCCAGCCTATGATCCTGCAGAAATACTCGCAGGAGGGTCCCTTTATCACGACGGGCGACATGAATGGCGACGGCCTGGAAGACTTCTTTATCGGCGGGGCATTCAAGC
>VFSW01009404.1_pt1 | contig 13955 bp, 11 predicted proteins | sample 5358111 | NCBI WGS metagenome assembly VFSW01 (sample SAMN11554181, study PRJNA540505) | mine drainage metagenome | isolation source: sediment from site ElyBrook_90M | place: USA: Ely Copper Mine, Vershire, VT | collected 2017
TGGAACAAAAGCGGCGCACCGGCAAGGTCATCACGGACCATCTGGCCGCGCAGATTGCCGGCCGCTACCTGAAGCAGTTGGTCGAGGAAGGCTACGATGCCCAGCGCGAGATCTACACGATGTCCGTGGAAGAGGTGCTGGAGCATCTGGATGCCGTGGTCTCCGAGGCCCGAACACAGGGCGGAATGCCGCTGTTGCCCGTGGGTATATAGCAGCCTGGGATCATCGTGACCGCCTACTCTGGCAAGGATCATCCTGCACGCAATCCGCGGAACCCATACGCCCTTCAACGCGTAGAGACACAGAAGGGGTTTTTGCCTGTGCGCCTTGCGCTTCCTGCACTTTTACTTTCCTTCACAATCTGTCTCAACGCACCTGCGGTTGACCACGCACAAACCTCAGCCGGCGCTCATAACACGCCTCTTCCGGATACCGCGGAACTGATGCAGCGCGCGCTGGCGAATGAGAAAAAACTGGCGGCCGAACAGGAGCGCTACGAGTGCCGTGTTACCGACGAAGCAATCGAGACTGACAGCAAGGGCAACGTGAAGCACAGGACGCTGGAGGTCGACGACCAGTTTTATGTGAACGGAGTTGCGATTCAGCGGACCCTTTCAAAGAACGGCGCAGATCTGTCTGGCGACCAGGCGCGCAAAGAAGATGCAAAGGTGATGAAAGAGACGCTGAAGTACAACAACGAGGCCAACGCGAAAAAAGAAACGGACAAGCAGGACCAGCAGGTGGAAGACATGCTGGAAGCCATGATGCTGACCCGCGGCCACCGCGGCGAGGTGGACGGCCGCAGCGTGCTGTTTTACGACGTGGTTCCGAATCCGCACTTCCAGGCCAGGAACCTGAATCAGCGCTTTGCGCAGGTGATGCAGGGAACGATGTCGATCGATGAAGCCACGGGCGAACTGATCGACCTGAATATCAAATCGGTACAGGATTTGAAGATTGGCGGAGGCCTGCTGGCCAACCTGCACAAAGGATTCTGGGTCCATATTCACAACCAGCGCCAGGCAGACGGCGTTTGGCTGACGGACTTGGCGGAAGGCTCAGGCGACGCACGCGCAATGCTGTTCATCCACCCTTACTTCCACTTCAAGGAAACGACAGACAACTGCCATCTCTACACGGCAACGGCAAGCCAGGTAGGTTCTGCAAAGCCTGTGCCCTAGCGGAAGAGCCTTCATCCATTTCTCAAGAGAAGGACGGCCTGGCGAAACAGCTGTCGCCACGGCGAGAATCCGCGGCCCGCGAGGCAGGAGACTGTTGGCGTTCCTGGCACGCTCGGTTATTCGACGCTACGGAAAAGAAGCCCCTGCAAGAGGGCAGCCCGGCTTATCCAACGCTGGATTGCCCTCTGCTGTTTGGCATTGAACCTCACACTGGCTGTCCCTCCCGCAACCTGTCGAACTCTACGAGAAGATCGCGGATGCGTCCATCGGCGATCAATTCCTGAGGAGTCCGTCCAGCGAACGCCTCAAGAGCTGAAGAAAGCCATTGCTTCTCCTTGGGAACCACAACATAGTCCTCCATGCGGGACAGCAATTCGCGAAGGTCCCGGGCCTTCTTATACATCTGGCTGATCCCTTTGCCCGCTTCCCAGTTCTGCACGGTGCGAGAGGGCCCGACGCCGTCTGGTTCCGGCTAGAGTACCGAATTCGGGCAGGCGGTCGAATGTGGCGGAATGAGGCGGAATGATTTGAGTCGAACGCACCGACGGGCATATAGCCATGTGGGCCCGACGTAAAGAAGGTGCTTCCGTCCGGCACATTGAGGGGCGCGTTGCGCATAAACCGCCTCGGCAGATCAGGATTGGCGATAAAAAGCTGTCCGAATGCCACCGCATCCGCCTCTTCGTCCGCGATGACCCGGTTCGCTTGCGCCAGCGTGTATTTTTCATTTGCGATGTTGAACCACGCGCGCCGCAGCTAATCGACGACTGCCTGTAGTGAACTCTCAAGCATGGCTCAAGCTGTCGTACGCACGGAAGGCACTATTACGAATCGGGTTTCGGTCTAGAAGTCCGCGCGCCTGGTTCCGGGCCGGTCGGCGTGCCTTCGCGATTCGAACCCAAGATCGCGCTTTTCACGTCTCTAGATACCCCGCCACTGGATTGCGATTTCCTCAAATCTTCGCCCAAAATGACGGCTTCCGCAATCTCGCGCATCGATTTACGTCGCTGCCTGCTCTCCGTTTGCATAGCGCGATATGCTTCGTCCTCACTCAAGGCCAGATCGCGTTGCAGAATTCCCTTCGCGCGATCAACCGCTTTGCGCGTTTCCAACCGGTCAGAGAGTTCGACATTCTCCGATTCAAGGCGTGCTCGTTCAATCTCGGCTCCAACCAGGAATCCAAGCATAGAAAGCAAGCGCACTTCATTAGTTGAGTGCTTATAGGTGATACGGTGCTGAAGGTTAATGACCCCAACCACCTTGCTTGCACACAGAATGGGAGTGCAAAGCATGGCCTCGAAGTGATCCTCTGGAAGGTTCTTGAAAGGCTTGAAACGTGGATCATTGGACGCATTGGACGAGATGGCTACCGGTTCGCGATGTTCGGCAACCCAACCTGTGATGCCTTGGCCAATTTGAACGCCGAGTTGATCCACCAAATCGGCGTGCGGGTTCTTCGACGCGCGTAAGACAAGCTTGTCTTCGTCGAGCACGTAGATGAAGCATGAGTCGCAGGGAATTACCGAAGTGACAAACTCAACAATGCGGTTAAGCACGACGTGAAAGGAATCTGCGGAGGCGATGCGACTGGAGATCTCGTGAAGAAAATCGATGGGCGCAAGGCCATCACGGAAGCCTGCCATCGTAGGTGTAGATGGGGCTATCCTGGGTACTTTTGGTCTGTCTTTGTCTTTAGTGTCCGTTGATGACGAAGTTGGGCGCCCTGCTGTATCTAGATTGGTGATTTGTGGGGTTTTTAGGGCTTCTCCCCCGCGCTTCTGTTCAAGAAGTTTCCCCGCATACTGTGCAGCCTCATTGACGATAAAACCCATTTTCGGACGGGACGGCTCGAAGTCGGGGGTAATTCCATAATGCGTCAACTCTTCCGTGGTCGTTGGACCAATTGAGACGATGACCATGGAAAGCAGTCCAGCGCGCATCTCGGCGACGCGCTGCATCCGCTCTGCAACCTGGAAGAGATGAATCACCTGGACTGCCGTCATGAAGAGCAGAACATCGTAGGCGCCGCGAGCAATTCCCTGCACGCATTCTTCCAGAGGTGCAAGGTCCTCCGGTAAGGCCCACTGATAAACAGGCACCTTGACGACGGACGCGCATTTCAAGGTAAGGTCCATCAGGAACTCGGGGTTGGACGCTCCATATTCCTGAACCGCGACGCGCATCTCCGATAGCGAAGGGCCGAACTCCTCGTCGATCACTTGCATCAGTTCTCGCCAGGTCGCAGGCTCGGGGGCGGTCACAGCAACCGGGACTTTGAATTCTCGCAGGACGATGTAAGGCTTTGGGCCGCGTGCAGCCACTTTTACTTTGCGGAGAGCCTTGAGAAATGCTTCACGATCGTGTCTTGTTGCCACCGCGTCAACCAGGGCACGGACCCCGATCCCTGTAAAGAAGACAACTAAATCAAACTCGCCGCGCAGCAACGCATCGGAGAAATCCAGTGCATCCGTATTGGAAGAGAGGGGAATTTCGCGCATACAAGGCACGAGAAAAGGCTCTCCGCCATAAGTGCGGATGAGTTTGGCGACCTCGATGGAACGACGGGACTCGAGCGAAAGTACGCGCAGTCCCCTGAACTTCGCATGAGCCAAATGCACCTTCCCTGGCGCCGCATCGATCTTGCGCGCTCCTAACGTTATCTTCGACTGGCTTTTAATTGCGCTGGCATCTTCGCCCAAGGTTCGTACACAAAATCCGGTGAAACAGGCGAAATGCGTTGCCAGATGATGTGATTCTAGACACGGGTAGTTCATATCGCAAGATTCGCTAAAAAATGCGATTCTTTACTCGATCTTTATGCCAAAAGCACTACTATTCTCTCAGTCTGGGATTACCCTTTTCCGCGGCTCCCCACATCCGGCACCATGCTGTGTTGGACTCTAGAAAGTCACAACTCTTAGTTCCATGCTCCTCGACGAGCGTGAATCACCCGCATTGCTTGCGGCGTTCACCGAAGTCTCGACGTCGATCTGCGCCTCTGCGCTATCGACGATCAGCTGAACATTCCTGCTGCCAGATAAGTGCGGCGACGAGTGTTCCAAAGGACATGGAATGGAAGCACTATCCGTAACCAATTCAGCGGAATTCACGGTCGAGCAGAAGCAATATCTTCTAGGTTTCTTTGCGGGCTCTCTGCAACGTGGGGCACTGCCTTTCGTCGGTCAGACGCCTGCTGGCTTCAACACCCACGATCCAGCCTCAGGAGCTTCCAACCAGGCAGAAAGCAGGGAGGAGATCTATCACGGAACTCCTGTCTCGGATCTTTGCCGCGAAGAAACGTGGAAGTATGAGCAGAACCCACTTGACATTTGGGACAAACTGCTTGCACATGCGTACTAAAACCGCGCCCCGGCTGCCGACGATCTTTTTCGATTCAAATTTCACGGCTTGTTTTATGTGGCGCCGGCGCAAGACTCCTTCATGCTGCGCATGCGGGTTCCAGCCGGTGTCCTCACGGCCCGCCAGATGCACGGCTTGGCGGATATGGCTTCTGCGTGGGGTTCCGGACATGCCGACCTCACAACACGCGCCAACCTGCAAATTCGTGAATTTCAGCCGAAAGACATCGTTCGCGTCCTGAACAAGGTGCAGTCGCTGGGCATGAGTTCACGCGGATCCGGCGCTGACAATATCCGCAACATCACCGCTTCGCCAATCACCGGACTCGATCGATCAGAACTCTACGACGTCGCGCCGCTGGCCGAAGCACTGCACAGTTACATCCTCAATTCGCGCGACATGTATGGTCTGCCCAGGAAGTTTAACGTGGCCTTCGACAACGGTGGTGCGATCAGCGTTGTCGCCGACACAAACGATATTGGTTTCGTCGCTGTGCGTGTCGGCGAAGGCCGCAGTATTCCTGCAGGGGTCTATTTCCGCGTTTTACTATGCGGAATCACTGGACACAAACAATTCGCCACCGATTGTGGCTTGCTGCTGCGCCCAGAGCAGACAGTCGCTGTTGCTGCCGCCATGATTCGCGTCTTCACCGAGAACGGTGACCGTACGGATCGGAAAAAGGCACGCCTGAAGTACTTGATCGATCGCTGGGGCGTGGAGAAGTTCCTAAACGAAACCGAAAAGCGTTTGGCCTTTCCGATTATTCGCTTCCCTGAGTCGGAGTGTGAAGCGCGCAACAAGATTGATCGGGCCGGTCATATTGGCGTGCATTCTCAACGGCAGCCCGGTTTGCACTACATCGGAATCTCAGTGCCCGTTGGGCGTCTTTCGGCAGAGCAGATGCATGCCCTGGCCGATATAGCGGAACTCTACGGAAGCGGCGAGTTGCGGCTGACTGTTTGGCAGAATTTGCTGATTCCAAACATTCTCAGCGACCACCTGGAAACGGTCCAGGCTGCGATTCGTGCGGTAGGTCTTGACTACACTGCCGGCACTGTTCTGAGCGGAACAGTTGCTTGCACAGGTAATCGGGGTTGCCGCTTCGCCGCTTCTGACACCAAGACTCATGCGGTTCACCTAGCCAATATCTTGGATTCGCGATTCAAGATCGAGCAGCCGGTCAATCTACATGTAACTGGTTGTCCTCACTCATGCGCTCAACACTACATTGGCGATATCGGTCTGCTGGGCACAAAGGTTGCCGGAGAAGAGGGCTACCAGGTCTTCCTTGGCGGCGGCTCTGATCAGGATCAAGGTCTGGCGCGCGAATTGATTGCGGCCATACCTTACAGCCAACTGCCTCCGATCATGGAGCGGCTTTTTAGCGCATATATGGAACGACGCAATCCGAGCGAAACCTTTCTCGATTTCAGCCGCAGACACAGCATCGCAGAAATCAAATCCCTCTGCCTGGTCGGGGAGCCGGCGCAATCATGAGTGCAACCGTTCCCTACATTCCGGACAATGCACCATTCACGCCAGAGCAACGGGCGTGGCTGAATGGGATGTTGGCAGGCATGTTCTCTTCAATGCCAACTCTCGCCACGTCAGAGGCCAAGACCTCGCTTCGCATTGCGGTGCTCTACGCATCGCAGTCGGGAACCGCGGAGGGATTGGCCCGCAAGCTCGCGAAAGAGCTGAAGGCTCAGGGTCATGTGCCGGCGGTTTCAACCCTGGTTGGCTACACACCAGCAGCATTGGCGGCCGAGAAATACGCCCTTCTCATCGCAAGCACTTATGGTGAGGGCGAGGCACCGGATGGAGTACAGCCCTTCTATGAAGAGCTCTGTCTGGAGCATTTCCCCCGCTATGACAAGCTGTCCTACGCGGTGTTCGCGCTCGGCGATCGGCACTATGAGCAATTCTGCAAGTTCGGCATTGACCTCGACACCAAACTGGCCGCGCTAGGCGCCAATCGCATCTGCAACAGGGTCGAATGCGATGTGGACGTGGACGAGCCATTCACGCAATGGAAAGCATCCCTGATGCCTCGATTGCAGGAGATCGGTAATGGACACAAACCGATCGATCCTGCTTTGCGTCCCGCGTCCACTGATCCAGAGCCGCCTCCTGCAATGGTATTTACGCGCGAACATCCAGTGTTCGCTCCCGTTGTCGACAAGAAGCACCTGACTCACAAGGAATCCAGCAAAGCGACGCTTCATCTTGCGTTTTCGATTGAAGGCACCGGCATGACCTATGAGGCGGGCGATGCCTGCGGCGTCATTCCGAAGAACGACCTAAACCTGGTTGCCGAGATACTGCAATGCGCTCGCTTCAACGGCAACGAGCAGGTTAGCTGCGGCAAGCCTGAGACAACGACGCTTCATGATGCACTCACGCATCACCGGCAGATTACCCGCCTCAATCGCAAAATCTTGAGCGACTACGCGAAGCTTGGCCAATGTACACAGCTTCTTGATTTGCTTGCTCCCGAGCACCAGGCCAAGCTGGATAGCTATACCTATGACCGTGGACTGATCGATCTTCTGCTGGAATTCCCCGGAGTCATTGATGATCCGGCTGATCTGGTCGCCATGCTGCCAAAGCTCACACCCCGTCTCTACTCGATTTCATCGAGCCCGGCTGCTCATGCAGGAGAGATTCATACCACGGTTGCAGTGGTTCGCTTTCGAGCCCACAACCGGGAACGCGGCGGAGTCTGCTCAACCCTCTTCGCAGATCGCGCTTCGCTATCCGATCGTCTGCCTATCTACATTCAGCCCAACAAAAAGTTTCGCCTGCCCAAGGATTCCTCCGCCCCGATTATCATGATCGGTCCCGGCACCGGCATCGCACCATTTCGCGGCTTCCTGCATGAGCGCCGTGCGATCGGTGCATCGGGACGGAACTGGCTCTTTTTTGGCGAGCGAAGCGCCTCAACCGACTATCTGTATCGTGAAGAGCTTGAGGCCATGCTGGCAGATAGCCATTTAACCCGGCTCGATACCGCCTTCTCTCGCGATCAGGACCGCAAGATTTACGTGCAAGACAGAATGTTGGAGCAGGCACCGACATTCTGGAGTTGGTTACAAGAGGGAGCAAGCGTGTACGTATGCGGCGATGCTTCCCGAATGGCTAAGGATGTCCATTCGGCCCTCCGAACCATCGTCGCGGAACAAGGGAGGATGAGTAACGATGCCGCCGAAGAATACGTGGACTCGCTGAAGGAACAACACCGCTACCATCGCGACGTGTATTGAATTCCGCGCAAGCTTAAGTGGTGCAGACGAAGTAGCCCCCGACTAGATCTGAGACAAGACATGCCCTTGCCACTCCACGAGCGCGCAGTCACAGCCGGTGCCGACGACCTGGTGCGGCTGACAACGGACGCGTCAGAAGCCAGCCGGGACTCAATCCTTGATTTGGTCGTTTCTGCGCGAGTGCTCGAATGGCCTCCACTTCCGGCGCCCGGTCTCATTCCGAAGCGTGCACTAGAGGAAGGCGAGCAGTATCGCTTTCACTTCAATATGACCAAATGCATTGGTTGCCGCTCCTGTGAGATCGCATGCAACGAGCAGAACGGCAATCCAGCCGAGATTCACTGGAGGCGTTTCGGCGAGATCGAGGGAGGAACCTGGCCAGACACGCAGCGCAGCTACCTATCGATGGGATGCAATCACTGTCTTGATGCGGAATGCGTGAAAGGATGTCCGGTCGAGGCATACACAAAAGATCCAGCAACGGGCATTGTCCTGCATTCCGCGGATGCGTGCATTGGCTGTCAGTATTGTGTATGGAACTGTCCCTATAGTGTCCCGCAGTTCAATCCCGAGCGCGGCGTGGTTGGAAAGTGCGACATGTGCCATGACCGGCTGGAAGACGGCCGTGAACCAGCCTGTGTAAACGCCTGCCCCGAATCAGCCATCGAGGTCGAGATCGTGAACATGGCGGAGTGGCGCAAGGACTACGCAGGAGCCGAGTCTCCGGGGATGCCGGCTGCCGGAGTCACCATTTCGACCACTCGCATCACGCTCCCGGAATCAAACGCGATCCAATTGGTGCGCGTGGATCTAGGCCATATCCAGCCGGAACATGCGCATCTTTCACTTGTTTTGATGACCACGCTCATGCAGGCTGTCTCTGGCGCATTGATATGCGAGTTGCTCAACCAAACCACCTCCTCAATCACATTGCTGGCATTGGTGCTGACCGCAACCGTGGCCTTAACTGTTTCTGCGATGCACCTCGGCAGGCCCGCATACGCATGGCGCGCATTAAAGATGTGGCGTCGTTCGTGGATCAGTCGAGAGGTTCTTCTTTATAGCCTCTTCTTTGCCGGACTCGTCACGCTTACCGGATTGTCGATGGCTGAAAGCCTTCCTGCATCGCACTCGCGCAGTTTCATTGCATTGCTTCCGGCCATGCATTTGCTTCTGCTTCCTCAAAGTCTTCAGGCGATCGGTTGGGCCGCCGCGGCGCTGGGTGTTGGCGGCACGATATGCAGTGCGTACATCTATCTTGTTCCCGCGCGACCAGCCTGGAATATGATCCATACGCCGATCGATTTTCTGGTTACCACCGCGCTCTTAGGCATGTTGCTGGCAAGCGTGCTTCAACTGCTTAGCGTTTGGATCGCAGATCTGGCTTGCGCCCATTCATTCTGTTTCGCTCATCCGTTAGGAAGTTTTCCAATCTACCCAATTCTCTGGTCGGCGAGCCTCTGGTTCCTTAACCAGATTGTCCGACGTGTCCGTCTCAACTTCTCTCGGCTCTTTGAACGGCGCGCCAGCGCCTCCCTTCTCGCCACGGAGTCATTGCAGGCCGTTCTGTTCTCATCCTTCGCTCTTGTTGCAATCGCGACATTTTTTGCATTTACACGGCTTGATTGCGCAGCCTGTCTGACCGCACTGATTGCGGTCCTGCTGACGCGATACCTCTTCTTCGTTTCCGTCGTGCCTTTGAACATGGCCCTAACCTTCGTTCGTGGAGGCCGCCATTGAACTTCGCCGAAAGAGTACTGAGACGCCTTCGCCACAAGCTCGGCATTGACATCCTGCGAGATAAATACAGCTATGCAAATGACCTGCGCTTCGGCAAGGTGTCCGCCTCTCGCGTTGCCGACAGTTGGGTAAAGACAACCTGCGGCTATTGCTCGGTCGGCTGCGGCATGGAGGTTGGGGTCAAGGATGGGAAGGCCGTCGCAGTGCGCGGCAATGAGAGTCATCCCGTCAACCGCGGCAAGCTCTGCCCGAAAGGACTGAGCGAGCATCACACTCTTACCGCGCCCGGCCGCGCCCGGAAACCTCTGTTGCGCAAACAGGGAAAGCTCGTTCCCGTTAACTGGGATGAAGCTCTCGACACCATGGTCGAAAAGTTCGGCTCTATCCAGCAGAGATATGGAAAGCAAGCGCTCGGAGTCATTGGTACGGGCCAGCTAGTCACCGAGGAATTCTACACGCTCGGCAAGCTGGTGCAGTTGGGGTTTGGGACATCCAACTTCGACGGCAACACCACGCTCTGCATGGCCAGTGCGGTATCCGGGTACAAGCTGTCGTTCTGCAGCGACGGCCATCCCGGCTCTTACTCCGACCTGGAGACTTCCGATGTGCTTCTCCTCCTCGGCGCCAACATCGCGGACAACCACCCGATCCTTTGTCAACGCTTGGAACGGAACAAGAATCGGACACTGATCGTGGTGGATCCGCGTGTCACCAAAACGGCGATGATGGCCGATATTCACCTGCCCGTCAAGCCACGTAGTGATATTGCGTTGATCAATGGGATCGCCCATGTGCTCATTCGCGACGGACTTATCGATCCTGCCTTTATCCAAAAGCACACGACCGGATACAAAGATTTTGCAGAGTACGTGTCGACGTTTGATCCGCAGTACGTCTCCACAATCATAGGGCTGAGCGAAGATGTGATCGTTACTACAGCCAGGCTCTACGGGAAAGCCAAGGCAGCCTTCATCGGTTGGACGATGGGAGTTAATCACTCCACGCAAGGCGCCGTTACCGTAGCGGCTATTAACAACCTCGCCTTGATTACCGGCAACATCGGCCGGACAGGCGCATCGCCATTTTCAATCACAGGGCAATGCAACGCAATGGGCACCCGCGAAAGCGGCTTCACCTCCAGCTTACCCGGATATCGCAAGTTCGAGGTTCCCGCTGACCGTGAGGAACTGGCTAGGATTTGGAAGATCGATGTTGGACGCATCCCCACCGCGCGCGGACTCGCCTATCCGGACATTATCGAAGGCGCTGTAGCGGGGAAGATCAAAGCGATGTGGATTATCGCCACCAACCCCGTTGTCTCATTTCCCAACTTCGATGTGCTTCGGCAGGCATTGAACGACCTAGAATTTCTAGTAGTGCAGGATGGCTTTCATCCTACGCCCACTAGTGACTTTGCTGACTTAGTCTTGCCCGCGGCGATCTGGGGCGAAAAAGAAGGCACCTATACAAACTCCGAGCGCCGCATCGGCAAGGTAAATGCCGTCGTCGAGCCTCCTGGAGAGGCTCGAACAGACTTCGATATATTTCTCGACATTGCAGGCCGCCTCGGCGTCGGTAAGGAGCTCTTTCCCGGCTGGAAAAACTCGCATGACGCGTTTCTTGAATGGCAGCAGGTGTCGAAGGGGCGCATGTGCGACTATAGCCAATTTACGTGGCAGCAGATCGAAGATGATGGCGGTGTGCAGTGGGGAGGTGAGCGTCTTTATCAGGATGGGGTCTTCCCTACCCCCGACGGAAGAGCACGCCTGCACTGCGTGCCGTGCGAGCCATTCACCGAACAACCAAACCACGAGTTCCCCATCATCTTGAACACCGGCCGCACGGTCGAGCACTGGCATACACGCACCAAGACGGCTCAGGTTGATCTGCTCAACACCATGGTTCCGCATGCATGGCTGGAGATGAACCCCGTGGATGCCGAGCGATTGCAATTGGCTCCGCACGATAAGGTCACCGTGATTTCGCGCCGCAGCCGGGTTCCTAATCTTGAATTGCGTATTACTGGAATCGTTGCACCAGGGCAGGTCTTTATGCCTTTTCACTTTTTCGAGCACAACTCAAATCTCGTCACTTTGGGCGCATTCGATCCTATCTCGCGCGAACCCAACTTCAAGCAATGCGCGGTGCGCGTGGAGCGAACAGGGTTCAGCATGTTCGAACAGGCTTCCCTGAAGAACAGACCAACCGGCTGTGGCCCCGCGGCACAATAGCACGCGACAAGCAATCACGGCGTTTAGCAAATTGATACATCGTGCAACTCCCAAATCCACCTCTACCGGAGTCAATACGTGGCGAATCTCAAGACATTCATGAAGTCCGGACATCCTCCCACACTGCTCGCGGCCTTCCTTTACTTCGATTTCAGCTTCGCTGTCTGGGTGCTGAACGGCGCAATGGGACCCTTCATATCCGAGCAGTTCCACCTGACGCCAGGACAAATTGGCCTCATGGTTTCCGTTCCAACATTGGCTGGCGCCCTCATGCGCTTTCCGCTGGGCGTTCTGTCGCAATACATCGGCAGAAAGAGTGCGGCAATTGTGGAGATGTCGGCCATCGTACTTGCGCTTCTTTACGGATTCTTGTTTGTGAGATCGTTCAACAATGTGCTCGCCATGGGCGTTTTGCTCGGGATCGCAGGTGCGAGTTTCGGAGTGGCATTGTCGCTTGGTTCGGGATGGTTTCCAAAGCAATATAAGGGACTTGCAATGGGAATCGCCGGCGCTGGCAACAGCGGCACGGCGCTGGCCGCACTCCTGGCTCCGCGGCTTGCCATGCACTTCGACTGGCAGACGGTCTATGGCTTCGCTGCAATCATGATGCTGCTGCCGCTGATGGTCACGATCCTGTTTGCCAAAGAGCCTCCCGACGCGGAACACCAGTCCCTGAGCGACCACCTGAAGTGCCTTTGGGAACTCGACGGCTGGGTTTTCAATATGATTTACATCATCACATTCGGTGGCTTCCTCGGCCTAGCCACCTTCCTTCCCTCCTTCTACTACAGCCAGTTCCACGTGACCAAAGTACAGGCAGGGTCGCTGACTGTGCTCGCTACGCTGACCGGGAGCCTTACACGCGTGCTGGGTGGATGGCTGTCGGACAAAATCGGCGGATTGTGGACTCTCGATATCGTATTTGTCGTCGCTATCGCGGGAATCATAGGACTGATGCAGATGCCATCGCTGCTGGCGACCACGTTGCTCTTCATGCTGTGCTTCGCGGCGCTCGGGGCGGGCAACGGTGCAACCTTTCAGCTTGTTCCTCTGCGATGGCCGGCATCGACTGCTGTCGCAGGCAGCATGATTGGGGAAATTGGCGCACTGGGCGGCTCGATCCTTCCGAACCTGCTCGGCCAGTCGAAGCAACGCACGGGCTCATACAGCGCAGGTTTTCTTATCTATGCTGGAATCGCCGTGTTTGTCTTCCTTCTAATGCAGAGTTTCGCGAGGATATGGACAAAAAAATGGGTAACGAAGGGTGGTCGGGCGCACGTTGCCGCGGCAATCCTCGAAAGGATCGCCGCAGATTGACCTAGCCGAAGTTCGTCACCATTGAGGCTAGGAACGGCCTAAGTAGTTCAGGATCAGTTCAGTCTACTGCAAAGTCTGCAGTAGATTTGCGTTGAAACCGGAGATGTTCCGGGAGGCTGATTCCAAGCTGACGGAGCAGGGATTTCTGTTCCGTGGTTGGCTCGGTGATCCACCGCAGTCTGATTTCGCGACCGTCGGCGGTAGGCAGAACGATGTCGGCGCTTTGTAGAGTCGAGAGCAGGGCGATGGCTTTCATCGGCGTCAAGGGCTGGGCGTTATCGACGCCACTCGCCGAAGGCTCTGGCGCGACTGGAGACCGTCGCTTCAGCTGATGTTTCAGGGTGACCCATAGAGCGTAGCCGGGGAACGCGATGATCGGCCCCGGCATTTCTGAACCGATTTAAATGTTAGTCTTCGGCCAGAACCGAGCCCGAGGATGCAGGTTGGCAAGAGATGCCGGTTGGCAAAGCAATTCCGCAGCGCGGTCTGCAGAGGAAAACTAGCCGAATCTCTTGATTCCTGCGGTAACGCGCACATTGCCAAGCGAGAAACGAAATCTGTATCATCGACTCTCACAGAGACCAGAACAAAAATCCCCTCCTTGAGTTGTGGTGATGCCGCTAGATGCAAACACCCAAACCGGTAATGCGGAACGAGCCGAATTGGAGCGTGTTGTCGAGGCCCTGGCGAAGTGGCCGCGACTTTCTCAATTGCTTCGGTACATGGGGGAGAAGCTTTCTGCTGGGGAAGTTGACGATCTCAATGAATACAACATTGCGACCGAAGTCCTTGGCCGCTCCAAAACTAAGCCGGAGAGCGGTTTGGGCATTTTACCTACGCCATTCCGGTAGATACCCGCGACA
>VFSW01009405.1_pt1 | contig 13954 bp, 14 predicted proteins | sample 5358111 | NCBI WGS metagenome assembly VFSW01 (sample SAMN11554181, study PRJNA540505) | mine drainage metagenome | isolation source: sediment from site ElyBrook_90M | place: USA: Ely Copper Mine, Vershire, VT | collected 2017
GCCCGAACCTGGTCATCACCTGCCACACCGCCGGCTTCGCGCCGCAGCGCCGCGTCCGTCTGATGGGGCTGTTGGCCGAAAACGTCCGGCGTTACTCGAGCGGGCTGCCGCTGATGAACGTGGTCGACAAGCAGAGAGGCTACTGATTCAGGCTGCCAGTGCCGCCCGCAGGCCGTTGACGGCCTTGGTGAAGCTCGCCAGCGGGTCTCCGAGCGGGTGGTACTCCATGCCGATATAGCCGGTGTACCCGGTTTTTTGGATCGCTTTGTAGACGTTGGGAAAGTCGATCTCACCGGTGCCCGGATCGTTACGCCCCGGGTTGTCGGCCACATGGAAAACCGACACGTAGGGCGCGGCTTCCGTCAGTGTGCGAATGAGGTTGCCTCGCATAACCTGCTCGTGATAGACGTCGAACAGCATTCGAACGTGCGGGAGGTTGATTTCCTTGACCAGTTTCAGCCCCTCCACGCAACTCGTCAGGAAGCAGCCCGGGTGATCGACGAGCGAGTTCAGCGGCTCAACCAGCAGAGTGAGTTTGGCGGCTGCCACCAGGTCGGCTGCCCGCTTGACGCCCTCGGTCAGGCTGGCGTACTGTTCCTCGTACGACTTCCCCGCCGCCGAGAGGCCGCTGGTCACACTGATGTGCGGGATCTCTAGTTTCTGTGCGTAGACGATGGCCTTGCGCACGTCGCCGAGGAAAGGCTCGCGATGCGCGGGATCGACGATCGACACCGGCCGCTTCTTCCAGTCCTGCTGGGCCAGGACCGTGTCCACACCCATCCGGTAGGACCCGCAAAGCTTCTTAACACGCTCGATGTCGGCATCCGTCCAGGCGGCGTACTGGGTCAGCGACTCGACGGATTGAAAGCCGGCGCGGGCCGCCAGTTCAAACTCCTCCTCAATTGTGCCCTTGAGCATCTCCAGCATCAACGTAGCCTTGTTCCCGGCCTTAGCGGGCGAGGGAGGCTGAGTTTGGGCCGACAGGCGAGTGGCCAGGAGCCCGGCAGATTGCATGAATGTTCGTCGGTTCATAAGGGATTTCCGTTTCTAACTAACAGCCTGCTACGCGTACTGGGAGAGATCTTCCTCCACCGGGGGCCGGCGCCGGCCCAGGTTCGGCGGCAGGTCCTCCATCGGGCCGCGCCACTGCAGCATTCGGTCCACGTCGGCGTGGAGCAGATACTTCCTCTTCACCTCGGCGATCTTGGCGCCTAGCACGTCGATCTTGGCAAGATCGTACTGGCCCAGGCCACCCTGGTAGGCGTAGTTGAGATAGCCGGGCCAACTGGCATCGATTCCCATGCACGCCAGGCCCACGCGATCCACCGCCAGGAAATCCGTCGAGGCCAAGGCGATGCGATGGGGCACCGGGGTGCCCGAAACGGGACCGTTGCCTTCCATGCCCTCGAACCCGTCCACCAGCCCCACCCACCAGTTGTGAATCATTCGCTGGACGGCGAGATACATGTTGTAGTTGCCCGCCCGGATGCCGACGTGAAACTTGCGCTTGTCGCTCGCCCCCCAAGCCGCAGTCGATCCGGGAGGCGCAGGCAGCGGCGCTCCCAGGACGACGTTCTTGATCGACAGGGTGGCCACCACCATGTTGTGCGTCTTCATCACCGATGAGGAAATAAGGAAGGCATCGGGGTCCAGGAATCGTGCTCCCAGCCGGATAGGGATCAGATGCATGTCGTAGTCGATCCCGTGCATGAGCTCGTAGCGGCCCCCCTCGTTGGGAACGTCCATGGTGATGGCGAAGGGCTTGTGCTCGGCGAAGATCTTGCCCCAGCCCAGCTCATCGACGGCCTGCTTGGCTGTATTACCGCCGCATTCGGCGACCACCACGGGACCCTTGAAGCGGGGAGCCAGGTAGTCGAGGATTCCGTGCACGGCATCGGCGTGGGTGGAAATCAGTTGCCTGCCTGGGTTGAGACCATTGGGTTTGATGAGAACGTACTTCTTGGTCTTGAGAGCGGGCCGGATCTGGTCGTCAATCGCGACCAGCGCCTCGAAAACGTTCTTGCGCCGGTTTTCACCCTTGATCAGGGACACTCTGGAGCGGCGATCCGAATACTTGAACAACTTGGCGACATCGGCAGTGCCCATGCGGGGGTCCTGCGGTGTCGCCCCGCGATCGACGGGCGGCTGATACGGCTGCTGCTGCGCATTCAAAACCAGCCCCTGGGCTGCGGCAATCGCCCCCGCGCGTGACGCGATATTGAGGAAGAACCTGCGATTCAACTGCATGCGTCGGCTCCTTCTCGCCGTTCAGATTGGCAACTACAGCGAATCCAGAATTGCCATGCTGGCCTCCCGGCAACAGTAGATTGTACATCCAACCGCTTCCGTTGAGGCTGTTGTTATATGTAAATACTCCTACCGCTTTGCAGGCGGCGTAGCGGGCGGGCTACCTGCGCCCCTACGGCCGGCGGCAGCGGGCGGCGTCCAGCCATCGTTTGACGGACCGTTCTGGAAGAAGAAGGAGGACCCGCTGAGCGGATGGCCCGTCGCAAACGTGGCGTTGGCTTGTCCGAAGATCTTGCCCGCTCTCAAGGTGTCATCGTGTATCTTGGTGACCATCGCCTGGTACCGCGGGTCGGTTGCCTCATAGCCGGAGAACTGGGTCAAATCGTTGTTCCCGATGATCACGACATCCACGCCGGGCACGGAAGCGATCTCATAGGCGTTGGCCACGCCGACCGGCGTCTCGATCATCACAACCAATAGCATGTTGTCATTTATCGTCTGGCGATAGTTCAAGCTGGGGTCGCCCCAAAGTGTCCGGAATAGGCCCTGGCCGGAACTGCGATGGGCGTTCGGCGGGTATCGAAGCCACTTGGCGGCCTCGCGAGCTTTGCTGGCGTCGTCCACGGTCGGAACAATGATCCCGAGCGCGCCGAGGTCGGTGGCCTGCTGGATCATCCATTCCTGCGCGTCGGGCACCCGGATTATGGGAGTAGCGTTGGAGTGCGGGCACGCGGCGAGCATCCTCTCAACGTCGCCGAAGTTTAGCGTACTGTGCTGCAAGTCAATCCACGCGTAGTCGTAGTGCTTGGCCGACTCGCAATAGCTCGCGGCATCCGGCCTGAACTGCGTGAAGCTGAAAATCTGCTTGTGATCGAGCAGCTTCTGCTTGGCCGTGTTATAGAGCTTGGGCTTGGCGGCGCCCTGCCCTTGGCCTTGCCCCTGTGCAAGCCGCGAAAGACCCAGCAGCGCGATTCCCAAAAGTAAAGCAGTTGGAACTCGTGACGGTTTCATGATTCAGACAATCTCCTAAGAAACGTTTTCACAGCGAACCTCTGCGAACGGAAGTATACCAGAAACGCCATTTTGCCTTCCCGTCAGCCTGACTGCACAATTTGGAAGCCTCGGCGGCGCCCGGCCGGGGCCTCTGCGTCACCATATGATCGGCGACACCACCGGCCCTAAGCCGCGATCCGCGCCGCCGTCAATGGATCACGCGTTCAAGTTCCGGTTGATGCGTTCGATCGCCTCGTCGATCTCGGCGATACTCCGGTAGCCGATCGTGACCGCGTCCACCGTGCCGAGGTTCATCACGAATTTGAGAGAGGCCTCCCGGTCTTCCGGCTTGGTGAAACGGCCCTCGCCGAACAGCTTCATACCGAGGACGCCGGTTCCCTGAGCGTGAACTTTCTTAAGCAGGGATACCACCTCTTCGACGTTGCCGTTCTCGGACGAGTTGCTGTCGAGCGCGTCCCGCAACCGCTTCTGCTCTTCGGGCCAGGTCGCGGTTCTGACACCGTGAATCAGCAGGATGTCCAGGTACTCTGCGCCAAGCTCCCGGCGGACACGATCGATGATGGCACGGGGGTCTTCTCCGCCCGGCCGCTATCGATTGTACATCCAGCCGCCTCCGTTGAAGAGCGGGCTGCCGAACTTGTCGGAACAAACCGCTTCGGCGTAACGTAGAGAATAGCGGGAACGGAAAAAAATGCCTTACTGTTGCCAATGCGGAACTCAGGCCGGTGAAGCGGACGTCTATTGTGCCGTTTGCGGCGCCCGGCAACCCGTGACTCCGCAGAGCGGCGATGGCATCACTCCCCGCTCCGCTTCCATCCTCTGCTACATCCCCGTACTGGGTTGGATTCCCGCAGTGATCGTGCTCGCCTCCCGTCGTTTCCGCCAGGACACTGCGGTTCGCTTCCATGCGTTCCAGGGGATCTACCTCTTCGTGGCCTGGCTGGTCGTGGATTGGGTGATCTCTCCCATCGGCGGGTTCCACTTCTTCATGCGTCCGATCACGGTCTGGCCGAACCCCAGCTTCTTCTTCGGGGGCGCGCTGAAGGTGGTCATCTTCGGCTGCTGGATCTTCATGCTCCTGAAGGCCAGCGAGGGCGTCCGCTACCGGCTCCCCCTGCTCGGCGAGCTCGCCGAACGCTCCGTCGCCGAGCAGAAGTGACCCCCCCTCCTCGTGGTATGTTTATTCACAAGGGTGAATAAACAGTCAGATGAGAACACGTGCGGGCGTTGTCGGATTCCGGGGGTACAGCGGGGCTGAACTGGTCGCCATTCTCGACCGCCATCCGTCCGCCGAGCCGTGGCTCCTGGAGCACCGCGCCGATTCCGCCGAGACGCCGCGCCCGCGCGGCTACCGGACTCACCCCCGTATCCCCTGTACGCCGGAAGCCGTTCGCCAGTAGATGGTCGAGGTTGTTTTTCTCGCCACGCCCCCTCAGGTCTCCATGCAACTGGCGCCCGCGCTGCTCGAAGCCGGAGCCAGGGTGGTGGACATCAGCGGCGCGTTCCGGCTGAAAACCGTGGAGAACTACTTGAAGTGGTATGGCGAGGCGCATACACAACCGTGGTTGCTTGCCGAGGCCGTATACGGACTGCCCGAATTCTACCGTGACCGGGTCCATAACGCCCGGCTGGTGGCCAACCCCGGTTGCTACCCCACGGCCGCCAATCTGGCCATCCGGCCGCTCATGGAAGCCGGGGCCGTAGACCGCGCCGCGGGCATCGTTTGCGATGCAAAGAGCGGCGTGAGCGGCGCTGGACGCAAGGCCAGCCTCACGACCAGCTTTTGCGAAGTGACCGGGAATTTCTCGGCTTACTCCATCCTCGGCCACCGCCACGTACCCGAGGTTCTTCAGAACTCCGGATTGGAGGATGCGGAATTCAGCTTCACCGCCCATCTGCTGCCCATCGACCGCGGAATCCTGGAGACCATCTACTGCCGCCTCCGTCCTGGACACGACGCTGCGTCCCTGGTGCGCATTTACCAGGAGCGCTACCATGACGAGCCCTTCGTGCGGCTCTTCGAACCCGGCCACGTTCCCGACCTGCGCTCGGTCCGGCATACGAATTACTGCGACCTCGGCGTCAAGGTGGACGCCGCCTCCGGCAGGGCTGTGGTCGTCAGTGTCATCGATAACCTGGTCAAGGGCGCTGCCGGACAAGCGGTGCAGAACATGAACCTCATGCTGGACTATCCCGAAACGGAAGGGCTTCTGTGACGACCGCTTCGATCGCGTCGCCCCCCGGTCGAGGGACCCGGACGGCGTGAGGCGGTGGCTTCGATGGCCCGTGCGGCTGGCAGCGGCTATCGGATTCCTGTGGCTGGCGGTCACTTTCACCCCTCTGGTGTTCTGGTGGGGCACGGCACTCGCCGGACCCTGGAACGACCCGAAGGGCGAGACGCTGGTGGTGCTCGCGGGTTCCTCGATGGGCTCCGACATTATGGGCGCGAATACGTTCTGGCGGTGCGTTTACGCTCTCCTGATTTATCGTGAAGGCGGCGTCCGCCAGATCTTCGCGAGCGGCGGGGGCGAGGCAGGCCGGCCTGTCGCGGAAATCATGCGCGACTATCTGGAGGGCAATGGCGTGCCGCGCGGGACAGTGGTCGTGGAGCCGCGCGCCCGCAGTACCAGGGAAAGCGCCCTCTTCCTCCGGCCGATGTTGCAGGGACTCCCCGGCCGGGTGGTGCTTTTGTCGAGCGACTACCACATGTTCCGTGCCACCCGAGCCTTTCGCAAGGCAGGCGTCGACGTGCTGCCGCGGCCCATCCCCGATGCGGCCAAACGGGCCTCGTCCTGGAACAGCCGCTGGGACGTTTTCCAGGACCTCGTCATCGAGACAACCAAAATCGGCTACTACTTCCTGCGCGGCTGGATCTAACCCTCCGAATTGTGGTATTTTTATTCATGAGAGTGAATAAATAGTCAAAATGCCCTACCAGTTCCAGATGGAGAGCCTGCCGTGAAGCTCCTGATCAAGATCGGCGGGACATTGCTCGACGAAAAGGCTTCCAGGCTCCGAGTGGCAGGTGGAATCGCGGAGGCTGTGCGCGCCGGGCACCAGGTGGTGCTGGTGCACGGGGGTGGCCGCCAGATGACCCGTTTCCTGGAAGAGCGGGGCGTCCAGAGCCGCTTCGTCGACGGTCTGCGGGTCACTACGGATGAGACCCTGGATGCGGTCCTGAAGGTACTCGCGGGAACGGTGAACAAACAACTTGTGTCGGCCCTGATCGAGACTGGCGTGAACGCCGTCGGCATCTCGGGTATTGACGGCTCCCTGGTGGAGGCCGAACCCCTGCGGGCCGAACTGGGGCATGTCGGCCGCCCGGTCCGGTCGCAGCCGCGGTTGCTGCTTTGCCTGGGAGAGGCAGGCTTCGTGCCGGTGGTCGCCTGCGTGGCCGGGGGCCGCGATGGCCGCATGTTCAACGTGAACGCCGACCAGATGGCGGTGGCCTGCGCCATCGGTTTCCAGCCGGAGCGGCTGGTCTTCTTAACGGACGTTGACGGCGTGCTCGACGGGGACAAGCGGCCGATTGAGCGTCTCAGCCTCGAAGCCAGCCAGGACCTCATCGACCGGGGCGTAGCCACCGGAGGCATGTTGGCCAAACTCAGAGCGGCTGGGGAGGCGTTGCGGAACGGCATCCCCCAGGTGGTGATTGCCCCCGGCGGCCGGGATGGCGTCCTCAGCCGGTTGCTGGCGGGAGATTCCGTTGGAACACGGCTCTACAGGGAGCAGGACCATGGGTGAAGCCCTCTCCACCAGCGACGGGCTTCTGATTCGCAGCGCTCTGCTGAGCGACGTTACCCCCCTGCTCGGGCTGATCAACGCCTACGCTTCACAGGGGATCATGCTGCCCCGCACGGAGTTGGAACTGGCCGAGAACATTCGGGATTTCACCATCGCCGCCGCCGGAGGCGCGCTGGTAGGGTGCGGCGCGCTGCATTTTTATGGGACCCGGACCGCCGAGGTGCGCTCGCTCGCCGTCCACCCCGACTGGAAGCAGCACGGGGTCGGGAAACGTCTGATGGGGGCCATCGAAGCCGAAGCGGTCGCCCACGGAATCCAGTCCCTGTTTGCCTTCACCTATGTCCCGACTTTCTTCCTGAAGCTGGATTTCGTGGAAGTCGACCGGCGTCTGCTCCCCTCCAAAGTGTGGAAGGACTGCCTGCGCTGCCCCAAATTGCAGTGCTGCGACGAAATCGCCATGCAAAAGTTGCTCATTCCGGCGGAAGCGGCGACCCCTCCGGCTGCCGAGGGTGCTTCAGAGGAAGCCTCTAACGGCCTGATTGTCCTGCCGACCTTCGCCGGCGCCGGCCACCCTCTCTGAACCGGCCGTCTCGTTCTCATTTCCCTGAGAACTATGCGCGCGAGTTGCCACTACTCTCGGTAGCGACATGAAAGCGCAAACGGTTGATACCAAAGAGTCGACGGGCAGGATCCTCTGCTGTACGGTGTTCCGCCCCGGGGGCAAGAAGCTTCTGGCCAGGGGACACATGATCAGCGAGGAGGACGCCCGGCTCCTCGAGACGCAGGGGATGCGGAGCGTCTGGGTCACGGAACTGGAAGAGGGAGAAGTGGCCGAGGACGAGGCGGTCATGATGGTGGCCAGCGAGGTGGCCTGCGGCTCGCTGGAAATCCGGCTGGCGGCCGGCGGGCGCGCCAACTTAGTGGCCACCGAGGACTGCTGCGTGCTCGTGGACGATGAACTGCTGCGGCGGATCAACTGCACTTCGAGTGCCGCCATCGCCACGCTGGCCAACTTCAGCTTCGCTACGGCCGAGCAGCGCGTCGCCTCCGTGAAGAGCGCGCCATTCGCCATTGCGCGCGCGGAACTCGAGGCGATCGTCTCGATTCTGAAAGAGCGCGGCCCTATCCTGCAGGCGCGCCCGCTGCGCCAGCCTACAGTGGCCGTCCTGTACTCGGACGCGGTGGCCGGGGATCGCGCCCGCCAGTTATTCGATAACATCATGCGCCAGCGCCTGGAGCGCTTTGGCGTCTCGATCGGCATCAGTCTGGCCTCGACCGAGGACGAGGGAATGCTCGCGCGATCCCTTCAGCATCTTATCCGCTCCAAGCCGACGGTGCTCCTGGTGGCCTCCTCGACCGCGCCGGCCGGCCCTGACGACGCTGTGGGCCGAGCCCTGCAGAGCGCCGGTTGCCACATTGAGCGCTTCCTGGCGCCGGTCGAGCCGGGCAACCTGTTGCTTCTGGCTTACAAGGAAGATGTCCCGATTGTTTGCGCCCCGGGGTGCTACCGGTCCACCAAACCGAACATCGTGGATTTGTTGCTGGCGCCCCTGCTGGCGAAGTACCGCATCTCGGGCTGGGAGGTCGCCAGCCTGGGAAACGGCGGGCTTTTGGGCTAACAGAAGAGTTCCTCCGCCACCCCGAGCTAGTTTCCTGCGAGCGGCTCGAGGGTGCTCGCCGGGCGTCTCCGGACGCCCGGCTTTTTTTCGCGCACACCGCGGCCGGCCCGGACGGGTTCTTGTTATCATCAGGTGTTCCAATTCCGGCCATGCTGCACACCTCCTTCGACCAGCCCTACAAGCTAGGGCACAAGACCGTCACTGGCCGCTTCGTGATCCCTTCGGGAATCCGCTGCACACACGCCGCCACGATTGAACGCTGCTTCCTGGAAGTCGCTTCGATCGGGGTCATCACCACGAAGAGCATCGGCGTGCAGCCGCGCAAGGGATACCGCGAGCCGATCTACGCTAAGTATGCGCCGGGCTGCTACATTAACGCCGTCGGCTTGGCGAATCCAGGGGCCGAGGCGTACCTTGCCGAGTTCGAGGGAATCCAAACGCCCGGCGACAAATTTCTGCTGGTGTCCATTATGGGCTCCGATGTGGACAGCTTCGTGGCGGCGGCTCTCACGCTCGGGCCGATCGCGGACGGCTTCGAGCTGAACATGTCCTGCCCCCACGCCAAGGGCTACGGCGCGGAGGTCGGCCAGGACACGGAACTGCTCCGGAAGATCACGGAGGCAGTGGTTCGGGCGACCGGCGTGCCGGTATTCGTGAAGCTTTCCTCGACTCTCCCGAACTTGGGAGCTACGGCGGCGGCGGCCGTCGCGGCTGGCGCGGCGGGCCTCACGCTCATCAACACCGTGGGCCCGGCCCTGGCGGCAGTAGGCACGGATCCAATCCTGCACAACCGGCTGGGCGGCTTGTCGGGCGATGGCATACGGCCGATGGGACTGCGCGCCGTCGAGCAGGTGCGCAAGGCGGTGGGAGCCGAACCCATCCTCATCGGGATGGGAGGGATCGCCTCGCCGGAGCACGTGCGCCAGTATGCGGCCGCGGGCGCGGATCTATTCGGAATCGGCAGCGCCCTCACGGGACTGGACGGCGGCCAGATGCGCGACTACATGGCACAGCTTCACGAGGACGTCTGCCATGGCAGTGAGCGGACCTATGTGCGCTCGTGCGAATCCGCGGTCCGCATGGACTATGTGAAGACGCGCGTGACGTCGAAGGTGGACTTCGGCGAAGGCCTCTTCAAGCTTCTATTGGAGGAGTTGCCGGAAGGCCAAAGCGACGGGGATCTGGCGGGCAAGTTCTATTTCCTCTGCCTGCCCGGCGTCGGAGAGAAGCCCTTCGCCGTCTTCTCGACCTCGGAGAGGAGCGTGGTGGTCCGCACGGTTGGCGAATTCACTTCCCACCTGGCCAGAATGGGCAACGGCGCGGAGATTCTGCTGCGCGGGCCGTATGGCAAGGGGGTGCCCGCATGGACAGACAACACCATCGTCTTTGTGGGCGGCGGAACCGGAATCGCTTCGGTGCTTGAAATCGCCTATAAACTGCGCCCGAACAACCAGGAGATATTCCTCCTGGGCGCGCGAACCGCCCAGCACCTTTTCGATCTCGACAAGTTCCGCTCATTGGGCCCGGTGTTGCTGGCCACCGATGATGGAACCGCCGGCCACCACGGCTTCGTTCCAGACCTCTTGGGGGAGGCTCTCGCCGGATTGCTGGCGGACGAGCGGGAGCGCGTCGCGTTCATCAACTGCGGCCCGGCGGCGATGGTCCGGCGCTGTTTCGAGATTCAGCGGGAACTGGCGCCGGAGGACCGCATCATCGGATCGATCGAGTATATGACCAGTTGCGGCGTAGGTATTTGCGGCAAGTGTTCGAGCCCCTCGGGAGCGCTCACCTGCATCGACGGCCCGTTCCTGCCGTGGCGGGAGTTTCAGCGCCGGACTTCAGCGCAACCGCGATAATCTGGTGCGATTTCCTGTGCCTCCGCGCACTCAAGCAGACCTCCAATCGCGTCACCGACGCCGGCACCGGTTCTGCACCTGAGGATTTCAATGAATTGCTCGGATCCTCGGAGATGGGCTTTCCGCTTGCCGATGACGTCCGCCATTCTAACGTTCCTCCAGCCGGAGGAGTTCACCGTGTACGACCGGCGGGTCCGCGACTCTATCGAAGGCTTCCACAACCTCGGCACCCTTGGGTCGGTTATCTGGACCTGACGGGAAACTGTCGCTTGGCGTTCGACCTGGTCTACATTCGGCGCGAACTCTAAGCGGGAACCTCCAACCCAGGCGGCGCGACACGCGCTGGAGGCAGTGCGGCGCCGCGAACGGAGGCGCTGAGCCTGCCCGGAGGGCGCCCTGAGGACTTCTCGCGGCTATCTACGCAGCCGTGAGAGGCCCCAATCCTTCTCGGCGTGTCCCAATCCGGATTCACCAAGAGCTGTCTTGGACAAGAGCGCCAAACCGCCCACTTTAAGGGCGCTCCGAACCTCCGACTCCCAGGAGGATTCACGCGATGGTTGCAACCAATTGATTTTGTTAGGCTTTCAAACGGACACGGGTTGTTAACCTTGGATAGCATTATCTCCCTACCCTTTTCGAGGCTTGTTTGACAGTCACGAATACAATAAACATCTTATAGAAGCACCGTACGAGAAACTACAGGAATCGGCACAGTCAGATTTGCGCCGCACATCTTCGATCAAGCGACATTACAGGCACAGCGGGGCAGGACACACACGTTGAACCGACTCCAGAATGTTCTTGGCGCGCACTTGCCTATTGGAGAACTTAAAGTGAACATTCCGGTTATGATCAAACGAGTATTCTTTAGTGCACTGCTACTCTTAGCCTGCATGCCAGGTACAGCGCAGACCTTGGATTTCGCGCTGCGCACCTGGGGACCTGAGAGCGTCGTCTCAGGCCATTTCATGCTCTTTGACGTGACAGGTGACGTAATCTCCGGCGCCAATGACCAAATGGCCACGCCCTCCATTTCCGGCTTGCCCCCAGGGGCCACCGCTCAATTCGTAAACATGGTGCGCCTCTGTTGTGGCACGAAACTCTGGCGCGTCGATTCCACGACGCCCGTCAAGATTCAGACTGAATCGTATACTCCTCCTGGCTCTTATCCGCTCACCATCACCTACCGTACCGACAATGGTATCGAGAGATTCACGACTTATCCGCTAAAAGTTTTGCCCGAACCTGTATCTGTCCTTACAAGTGCCACATTCCCACCTAGTCTCGCCCTGCCAAATCAGTCAACGTGGGAGCGGGACATGTTGACTTACGGTCAGAAACACTGTACGGAGAGTGAGGCAAGTTTATGGGAAGGGAATCCTTGGTACTACGACGGCGAGCGAGTGTATTCTCAAATTGCCGAATATACCCAAGACGGCTACTGGTACTCATGTGCCGAGTTACAGGAAAGTGTGTATCGGCCGTACGTCATCGCCAACGGCGGCGGGCTCCCAGGCTACCGCGTGTTTCCCCACGGCTTGGCGATGGATTATGAACGCACTGGAGATGTGCTGTCTCGTGACGCGGTCGAGCTATTGTACGGCGGTGGATGGGCAAATGTCGGAAACTTGGCGTACGACATCAGTTGGGAGTCGTCGCGGGAGGTCGCCTACGCGCTGAACACGCACGTCATGCACGAACGGCTTGGGGGGGCGCGCAGCCAATCCCTGCAAGACCTCGCCGAGGCCGTGATGGGGCACTTCGATCAATGGTTTGTCAGCGGTAAGACCCCTTATGTGCAACCCTTTATGGTTGCGCTATCGGCGGAGGCGCTTATTGGTTACTATGAGCTCACCGGGGACAACCGGGTTCCGCCGCTCCTGAAGCTTGCCGCGGATAAGCTATGGGAGAGGTCCTGGAATTCATCCAGCCATGGCTTTATGTACTACAACGGAGACGGAACTTCCGGCCCCGCGCCGGACCTCAATCTCCTGATCGTCCCGCTGTACGGCTGGGTGTACCGGCAGACCGCGGACTCCGCGTACCGATCCATGGGTGATGAGATATTCACCGGCGGTGTCGAGGGTGCGTGGCTCGATGGCGGCAAGCAGTTCTCGCAGAACTATCGGTGGAGTTTCGACTACCTGAAGTGGCGCTCGGCCTCAGTTACAGCCGATCCTGCCCCCCCCGCTGCGAATCAGCCGCCGACGGCTGCTCTCGCTGCGAACCCAATCTCGGGGCCGGCACCGCGGGTAGTGGCGTTCTCGGGTTCCGGCTCGGTCGATCCGGACGGCTCAATCCAGTCCTACACGTGGAGTTTCGGCGATGGCGGCACGGCTACCGGAAGCGCGGTCTCACACACCTACACTGGGGCCGGCGCCTATACTGCGGTTCTGACAGTGACTGACAACCGCGGTGCCACGAACACCGCGCAGGTGGTCGTCACTGTGTCTGCACCACCCAATCAGACGCCGAGGGCGGTTCTTGCCGCGTATCCAATCTCTGGGCAGGCGCCGCTGGCCGTAGCATTCTCGGGTTCCGGTTCGGTCGATCCGGACGGCTCAATCCAGTCCTACTCGTGGAGTTTCGGCGATGGCGGCACGGCTACCGGAAGCGCTGTCTCACACACCTACACTGGGGCCGGCGCCTACACTGCGGTTCTGACAGTGACTGACAACCGCGGTGCCTCGAACAGCGCGCAGGCGGTCATCGCTGTGTTTGCACCGCCCAATCAGACGCCGAAGGCGGTTCTTACTGCGACCCCAACCACGGGTCAGGCGCCGCGGGTAGTGGCATTCTCGAGTTCCGGTTCGGTTGATCCGGACGGCTCAATCCGGTCCTACGCATGGGATTTTGGAGACGGCGGCACGACTGCCGGAAGCGCGGCCTCACACACCTACACTAGAGCTGGCACCTACACTGCGGTTCTGAAAGTGACAGACAACCGTGGTGCCACGAATACCGCGCAGGCGGTCATCACAGTGTTGGAAGCAACCAGGACGCTGAGAGCTGTTTCTCAGGGCAGGTCCCGCTAGTTATCCCTGGTAGAGCAACGGTGAAGGGGAATATCGCGGTGCCCGGTGGGGCAGACCATCGCAGTCTGTGGTCTGCCCAGCGCCGCAAACCGCTATGAGAAGGCTCAGCATCGCATCCGAGCCGCAACCGTAAGGGAGCGGCGGTCGGTCTCCGGCCGCCCGTGGGTCCCGTCACTCCTTGAGATTCCCGAGCGCGAGCATGATCTCGACGGCTACGACATAGTGGAGGTCCGGGTTATCCAGGGCCGCGTCCGTGCGGCTGCATCGACGGAACCTGGTTCCCACTGGTCGGCATCACGACTACAACCGGTTGGCGGTGGAACCGGCAGTTCTACGGTATGGGCGCCCGTCCAGTTGCCGTGACGGGGAGATCACGGGAGCAGTGTTCAACAAGAGGGTGCCTGAACCTGCCCACTGAGGTGAGACAAACAGTTAAGAC
>VFSW01009406.1_pt1 | contig 13953 bp, 14 predicted proteins | sample 5358111 | NCBI WGS metagenome assembly VFSW01 (sample SAMN11554181, study PRJNA540505) | mine drainage metagenome | isolation source: sediment from site ElyBrook_90M | place: USA: Ely Copper Mine, Vershire, VT | collected 2017
ATTTGAGCCTCGCCATTCCTTTGAAATTGGTTTGGCGAGGCACCTTTCTGTATTTGGGCTGAACGGCTCATTTCTTCCCATGTGAGCCGTTAGGCGGGAAGATTTGAGCCGTTCCCGCCCGAGCCCTGCCGCTCCATTCCATTCTTCAATGCATTCCCCCGCCAAAACAAAAATGCATAGGAAGCGGCAGGGCGAAGGGCGGCCCCGCGAGTCCGCGAGCGGGGCGAGCACCGAGGCTCTGCGAGGTGCGAGATATGTTAGTCTGGGTGTTGTTGGAAATGGGTTCTAACTTTTTCAAACAAACACCACCGTGCGTCGGAAGAAAATGGATACTGGGCCTATAGTTCAGCGGTAGAACGCGTCCATGGCATGGACGAGGTCGGAGTTCGACTCTCCGTAGGTCCACTCTGGTAGACAAAGGCGACAGAATTAGGTCTTTTGCCTTGAAGACACTGCATATTTCGGGAGTTCCAAATATTTCACCATCAAACACCGTACCTGACGGGAATTGGAACCTGCGGCAGGTAAGGAAAAAAATGCCTGCGAAGGGATGCCTCGCAGGCGGATTGTTCAAAAAATTCGTTTCCATTTCGAATCGACGGGGTCGATGGCTAAGATGCAGTTCCCGTGCATATCGAAGCGAACGCGGAAAGCTCGCCTATAGTCGTGCATGTCGTCGCCGGCCGTGACCAATCTCTTTATGGTGACAATCTTTTCGGCCGGGTCGGCAGTGTCGGTCATGCTCAGCAGACTACACGCGCACCCTCCGCTTTCTCCCGAGACCTCGGGATTTGCGGACATCTGGCGTATGACCTCCTTACCGCGATGCTCATCGTAACCGCCTCCGAAGACCTTGTATAACGAGGTCCCCTTGGGGGTCACTGCCCGCAAGAGGGAGAGACTCAGCTCCCGTATCCCTCGGAGGAACGTGCTGATCGCGTCGTGCGGTGTATCGCTGCATTGCTTCACGCTGCCGGTCTCAGGCGGGACGCCCGCACACGACATAAGAAGCACCGAAATTGCCAGGAGAAATCCCGGCAGGATTTTTTTCATGGCACTTCCTCCTCATGGAATTGCGATTGACGAAAGGTACTTTTACCGAGATTACAATACAACAAAGACGCTGTGGGGCAAAGGTACACAATGATTGACTAAAATAAAAATTAAGGTATATTGAGTTTAGATGTACCGCTGGGGTGAAGCTATACGGCCTAATCTGTCAGCAGCTATCTCGCGATAGCGCCACATAGGAAGGAAATACCTATGAGCACTTCTGAATTGACGTTTGGCCAGGCCAAACACACTCTTGAAATTGTCGCGCAACAGAACCTGAATCTGGGGGATATGACCCTCCTGCACAACGGGGTCCTCAGCGACCTGCTTGAAGGGATACATCATTCCCGGGGAGCCTGTTTCCCGGCGAGGGATGAGTTGCGCGTATTCCTCGGACTTCTGCCTCAAGAACCGACTCTGATTGTCGATTATGACCAGCCGATGCAAAAGATGATTGACGCAGGTCGTTACAGTCTCATTATCGACAATCTGGGAAACGCCGCGAAATATACGAACACCAGGGCCGGGAAAGGGGTAAAAAAGATTAACATCCGGCTCCAGAGTCTGATTGAAAGCGTCAATCTGGACGAAAACGGTGCCGAAGGGAAGTTCGGCAAACAGTATCGTCTCGCGGCATACGAAGAGCTCTTTGCGTTCGGCGCGCAGTATCCAAAAGTCCAGCGTCGGTGTCAGTACGGAATTTTTGGCAAATCGTACGGCAGCGTCAAGGACGCGCGCGGGTTCCGGGAGAAATTCCATCCCCATTTGTGGGGAGGCCCTAAGGAGAACGGCCTCAGTATGGAAGCGGGGGGACTCTGTTCCAATCCCGGCACGCACTTCCTGTTCGTCGAAAAATAGAAACAAATCACGCATGTTAGACCCGCCGCAGTTCGGCGGGTTTTTTATACAAAACAGAACCCGCCGAAGGGCGGGTTCTGTGTTTGCACGAATTGAGCGTGTTTAGCTCAAGTGCGGCGAAACGAGTTTCGTCATCTCGAACATCGTGACTTCGCCTTTGCCGCCGAATATCGCCTTCAACTTGTCGTCGGCGAGGATATTGCGCTTGTTCTTCGGGTTCTGAAGATTGTGCTTCTTGATGTATACCCAAAGCTGTTTGACCACTTCGGTTCTCGGCATTGGGCCTTTCCCGACGACCGCCTCCAATTCAGGAGTGAGGTTTTGCGGTTTTGCGAAAGCTGAATTGATTGCCATAATGAATGTAATTGTATTAAGTCTGCTCGACTGAATAAGTATATAGCATAGACCGGGGTTTCGCGCTCTGTCCACACCGGACGGGACTACGCTCTTCGGGCACTTGCGCATTGCCTACGAAGCGTATACTGGAGGCATGACTTACGAAGGGAATGGTGACGGGGGCGAGCGTGTCCCGCCGCACCACGATATACCGCACTATCACGGGGATGCGGTGCGGGCGCTCTTTGTCGCGAGCGCGGTCCTGCTCATTGTTGCGAAATCCACCGGCGCCGATCTGCCGCTTTCGACATTCGGTACGGTCCTTGCGGCCGTCATCCTGGTCGTTGCGGCGGGCATCACGAATCCGGCGCAGTTTTCAATCCACTGGATGAACGCGTTCCTCGCCATGGTCGGCACGGTTCTTTTCGGTACGACCGCCGTCGAGCACTATCGTGCGGGGGTAAGTTTCTTCGATTCCTCCTTCATCTATGTGGAAGCGCTCGCTCTCCTTTCTCTCGTTGCTCTCTATTTCACCACGCGAACCATTCGGGGCATCAAACAACGTCCGGACTACTCCTAACGCGGCGGTTTTTCTTCCGTGATATAATTTCGGCATGTCCGTACAGAGTTTTCTTCTGAAACAGTATGCAAAGTGGAAGCTGAAGGATGTCCCCGAGGCGCAGCGCGAGCAGATGACCGAGCTCGTCACGAAGGATCCGCAGCTTTTCAAGAAAATCGGCGAGGAGATTGAACGACGCAAGAAGGGGGGAGAGAGCGAAGTGAAGGCGGCCATGGAAGTGATGAAAAAATACCGCGCCGAACTTTCCGTACTGATGCAGAAAAAATAATATGAACGCACTCGTCCCTTTCCTCGTGTTCTGCCAGGCGCTTGGCGCATCCGTCGGGGCACTTACGGCGGTCTGGTCCGAGGTCGCCTACATCCGCTCTATGCGCGACGGGAAGGTAGATGCCGCCGAACGCGCGCACCTCCGCGTCGTAGCTCGCGGATTGCGTTTCGGCATGACGCTTCTTCTGCTTGCTTCCTTTGCGCTTGTCGCGGTCGATTACAATCTCCGCGTTTCGCCGCAACCGGCGCTTTCTCCGAGCTACTGGACCTCTATCGTGCTTGCGCTCCTCGTTATCTATGTCTCGTGGGCGCTCTCCCGACACCGCATCTCTTTTGCATTCGGCTCGGCCGTCGTGTTCACCGCGTGGTGGTTCCTTGTGTATCTCACTATCGGACAGCTGCCCATTCTCTCCTTCGGCTCATCCGTCGCGCTCCTTGTGCTCGCGACGGCTGTTTTCTACGCGGTGCTCCAGTACGGACGCTTCCTCGTCTTGCGTAAATAGCAGAATCGTTTTATAGTGTTTTTATGTTGAAGATAGGAATCGTTGGACTTCCCAACGTCGGTAAATCGACGTTATTTAATGCGCTCACGAAGGCCTCCGTGCCGGCGGAGAATTATCCGTTTTGCACCATCGACCCGTCGGTCGGTGTCGTCGGCGTCCCCGATACTCGACTTGGCGCGCTCGCGGAGTACTCCAAGAGCGAGAAGGTCATCCCGGCGGCGATAGAATTCGTCGACATCGCGGGGCTCGTCAAGGGCGCGGCGGAAGGCGAAGGGCTCGGCAACCAGTTCCTCGCGAACATCCGCGAGACGGACGCCATTCTAGAGGTCGTGCGCTTTTTCGACGATCCAAACGTGCTCCATGTGGAAAAGGAAATCGAGCCGTACAAGGACATTGAGATCATCAACCTTGAACTCGTGCTTGCCGACGCCGAACAGGTGCGGAAGCGCCGCGACAAGCTCGTGCGCGACATAAAGACCGGCGATAAGAATGCGGCGCTCGAAGACGCCACGCTTGCGAAGCTCGAGCGGGGTTTCGCCGCGGGGAAGCTCGCGCTCCATGCCGGGCTCACCGACGACGAGAAAAAGCTCATCGCGTACTTGAACCTGCTCACCATGAAGCCGATTCTCTACGCGCTCAACCGGAAAAGCGGCGGACAAAATCTCGACGAACTTGCGGACGGCCGCGCGGAGCGCGCCTATGAGCTCATCAAAACGCTCGGCGGGCAGTACATATTCCTGGACGCCGCGACGGAACGCGAACTCAATGATGTCGCTGATGCGGAGCGCGCCGGATTCCGAAAGGAGCTGGGCGTGTCCGAAGACGGACTTGCCGGCCTCATCCGTGGCGCCTACACGACGCTCGACCTCATTTCATTTTTCACCACCGGTACCGACGAGACGCGCGCGTGGACGATTAGGCGGGGCAGTACCGCGCCGGTCGCCGGCGCCGCCATCCACAACGACTTTTTGGAAAAGTTCATCCGCGCCGAAGTCATAGCTACCGACGATTTGCTCGCCGCGAAGAGTTGGGCTGATGCGCGCGAGACGGCAAAGATACGCACGGAGGGAAAAGAGTATATCGTGGAAGACGGCGATGTCATGGTGTTTTTGCACGGCTAATTGACGAATGTACTACTTGTAGTAGTTTGAACGAGGAAATCCGATCCATCACACAAGGGAGTAGACGAATGAGAAACAGATCAAGGCAACCAGTACCGCAACCGAAGTCCAAGCGGGCATTTGCGATTTGGATGAGTGTGAGGTTTGAGGGAGACGTGTTCTATCTGACGAGGGCGAAGGTGAGAGAGCTTGGCTGCGGCAAACGGGTACCGTATAGCATGATATTGGCGTCGGCCGCAGTGCTCGGGCTCGTGCATTGCCCGCGGGCGTTGCATTTCGTCTTGATGGACGAACTCCGCAAGGGCAGAGACACGCAACCGGGCGACATCCTGCATCTCGCAATGGAGCCTTACCACAATGGCGACAAGAAACCGTACATCATGCGGTTCACGAGAGATGACGGCACCATCTCGAGCGGTAGCGCCAGTTGTTCCGCCAGCGATTTGTTCGATTCGAATGACGAATTCATCTTCGCTATGTCCTGAGCGCGTTTCGCTCCCATTTCGTCCCCGCCCACGGCGGGGATTGTTTTTATGGTATAATGCGCGGCATATGGAAACACAAACCGTCTCACAACAGCCTAAGTTTGTCCGCTGGGCGCTTTTGCTCGGTATCGTCGTCATTCTTAACATTTTCTTCACCGTCATTCTCGCGCTCGCGTATCCGGCGCCGAAGTATGAGGATTACTGTCCGCAAGTGAATGTCGTGCCGACGGACGCTCCGACATGCGACGCGCAAGGGGGCGTTTGGAATGCGTACACGCCCGCGCCGGCCCCGATCGACATTACGATGCCGAAACAAGCCGGCTATTGCGATATGTACGCGAAATGCCAGAAGCCGTACCAAGCCGCGAGTGACCAGCACACGCTCTACGCCTTCGTGCTGATGGTCGGACTCGGCGTGGTCGCCCTTGTTGCGGGCTTCGTGCCGCTCGGCTCCTCCATCGTCTCATCGGGCCTTTCCTACGGCGGCGTGGTCGCGCTCGTCATCGGCTCGGCACAGTACTGGGGCACGGCGGGGAATTGGATACGGCTCGCCATTGCCGCAGTTGGTCTCATCGCGCTCCTCTATATCGGTTGGCGCCGTTTCCGCGATTAACAGCGCTCGTATTCCATGGCTCGGGAAAAATTCGATCATTCGGGCGTGGAGAAGAAGTGGCAGGAAAAATGGAAAGAGAACGAACTCTATCGCTCGACCGAAGACGCGGATAAGAAAAAAGCATATGTGCTCGATATGTTCCCGTATCCTTCGGGTGAAGGACTTCATGTCGGGCATCCGAAGGGCTACATCGCGACCGATATCTACTCCCGCCTTAAGCGGATGCAGGGATATTCAGTGCTTCATCCGATGGGATGGGACGCATTCGGTTTGCCGGCAGAAAATTATGCGCTCAAAAATAAAGTGCATCCGCGCGTTGCGGTCGAAAAGAATATTGCGAACTTCAAACAACAGCTCGCGCATATCGGGTTCGACTATGACTGGTCGCGCGAGATAAACACTACCGACCCCGCGTATTATCACTGGACCCAGTGGATATTCCTGAAGATGCTCGAGCACAAGCTCGCGTTCCAGTCGAACGAGCCCATCAACTGGTGTCCGTCGTGTATGACGGGACTCGCGAATGAGGATCTCGACGGCCCCGCATGCGAACGCTGCGGCACCATCGTGGAGAAAAAGAGCTTGCCCCAGTGGGTGCTCCGGATAACCGAATATGCCGACCGCATGCTCGCTGACCTCGATACGCTTGATTGGCCGGAGCATATCAAAGAAGCCCAACGCAATTGGATAGGGCGCTCGGAGGGCGCGGAACTCAATTTCCCAATCATCGGTCGTGAAGAAATAGTTACCGTGTTCACGACACGCCCGGATACTCTTTACGGCGCGACCTATCTCGTGCTCGCACCGGAGCATCCGCTCCTGCGGAATAGAGAATTGGGAATTAAGAATTACGGAGAGATTCAAAATTACGCTGCGACGGCGGCGCAGAAAACCGAGATAGAACGCGGCGCGGAAGGGAAGGAGAAGACCGGTGTGAGGTTGGAAGGCGTCAGCGCGACAAATCCGGCGACGAAAGAAGAAATCCCCATCTATGTCGCGGACTATGTCCTCGGCGGCTACGGTACGGGCGCCATTATGGCGGTCCCCGCGCACGACGAGCGCGATTTTGAATTTGCGAAGAAATTCAAGCTACCGGTGCGTAATGTGGTTGAGGCGGTGACCGGGGAACCGCAAGAAAATCCGGAATCTCGCAAAAGCATCGTAGCTATTGTCATTGACCGCAAAAACGGCACGGTATTGACGCTCGACTGGGGCCCCGAGCTGGGCGGCAAGCTCTACATCGGCGGCGGGAGAGAGGAAGGTGAAAATGCTGCTTCGGCGGCCATGCGCGAGGTCGCCGAAGAGACCGGCTACACCGACCTCCGACTCATCGGCCAAACGAGTGTCATTCACCATAGCTATTTTGCATACTCAAAAAATGTCGCGCGTGAGATTGAGGCGATAGGATTTCTTTTTGAACTTCAGAGCGACGCTAAGGACGAGCAGAAGCTTGAGAAAGATGAGCACGGTAAATTCACGGTATCTTGGATGCCGATTGAACAAGCCGAGCGAGAAGTTACCGAAACGCTCCACAAAACCGTTTTCGACTGGCTCGTTCGCGAGCGTGTACACACCGGCCCCGGCATCCTCGTCGATTCGGGCGAGTTTTCAGGGAAAGGCAGCGAGGAGGCGAAGTGGGATATCGCACAGGCGGTGGGCGGCAAGCGCGTGACGCGCTACAAACTTCGCGATTGGGTTTTTTCGCGCCAGCGCTACTGGGGCGAGCCGATACCCATCATTCATTGCCCGAAAGACGGCGCAGTGCCGGTGCCGTACGAGGACTTACCGGTCGTGCTTCCGGAAGTCGAGTCCTACGAGCCGACAGGCACCGGCGAGTCGCCCTTGGCCGCCATTGACTCGTGGGTTAACACGAAGTGCCCGAAGTGCGGCGAGCCGGCGAAGCGCGAGACCAACACAATGCCGCAATGGGCGGGCTCATCGTGGTACTACCTGCGCTTCATGGACCCGCATGACGATACCCAGCTCGTCTCGACGAAAAATGAGAAGCATTGGGCGCCGGTCGACGTCTATGTCGGCGGCGATCACGCGGTGCGCCACCTCATCTACGCGCGTTTCTGGCACAAATTCCTCTACGACATCGGCGTGGCGAGCACGAAGGAGCCATTCGCGCGGCTCGAATTCCTCGGCTTCATCCTTGCCGAGGATGGGCGCAAGATGAGCAAGCGCTACGGCAATGTCATCAATCCGGACGATGTCATCGCCGAGCACGGCGCGGATGCGTTCCGCATTTACGAAATGTTCATGGGCCCGTTCGAGAATACGACGAGCTGGAGCACCGCTTCTATCGCCGGGACTGCGCGTTTCGTGGACCGCGTATGGAATTTGCATGAAGCGGTCACCGATACGGAGGTGCCGGAGCTCAATCCGCTTCTGCACCGCACTATTTTGAAGATAGGCACGGACATTGAATCTTTCAAATTCAATACCGCAGTGAGCCAGGCGATGATATTGCTCAACAAGATTGAGGAAGTAGGGAAGATAGGGAGAGACCAGTGGCTCGCCTTCCTTCGCGTACTCGCGCCGTTCGCGCCGCACATCACCGAAGAGCTCTGGGCACAGGCGGGCGAAGTTTTTTCCATCCATCGCGCGACATGGCCGCAGTTCGATGAAAAATTTATCTCTCTAGGCGAAAGGGAAGTCGTAGTACAGGTGAACGGCAAGCGCCGTGGTTCGCTCATGCTCCCCGCCGACGCCCTCGAAGACGCCGTTGTGGTCGCCGCGCGGGCGTTACCGGCGGTAGTGACAGCGCTTGGCGGGAATGAGCCGAAAAGGGTGATTTATGTGCCGGGCAAGATCATAAATTTTGTGGTATAGTCCCAACTATTGGGCAGGGGTTGACTTATTATAAGGTGTTTGCTATAAATTAGACCACATGAACAAGGCCGGCAAGACAGTAAAGCAACGAAAGGCGCGAGTTGCGCCGAGTGCTTCGTTTTCCTTCGATAGTGCCGCACTCGCAAAGCGACTTCTCGCCGCCGCTCCGGAGCGCGCTCGCGAGGTCCTGACGCGCCGTTTCGGCCTCGGCACGGACTCCGAGCGCGAGACGCTCGAAGCCATTGGCGACCGTTCCGGCATCACCCGCGAGCGCGTGCGCCAGATTGAGGCAGCCGGCCTTGATGCCGTACGGGCCAGCAAAGCTTTTAAGGAGGCGGCCTCCGCATTTGAAGAGATTGCACAGTACATCCACTCGCTTGGTACAATCGTACCCGAGGAAGCCCTCCTTTCTGCGCTCGGCAAGGACGAGAAGAGTCGCAATCGGTTCCGCTTTTTCCTCATGGTCAATTCATCGTTCTTCCGCGAACGCGAGACGAACGATTTTCTCGCCCGTTGGCATGTGGACAGCGCGACGGCGAAGCATATTCACGATGCGCTGACCCGCCTTTATTCATCGCTTTCAGATACTGAAGTAGTCACGGAGGCGGAACTTCTGGATCGTTTCCTCGATGAGCTCAAGAGCGTGAACGACGCGTACAAGAATGAGGAGGTATTGAAGCGCTGGCTTTCCCTCAGCAAGCATATCGGCAGCAACCCGCTCGCCGAGTGGGGCCGCACCACGGCGCCCGCCATTCGCATCAAAGGTGTTCGCGATTACGCATACCTCGCCGTCAAGCGTCATGGCGAACCGATGCACTTCTCCGATGTCGCCAAGACTATCGGCACGCTCTTCTCCAAGAAGGCGCATGTCGCAACGACGCACAACGAGCTCATCAAGGACCCGCGCTTCGTGCTCGTCGGCCGCGGACTCTATGCGCTCACGGAGTGGGGTTACAAGCCGGGCGTCGTACGCGATGTCATTCGCGAGACGCTTGAGGAAAGGGGCCCGATGAAGAAAGAGGAGATCATCAAGCACGTAAAGAAGGCCCGTTTCGTAAAAGACAATACTATCCTCGTAAACCTCAATGACTCGCGCTACTTCAAGCGCCTCAAAGACGGTCGTTACTCGGCGGTCTAAAAGAGAGGAGACAGGGGGCGTCAAAGAGAAATCCCGCAGCAAGTGCGGGATTTCTGTTGAAATGCACCGCCCCTGCTCCCGCATACTGCTATACTAATTTGCATGCTGCCGTTTTTTGAAAACCTCATAGACCTGCGGGGTACGTTCACCGACAATACCGGTATCCGAATGGAGCCGTGGCCGCTCCTCATAGTCGGCGTCGTGTTGCTCGCTCTAGCGTATGTTTTTATGCCGGGCGCCGTATCGCTCGCGCTCTCCATCGCGCTTTTTCTGGCACCGATGTGGCTGCCGTTCCTTCTCATCAGCGGCGCGTTCGCGCTCTGGCTCGTGCTTAAACGCTCCGAATTCATCGCTTCGCAGAAATACATTCTGCTCGAAATAAAGCCGCCGCGCAATCTGGTGAAGACACCGCTCGCAATGGAGACGTTCCTTTCGACACTGCATCTTACCGGAGGCGAATCAACGTGGTATGCGCGCCTTATCAAAGGGAGTACACGGGCGTTCTTCTCTCTCGAGATAGCTTCCTTTGAAGGCCAGGTGCACTTTTTCATATGGTCACGCGCAAATTTTCGGCGGCTCGTCGAAGGGCAGATGTACGCGCAATATCCGGGCGTACAGATAACCGAAGCCCCCGATTACACGCGGCTCATCTCGGGACGGCCCGATGAGTGGAGCGTTTGGGGTTGTGATTTCAAGCACACGGCCAAAGATCCTTTGCCGATCAAGACCTATATTGAATACGGTCTCGACAAAGTGCAAAAAGAACCCGAGCAAGTCGACCCGATTGCGAACCTCATAGAATTCATGGGTTCCTTAGGCAAGGGCGAGAATCTCTGGTTGCAATTCGTTATTCGTGCGCACAAAGGCGAGAAGTACCATAGATTCAACGAGAAGGGCGATTCTTGGACATGGAAAGATGAAGCGAAAGAGCTTGTGGATAAAATCCGTAAAGATACTCGAAGCACCTATGTCGACCCGATGACCGGCGAAGAAATGCCGGGGTTCCCCAATCCGACAAAGGGCGAATCGGAAAAGATGGCCGCTATCGAACGCAATGTCTCGAAACAAGGATTCGATGTCGGCGGGCGGTGCATATATCTGGCGCACCCCGAGAAATTCAATGCCGTCATCATCACGCACATGATCTCGCTTTTCAAACCGTTCAGCACCGAAGGATGGAATGGCATCAGAGCAACCGCATGGATGATGCGTTTCGATGATTATCCGTGGGAGCTCGGTGTCGAGAAGTTGAAGAACCGCTATCGCCAGAAACTGATTGAAGCGTTCCGTCGCCGACAGTTCTTTTACGATCCGTTCACCTTCGGCATATCAGCGGACGAGACAATGGTGATGAGCACCGAAGAGCTTGCGACCATTTTCCATATCCCTTCGCTCTCAGTAGAGACGCCGGGTCTCGGGCGTATCCGCTCGGCACACGGGGAAGCTCCGCCGAATCTGCCGATCTAGTTGTCCATGAATTCCGAAACGTACACCGGAGCAGTGTCGTCTGCGTATGCGACCTTTTTTGTGCGGCCGTGGAGAGCGTGGGCACTGGCGTTCGTTCTTGCAATACTGCTCGTCATCGGCTACCGCATTGCGTTCTCGCCGCCCGACGACTTTCCCGCAGGGAGCATTGTGAGCGTTGCGGAAGGCGCATCCGTGCCGGATGTCGCGGCGCAACTTGCGAACGCCCATATCATCAAGCATCCCCAACTTCTGCGCGCCGTCCTGCGGATAACGGGAGAAAGCGCTCATGTACAAGCGGGCGCGTATCTTTTCAATACTCCCGAAGACCTGTTCATCGTCGCGTATCGGCTTGCGACGGGCTCCTATGGCCTGCCTCCGGTGCGCCTCACGTTCCCCGAGGGGGAAACAACGCGCGACGCGGCGGCGCGCGTTGCGGACGCTTTCTCGAATATCGCCGCATCCGACTTCCTCTCGAAAGCACAGCCGTATGAAGGGTATCTTTTCCCCGATACCTATTTATTTCCGCCGTCCGCGGATGTGGAAAGCATCGTTTCCGCAATGCGCTCGAATTTCAATACGAAAATAGCGCCGCTTCTGGACGGGATACATGCATCGGGACGCTCGCTCTCCGACACGGTCATCCTGGCGTCGCTCGTGGAGAAAGAAGCGCGCACCACCGCGAACCGCCGCATCGTGGCGGGCATTTTGGAGAACCGCCTTACGCTCGGCATGCCGCTCCAGGTAGACGCCGTGTTCGGCTACATATTCGGTCGCGACACCTACTCGCCCTCGTATGCTGACCTCAAAGTTAACTCGCCGTATAACACCTACACGCACAAAGGGCTTCCGCCCGGTCCTATCGATAACCCCGGACTCGATTCGCTCGATGCCGTCGTGAATCCCACGAAGACCGGCTATTTGTATTACCTCACGGGCAAAGACGGCCAAATGCACTACGCGACGACCTACGCACAGCATCTGGCGAATCAAGCAAAGTATCTGCATTAGATTTGTCGCTTCAATATTTTCGCTGTAATCTGTTCACCAGGTAGTTCATCTTAAGGAGGTTGACGATGAGAAATATAAGCGTGCCCGAACAGGTCATCGTCGTTGACCTTGAAGGCACTTGCTGGCCGATGCAACCGCATTCGACGGATCGGGACATCATCGAAGTAGGTGCCTGTATTTTGAACACCCGCTCTGGAGAAGTCTCGCGCAAGACCAGCGTCCTTGTGCGGCCGACTCATTCTCGCATTGGGCTCTACTGCCGACTGGTAACTGGTATCACGCCTGAAAGGGTGAAGGGCGGATTGGGATTCAAGCAGGCATGTGCGTGGTTGCGAGCGGTATATGGTGCGACGACGCCGTGGGCGGCATGGGGTCCGTGGGACCGCGCCCAACTTTTGGCGCAATGCGTTCGGGAACAAGTCCCGTACCCGCTTTCCTCCGACCACATTGACATCAAGTTGTTGGTTGCTGAGCGTCTTGGGTGGAAGCGGCCGCAGAGCCTCCCCGGTGCGTTGTCCGCCTTGGATATGCGATTCCAAGGACAAAAACATCATGCCGTAGACGACGCCGTCAACGAGGCTCGCGTTCTCTACAAAGCGCTTCAAGGACGGCAATAAGTGCCAACGCTCCCCGGCTATGTCGCCGGGGTTTTATTTTCCCAATGGCCACAATTTGTCCGGCGTGATTATATGGCGGTATGGACGTAAGAGGTAAAAAGATATATGTAGGCCTTTCAGGAGGCGTTGATTCTGCCGTGTCCGCAGCCCTGCTCAAAGAGCAGGGTGCGCGGGTGACCGGCGTGTTTATCAAGGGCTGGTACCCGCCCGGGATGCCCTGTACCTGGGCAGCCGAGCGCCGCGACGCAATGCGGGTGGCGGCACGCCTCGGCATACCGTTCCGGACGCTCGACGCGAGTGCCGAATATAAAAAGGGCGTTATCGATTATTTGCTCGCCGAATATCGCGCGGGCAGGACGCCGAACCCGGATGTGATGTGCAATCGGGACGTGAAGTTCGGCGCGTTCTATCGTTTTGCAAAAGAAGAGGGAGCCGACGCCATCGCGACGGGGCATTATCGCGCGGGGGGGAAAGACCAGAGTTATTTTTTGTGGGCGGTGCCGAGAGATATTTTGGAGGCAACGGTATTTCCGGTGGGAACAATGGAAAAGAACGAGGTGCGCGCGCTGGCAAAGAAATTCAACCTCCCCGTAGCGGAAAAGAAAGATAGCCAGGGCATTTGTTTCCTCGGAAGCATTTCGGTCGAGGAATTCTTGCGAAGCGAATTCGGCGAGAAGCCGGGGCTCGCGCTTGATGAACAAGGTCGTCCGGTCGGCCGGCACAACGGGGCTCTGCTCCATACCATCGGCGAACGCGTCGCGCTCCGTGAAGCGCACGGCGCCGGTCCGTGGTTCGTTATTGCAAAGGATGTGGCGAAGAACGAACTTCGCGTGAGCGCATCAAGGTTGCCCAGCGCGGCGAACGAAGGAGGGGTCGCATTCTCCGGTGCGAATTGGTTTGGCGAGCCGTCCGGCTCCCTCGTCGCGCAATGTCGTTATCGCGGACCTCGCATCAAAGGAAGCATTGAAGGAAGCCGGTTCATGAATGCGGAGCCGTTGCCCGATATCCCCGCCCCGGGACAGTCCATAGTCTTTTACCGGGATGACGAACTTGTCGGCGGTGGTATTATTGC
>VFSW01009407.1_pt1 | contig 13952 bp, 15 predicted proteins | sample 5358111 | NCBI WGS metagenome assembly VFSW01 (sample SAMN11554181, study PRJNA540505) | mine drainage metagenome | isolation source: sediment from site ElyBrook_90M | place: USA: Ely Copper Mine, Vershire, VT | collected 2017
CCCCATCACCCCGCGTCGCCCCGGTGACCAATTCACCCTCTTTGTACGTGAGCACAATATGCAAGCCATCTATCTTAAGCTCCACATCATACGCCGGGGTGACATCAGGAAGACCAAATTTTACGAGTGTCCGTCGCACCCGTTCATCAAATGCATGAAGTTCTTTTTCCGAAAACGCATCGTCGAGCGACCACTGCGGCACCGCATGACGAACCTTCGTAAGTTCTGGTAAAACGGTACCCGCCACATACTGGGTCGGTGAGTTAGGCGTGATGAGTTCGGGGTATTCCCTCTCAAGCTCTGCTAGCTCATGCTTCAAGGAATCGAGTGCTTCCGGCGATATGGGCGACTCGTCCTTCTCGTGATACAGAGTACGGTATTTCGAGATAGTCTCGCGCAATTGGAGACAACGGAGCCGTATGTTCTTCGGGACACTCATGTCCCTTATTTTACGGGGAATTGTGAAATTACCCTAAAGGATGAGCCTGTCCTATTGATTGGACCGATGTGGACAATACTGACCCTGAGGCACTGGAATCAGTACGTAACGGTCAGTCCGCGCTCAATACGACGAGGGTCCGTAGCAGTGCACGTACTAAAGCCGGTTGAGAAAATAGTAGTCGCAGCCGCACTTGTTTTATACACCGTGACTACCCCCTGTGTTCCACTGCTCGTACAAGGAACAGAGAAAGTTGTTGTTCGGGTATTGGCTGAAATAGACGAGTTCGGAATAATGGCGCTCGCGAGATTATTGCAGGTGATACCGGAGGTGAGATAGCTAGACGCCGTGAAATTAAAAGCGTCCTGTTGCTGGTCCCAGTACAGCGCACATTCCAGTACAGAGTCCGCATTATACAGTGCGTACTGCGATTGGCGTGCCGACGATGCAAGAAGTATTTGCTTGTAGGAAATATCAAGCAGTGCAAGAGCGACGGAAAGCACTACCGAGGTTAAAATGATAGAGACGAGAAGGGTGATACCACGTACGGGGAGTGAATTACATCCCGCTACACTTTTTCGTCGCCGCGCAGAAATGATACGAAGTAAAATCATAGCCAATTTCGGAGATTCTCCGTAAGCACGACCGTCTTTGTGCCGTGATTATTCCACGTGACGGTAACGGTCACCTCGGTTTCCGTGGCACTTACAATTTTGAGTTGCACTTTGCGCGTGAAGCGTGTCTGGGTACCGCTCAATTGCTGGTTGTAAATATTTAATGAGGAGAGGTACAGGAAGAGCCCTGTACACGTCGTGTTGCCGCACGACCTGATATCAGTGCGCGTCGGCCCACACGTCGCAAAATTACTAAGCGAACAATTCTGGCTTGGGTCTACCACACAGGCATTGGCGACACAGTCGGTACTCACAACACCTGCAAAAGTGGAGCCGTCAAAACCATACAGCCAGGGTACCGCAGTGGCGGTGTGGTTCGCATAAATATAATTACTATCGCGAATCTCACGCACATATTCCATTCCCTCCTGCGCAAGTCCACCTGCAATGAGCTGGTCCCGTACCACATAGGACTGTTGGAGCACCCCTTGAGCAATTTGAAAAGGGCCTACTATTGAGATAGTGAGTATGGCGATAGCCACCAGGGTCTCAACGAGCGTGAACGCACGTGGTGCCTTTGGCCATTCTTCATGATTCTTTATGTCATACATGTGTTCGTACATCATAGGTCAATCACGCGTGCAGTCGCGCCCTGTTCGATAGAAAAGGTGGTAGTCTGGCCATTTGAATCAGCCGGCAGACTTCCCTTGAGTGTGAAAAGTACCTGGGGTTGTTCATTATTGGCTGTTCCTGCCCCTCGCACATAAAACACGAGGCTAGAAATAGTAATGGCCGGGTCGGTAAGTAAAGACGCAGTATTCACGGTGGTGGAAAAACTACTTCCTTCATTCCGAAGCACGTTCGTTCCGTTCAGGAAATATGTCACGACGTTATTATTCACTGCGAGATTAGAATCCGTATAGTAAAACTGCGTACAGGCGCCAGTGGTGGAATTTCCCTGTGCGTCGGGACTACCATTGATACAGCGATACCCGCTTCCCGTACGAATACCACGCACCATGGCATCCATAGCAAATGAGAGATTATTCACCACTTGATTAGTCGCACGTGCTCGACGGTCAAGACGTATGAGAGTGAGGTAGGCGCTCGTGGCGACCAGCATCACGATGGCAAAGAGCCCCACCGAGACAATGAGCTCGATGAGCGTAAAGCCGCGAGATGAAGCGGGTGAGGTCATGGGCAGATGGTGGTTGCGACAGATACCTGACCCGCCTGGCTCACGCAAATGTAGCGAGCCGCAGCATTATTTGGTGCACTCAATTTCAGCATCGCATCGCGTAGCTGCAGACTTCCGCCTGCGGTGGTTCCGGTCACTACAGAAGTAGTATTTGGGCGCACAAAGAGAATGTCGATACTGGTGAGTGGTGCCGTTTGGGTATCGTCTGAACAGCGACGCCCACCTCCTGTATCGCGCCCGCACAGCTGCGTTATTGTAAAGCCGCGACTAAACGTATAGTTCTGCACCATTTCGCTTCCGCTCGCGTCATAGCGACAGTTTCCCGGCTTGGCGTCTGGTTGGCCTGCGGTTCCCATGGGGCAGTAGGTAGGGACTGCTGGGTAATTAACTTTACTAATATCTGAAAAAAGTAGGTAGGTGTTTGGTGTGGCGGCGTCGAAACGTGTACCATACCCAGCATTTGTGGCACCCGAGAAGACACGACTTGAGAGTCCGTAGGTTTGTGCCTGGCGCACGGAGAGGGCCACGGTGTAGGCAGTATCCGTGAGGGTGAGGCTTTTATTAAAATCATTCTGGCCGGTAATAGCTACAACGGTGACAAACCCGATAATAGCTATTACCACCATCATCTCCACGAGGGTGAAGCCACGCTGGGAATAGGTTAGAAAGGGAGCGGATTCCATTGGGTAAAGAAAGCGAGAAGATAGCCTGCGGCCAAAAAAGGCACGAAGGGTACCTCAATACCCATTCTATGGCCTTTTGGGGTCGCCACCAAGATAAGTATGCCCACAGCGCCTCCTATCCAGAAGGAAAAGAGGAGACCGGCAAGTGCTTGTGAACCTACAAAGAGAGAGAGTGCGAGCGCAATGGGTGCGTCGCCGAGCCCCATCCACCGCCCGTGCGAGAGCACGTGCATAAGAAAGAATCCTGTCCCAATGACCCCTGCAGTCAGAAATGCGAGGGAGAGGGCACCCACATCATGCGTTGTGGTAAGCAGAAAGAGCACTGCCAGAGCAATGAGCATGAACGCGAGCGAAAGCGGAACAATGGTATGACGAATGTCATACAGCACGATAATGAGAAGCAGGAAGAAAAAAGTGAGCGCAAGGACAAGGGGCAGCCCCAGCCCGAGCATGGCAGCAGCGGCAGCAAAAACCACGGCGAGCACTACCTCTGCAAGCGCGTACCGATACGGTATAGAAGCGCGGCAGGTGCGGCACCCGCCGCGCGCGACGACCCATGAAAGCACGGGGACAAGGTCAAGAGCCGTCAGTAAACGATCACACGCATTACACCGTGAGCGCCCCCGCACCCACGACTCCCCGGTATGGAGCCGTTCACTTATCACGCCCGCAAAGCTCGCGAGCACGGCGCCAAGTAGTCCTGCAGCAATCGGAATGAACATTGACATGCCTACGGACAGCCACACGAGGTGGCTGCGGGAATTCCAGAAATATCATCGATGCCACATTTCCTTCCGGAGTTATCGGCACACCAGTAGACAGTGGGTGGCGTATAGCCGTTGCCCGACGCGCGCTCAAATACCACGGCGTAGGAAGCACCATTTGCATAGCATCCCTTTGTTCCGCCTGGGAAAATTGTTGTGTCGTAACTGGTAAACACATTTTGGAAGGTCGGGTCACTAAAGAGACCAATACTACAATCGCTTATGCCAGCGGTATCGCCGTACGTAGCATTTGTATCAACATAAATAGCTGCCTGGCTAGTTAGCGAATTCACATTTACAAGAATGGACCCGTCTCGACCCTTTGCACGCGCAGAATTTAGTGCAGCAAGCACGACTGACGCGAGAATGCCGATAATGGCAATGACCACGAGGAGTTCAATAAGGGTAAAAGCACGAATTTTCATACTTTTATGGACAAGCTGCAGGAAAAGAGGCCCCTCCTCTTGAAGGTCCATTACCAGTGCAATCAACAGGAAAGCTGAATGAAGATCCAAGGTATTTTTTTGAGAGACCGGACGAATCAACACACCACCAGTATCCAGCGTCGGCTTTAAGTGGGACGGCAACCGCATAGGTATTGTTGCCTTGGCCCGTTGCCCAACAGCCAGGGCCGCCATTAGCTAGAGCAGAGGTTAGTGCTGCCTTTATTTTCACATTCGTGTTAAATAAAGACGCGCCACCAATAGTGGTTTGTGGACCCAATGCGTTAAAAACTTGTGGTGTACCATTGCCGTAACTGTTTGTTAGGTCATAGGCCAGTTCCATTTCGCTTTGTATCGTGTGTAGATTAGCTTTTACGTTTGCGTCTACCGCTTTCAGACGCCCGAGAACAAGAGATGCGAGCACAACCGATGAGAGAATACCAACGATGGCGATGACGACGAGAAGTTCGATGAGGGTGAAACCACGGGAAGAGTTCATGGATCTTTTCTTCAAGTATACTCCACCTCTCTCATCAAAAATGCTGCCGTGCCGTGGACAGCACGGTTTACGAGACTAGTTACACACCGTTGCACCTGCTACAGTGTGCGCTGATCCAGCATTACCACTGATGGCACTGTATGGAGCACCCGCGGCGGTAGTACCACGTACGGTGCCTGAGCTGTCAATACACCACCAGGTACCTGTTTTGAGTACGGTAGCAACAGAATAAGCTGAACCAGTCGCATTAACACCAAAAAACAAATCCCCGGATACTCCGGGGATTTGTTGAAAACTTACGTAGTTATCCTAAGGACACACAACTGTAGCAGCAGCGAGGTTGGAGGGAATAACCTTAGCCGCTCCCGTACTGTCTACACAATATAGACTTGGAACCGCCACCGTAGAGGCCTTGACAGGCACTGCCATAGCCCACGCGGTGGCGGATGAGTTACAGGCACCGAGAATGCCTGTGGTGGCCGCATCTGTACCAAGAGTACCTGCACCCCACGCTAACTGCGCCGCTGCTCCAGATGGGAATATTCCCTTGATACCACTTACGCTCGCTGCAGTATTACAGACATCGGTTGCTGCACTACCTGCGTCGTACGTATTCCCATTGGCATCGTAGAAGATCTCAGCCTGTGCACGTGCATTTCCGAGATTAGACTTGATAGCCGCATCAGCACCCTTGTTGCGAGCTGTGTTCAAGGACGCGAGCACGACCGACGAGAGAATGCCGATGATGGCGATGACGACGAGGAGCTCGATGAGGGTGAAGCCTCGTAGCTGGATTTTTGATGTGTAGTTCATATAGGTAGTTTGCATTTACATACTACACCCATCGCTGTGCGATAGAATAAAAGTTATCAACAAGCCAAAAAACAAATCCCCGGATACTCCGGGGATTTGTTGAAAACTTACGTAGTTATCCTAAGGACACACAACTGTAGCAGCAGCGAGGTTGGAGGGAATAACCTTAGCCGCTCCCGTACTGTCTACACAATATAGACTTGGAACCGCCACCGTAGAGGCCTTGACAGGCACTGCCATAGCCCACGCGGTGGCGGATGAGTTACAGGCACCGAGAATGCCTGTGGTGGCCGCATCTGTACCAAGAGTACCTGCACCCCACGCTAACTGCGCCGCTGCTCCAGATGGGAATATTCCCTTGATACCACTTACGCTCGCTGCAGTATTACAGACATCGGTTGCTGCACTACCTGCGTCGTACGTATTCCCATTGGCATCGTAGAAGATCTCAGCCTGTGCACGTGCATTTCCGAGATTAGACTTGATAGCCGCATCAGCACCCTTGTTGCGAGCTGTGTTCAAGGACGCGAGCACGACCGACGAGAGAATGCCGATGATGGCGATGACGACGAGGAGCTCGATGAGGGTGAAACCCTTTGCGTGCCCTTCGCGCATGCCGTTAGTTGAAAGAATCATAGTAAATCGATTTTTATGATGCGGGTTATGAGTAATATCCGCTCCTCGCATTGTACGAGAGTATTGCGACTTTTTTTAGGTGCGTGTGGATAAAGATGAAATTCCTACTTGCGCATCCTGCAAGACGTCGCCTTGCAGGAGTGGTTCGATTCGAAAAACACACTCCCCTAGGCGTCGCCTAGGGGAATGTGTTCGGACATATCGCTACGAAGGTTCAACCTTCGTAGCCTGTGTGCGTAGCGAGATTTATCCGATGGAACCAGCGAGATTGTAGATAGGAATCAGCACCGCGGCCAAGAGTGTGCCCACACCAAGACCGAGAACCACAATCATGAGCGGCTCAATGAGGTCGACGAGTGTATCGACGGCGGTGGTTACTTCACGCTGATAGAACTTTGCAAGGGTGCCGAGTATTTTGCCCAGCTCTCCGGTTTCCTCCCCCACGCGCACCATAGCGCTCATAATTCCAGGAATCTCATCATGCCGCGAAAGTGCATCTGATATGCTCGCTCCACCTTTCACGTCTTCGCCCACCTGGTGGAGAATAATTTCGTAGGTGGCACTGTCCACCACGTTTGCCGTTATTTCAACGGCTTCCACCACGGGAACACCCGACACGAGCATGGTGGCGAAATTGTCCGCAATACGCGAAAGATACAGTTTTTGATAGAGGCTTCCCAAGTACGGTACATCGAGCTTAATACTGTCGAACATAAGGCGTCCGGCAGGTGTCTGACCATACCGAAAAGCGAAAAAACCACCTATAGCGAGCCCAATAAGCCCAAAGATACCAAAGTTCACAATGACATCGGACAGGCCAATCACGATACGGGTGTAGAACGGAATTTCCTGCCCTGAGTCAAGAAGAATGGCGCTAATTTTTGGAATCACGAGCGCAAGCATGAGACCCATCACGATAAAGAAAATACCAATGACAAAAGCAGGATAAATGAGCGCGTTTTGCGCTTTGTTCTGAACCTCATAGGAACGATCGAGATAATCAGCAAGGTAAATGAATATTTCAGAAAGCTTTCCTGATTCCTCGCCCGACTTCACCATGTTTACGTAAAACGCTGAGAATATCTTTGGGTGCCGTGAAAGTGCCTTACTAATGGGGCTTCCGCCCTGCAAATCGTCTGCGACTTGTGTGAGCACTTCTGCCAGGTGCTTATTTTCTACCTCGAGCGCGAGCAGGCGAAAGACTCGGAGCGCGGACACCTGGGCCTCAAAGAGTGTGGATATCTGACGCGAGAGTATAACGACATCCTTATTAGAGACGTGGTCAAGAAACGGCAACGTGAAAGCAAGAATTGATTTCTCCGCCGACGGCACGATAGAGGACACGATGAGATTGCGCCGTTGCAGCGTTGAAATGGCCGCGTCCATAGAGAGCGCCTCAATAGAACCTTGGCGTTCTTGGCCGGTGGTATCTAGCGCGTGGTAATTGAAAAGCATACTCTATAGATATCTCTCAAATGTCTTGGGGTCTATCGCTCGCTCATACGCATGCTCGATGGTTATTTCTCCGCGTCGGACTAATTCCGCGAGCGAGCGGTCCAGGTCAATCATACCGTCTTGAGAGCTCGTCTGAATGACGGTGGATATTTCGTGGGTACGCCCTTCTCGAATGAGGTTTGCGACCGCACTATTGTTGATGAGGAGCTCATACGCGGGAATGAGCCCGCCCGCGATACGCGGCACCAGACGCTGTGAGAAGATGCCCGCGAGCGAGCCCGCGAGCTGCACCCGCACCTGGTCTTGCTGGTTGGGTGGAAACATATCGATAACGCGGTCAATGGTTTGTGAGGCGTTGTTGGTGTGAAGCGTTGAGAGCACGAGGTGGCCCGTTTCTGCTGCCGTGACGGCGCTCGAAATAGTTTCCTGATCACGCATTTCGCCCACCATAATCACATTCACGTCCTCACGGAATGCTGCCTGAAGGGCCGCGCCGAAACTCGGCGCGTCCACATGCACTTCACGCTGATGAATAAGAGACTTTTTCTGTTCAAAAATGTACTCGACCGGATCTTCGATGGTGACAATGTGCTCTGCGCGGGTCTCATTGATGCGGTCAACGATAGTCGCGAGCGTAGTCGACTTCCCCTGCCCCACCGGCCCCACGACCAGGAAAAACCCCTGGGTGCGCTGGGTAAATACTTCAAGAACGGGTGGGAGATTGAGGTCGGTGAAGCTGCGTATATCGCGCGGAATGAGACGCATGGCAATGGTGACATTTCCCTGCACCACGTACCCGTTTACTCGAAAACGACTCTGGTTGGTGTGTGCGTAGGAAAAATCGACTGCTTGGTTGCTTAAAAAAACCTCCCATCGTCCCTCGGGGGTTATTTCTTTCAGCATGGCTGTGGTCGCTTCGTTGGTCAGTACCTCAAGCTGCACGAGCGGAATGAGCGAGCCGGAGGCACGAATGATGGGGTGGCTGCCTACCGAAAGATGCAGGTCTGAGCCTGCCTCAGAAATAACCGTATCAAGGAGCGGTGCAATGCGGGCTGCACTCATGCTGTTCCTTCAATTAATTTGATGCTTTCAGCATACACTTCGCTCGGGATTGCGGATGCCTTCACGATGTAGCCAATAGCGCCGAGTGCTTTCGCGCGCTCGATATCAGACTCCTGGCCCTGATTTGAGAGCACAATCTTTTTCATCGATGGCGCAAGGTTTTCTTTATGCATGGCCTCGAGCATCTCAAATCCATCAATGTTCGGCATAACAATATCAAGCAGCATGGCGTCGGGAGCTGGATTGTCGCGCAGCGCTTGTAGTGCTTCTTCACCGTTTTGAAAGGCCGTCACGTCATGCCCCCCCGCCTTAAATTTCACGGCGTACATGTCTAGGAGAAATCGGTCGTCATCTACAAGGTATAAGCGGTATGGTGCCATAAGTTAGGTAATTGGTTCTTCTTCCTCATCCGGAAACAGCTGCCCGCCGAGGGTATTTACTTCCTCAAACGGTATCTCGCCTGCAAGCGCTTTTATGATAGCATCCTCGCGCATGGTAAACATGCCCTTCCCGCGTGCCACGCGATACACTTCCTCCTCGACCGGATTCGTGAGCACCACATGCTCGAGATCCTTATCCATTTTCAAAAGCTCAAAAACACCGGTACGACCCCGCGTTCCGTTCGGGCAATCAGGGGTAGCATGCGCGCGATAAAACTGCTTGAATTCTGGTATTTTTTTCTTTGCCTCAGGGGGTAAATCAGCAAATTCTTTATCGAGGAGTCCTTTAATACTGTCGCTGATATGCATTTCAACACCCGCACCGGGACACAGTTTGCGCACGAGGCGTTGACCGAGAGCCGCAACAAGCGTCGGGGCAATAAGATACGGATCGACACCCATATCAATAAGGCGTGGAATAACCCCGCCTGTGGTGTTGGTGTGAATGGTCGAAAACACCAGGTGACCCGTGAGTGCGGCCTGAATAGCGAGCTGGGCCGTTTCCTTGTCGCGGATTTCCCCCACCATAATCACATCAGGGTCTTGGCGAAGAATGGAGCGAAGGCCGGTCGCAAAATCGTAGCCAATTTCAGGATGGACCTGACTCTGTGCCACTCCCGCTATTTCGTATTCGACCGGGTCTTCAACAGACACCACGTTCTGCGTCTCGCGATCAAGCTCGGAAATCATGGAAAAAAGTGTCGTGGACTTACCGGAACCAGTTGGACCACAAATGAGCACGATGCCGTAAGGGACTTTAAGAATATCGCGCACCTGCTGGAGAAATTCTGGTGAGAGACCGATAGCATCGAGATTGGCGACGGTTTTGCTTCTATCGAGAATACGCATCACCACTTTCTCACCATACTGCGTGGGAAACGTCGAGACACGGAAATCGATGCGGCGCTTATCAATCTCGGTAGAAAAACGCCCGTCCTGTGGCTTACGTTTTTCGTCCAGCCGCAGTTGAGACATGATTTTTATGCGAGCAACGACGGCCGGATGCACTTTGCGCGGTAGCTCAAGAGAGGTATGAAGTTCGCCATCCATACGAAAACGCACCCGTGTCTTTTCAGCCGAGGGTTCGATGTGAATATCGGACGCACCCCCCTCCACCGCATAGCGAAGTGCCGTAGCGACAATTTTGGTGACCGGAGAATCTGCCTTAATGGTAGCCTCGGTCATTCCTCCCGACACACTGGCTGCTGCGGTCTCGTCATCCTCAAGTTTTTTTGCTTCGGGGTCTATGTTTGCTCCCTCAAATTCTGTGAGCGCCTCCCCCACCACACCAGAAAGGTTGTGGTATTCATCGATGACGCGCTTAAAATCCCTCTCACTAATGAGAAAAAGTTTGTAGGGCATACCCGCACGCGAAGAGATAAACTGCAGCGCATCGCGCGCCTCGATGTTATCAGGATCAGTGATGCCCACTTCAAGCGCACCGCTAACAATACCCAGTGGCACAAACTTATAGTGCTCTGCTGATTCTTGCGGTATGAACTCAAGTGCTGCTTGCTCAATATCACGACCCTGCGGAAGCACACGCAGCGGAATATGGTAGTGGGCCGAGAGGGCGGTAAGTATGGCTTCTATCGCTATTCCGCGTGCAATGAGCGCGCTTTCAATCGACCTGTTCGGTGCCGCAGCCTCCTTGGTGATAGGAACGATGTCACCGGGGGTAATGACGCCTGCATCCGAAAGGATAGAGAGCAAATTCATACTCGTATGATACTCCCTTAGACGTGTCTCGCACGAACGTGCACGCGGGATATCGTGTAGCGTTTATTTTGTACTGAGCGGCGCAAAGGGATCACGACGACCATTGGGCTCACTCACCACGGGGGTGTGAATATCAACCAGGGCCGTGAAGCGCGGGTCCGAAAGAATGCTGGTATCGAAGTCAAACGGTTCAAGTTGTGCAGCCAAACTGACAAAAGTCATTTCTTCAGGGCTTGCCGGGGTACTTTCCACCACGACGACCGTCGCGGGCGGCTGTAAAAACAAAAGGTAGATGGCGCCAATAATAAGTACCGCGCCAATGACCAGAGCTATGAGGGTGTTTTTGTTCGTGGAGATGTTCATGGTGAATTAGCGTAGCCAATAGACACGGAAGGTGAGCTCATAGGTGTAGACACCGGTCGGCGACGGGGTGACGGAAATCTGCACCAGGTCAAGCGGACGAAGACTGTGCTCGATACCATAGAGAAACTGACGGAAGGCGCTGTAGGTAGCGGTCGCTTTTACCGTGAGTTGGAGGTTTTCGATAGGAGAGGTGCCTGGCTCGAGTGCTATTTGTCCACTCGACTGGTTCGCTGCCGCACTGACACTACTACGAACGTTAAAGTCTGAAAGCCGGACGCCCGTTGCTCCAGCGAGCGCATTCAAATCAAGAATGAGCTGAATATTATCGACGCCATCCGGCAAATACGTCATCAGACGAGTAATGGATTCATTGGACAGCGCATTGCGCTTGGTCGCGAGTTCAGCCTCCTTCGTGTTGAAGTCGTCCGCTGCTTTAAGCGCGTCATTATAATTCTTAATCTCAGCCTTTAGGGGAACAATGGCCTTTGTATAGGTCGGTTGTACATATCCCACAAAGGCGCCTATGGCGACCAGGAGCAAAATAATGGGGAGGAGTCGACCTATCATGGTGTGGTGGTTGCGGTTGAGGTAGCGAGCGGTGCCAGTACCTCTGGGGCGCGCGGCGTCGGCGCTACAACGGGTACTTGCTCTACTACCAGGGTAGGGTCGAGTTCCGCACGCACCTCAAAGGTGATTCCTCCTCCGGCAACATCCGATGTAATGCCGGAGAATATAGCGCGCTTTATGCGCGTATCAGCCGCAAAGGCTGCTGACTGCGCCGCAAGGGTATTAAAGGTACGCGCCGTACCCGCGAGCGTTATTTCGGTAGCAGTGTCGTCACGCACCGCTACCGTGAGGCGCTTAAACACGACCCCTTGGAGCGTTCGGTTTTCAAGCACATCGAAAAACTGTGAGAGTGCGACGTGGCGATCTAAGACGCCTTTTGCGGCGCTAAAGCGATCACGTAAACGAATAAATTCCGTGACCGTTGCCTGGTCGATGCGCTGCTGTGCCACAGCGACGTCATTGGCCTTCTTCTTTTTAAGGCCCTCAAGATATACCTGGTACCCGAAGACTGCAGGAGCCGTGAGCAGAACGAGGCCAAGTATGAAATACGAAAGTGCGAGAAAAGGGTTTGGCCCACCACCACGCTTACGCGCGGTGGCATGTACCGGCATTTTCGGTACGAACGAGGTGGGTATGGTAGGAGGAAGTGCCACGATACTTAGTATACCTGTCAGATGCTCGGTTCTCGCATGCTTTATGCACAACTACTCCTGAACGACTAGGATGATTCTTCGAGTTTACGTAGTGCCAGCCCCACCGCTACCGCAAACTCCGGTCCTATCTCCTGCAACACCGGACGCATGAAAGCGGGTGCTTGCGCTTTACCGAATGGGTCGGCAATCTTCACATCTATGGAGAAAAAAGACTGCGCATACGCGGCGAGCTCTTTGGTCACTCCCCCACCTCCCGTAAGGATAATGGAGGAGACGCTGCGTTCATGGGCAGTCTCGTACTGGGTGAGGGCACGCTTGGTCTCTTCAAAAATACGGGAGAAGACAAGCTCGATGGTCTCGCGATTGTACCCATTTTCAAACGGTGCGGTGAAGCCGTGGGACTTCTTGAGTGATTCTGCTTTGTCTATCGGCAGGCCGTGCGCACTTGAGATGGTGCGGGTGACGTCTTGTCCCCCTTCCGGAATATTGTGTGACAGAGCGACAACACCACGCTCAACGACATACACTTTTGTCGCGGATGCTCCGATATCAAGCACCAGCACCGGCTTCACGGGTTCATCCACCACCGCCCGAATAGTGCTGAATATTTCAATCTCATAAAACGTGGCAGAGATTTTTGCACCGAGCACCACATTTTCAAGAAGTGCGAGTTCATCGTTATGAACGGCGACGAGAAGCACCTTTACCTTTTGGGATGGTTCCGCTCCCTCAGTAATCGGCTCTGGAAGAATAAACCAATCCAGCTGCACCTCGGAGACCGGTACCGGGATATACTTACGTGCCTCGAGCTCAATCACCGTCTTCTGTTCTTCGGGGTCATCACGCTTGGGAAGCTCCACGAGCGTGAGTAGTGAACGAGAAAAGGGAATGGAAACGCCCGAGTCGGTCGTGGTGACATTTGATTCTCGTAAAAGGTCGGTGAGTGTCTCTGCAATTTTTGCAGCGGGAAGATTGGTCGCCTGCCCTACTTCAACTCCTGCGTAGGGACCAAGCGCAAGCTCACCATACGTTTCGAGCACCGCACTTCCACCCTGCCGACGCAGCTGCACCACTTTGAGTGAAGACGAACCAATATCGACACCGATGACACTCTTGCTCTTCTTGGGTGCGAAGAGTTTTGCAAGAAAGCTCATGCTGCGATTGTAGCATCTTGCGGTGTATGAAGGAGCTATCATGTACCAATGAGGATTTTCGCTCGCTTCCTCACGGCGGTCTTCGACGTTCTTTTTCCCCGTGCCGACACCGCGCGGCTCGTCGACACAACATGGGCTCAAACTTTCAGTGCACTGCTCTCCCCACACCTTACGGAGTCCGGAGTAGTGGCACTGCTTCCGTATCGCCACCCGCTCGTGCGCGCAGTCATAATCGAAGCAAAATTTCACAAGAACCCGTGGGCGATACTACTTCTCGCAGACGTACTACGGCAATATATTGATTCACTGCGCGAGGAAGTGGCGGGATTTGAGAAGCCGCATTTTGTTATTATTCCGATTCCCCTTTCGCGGGGGGGGGGGCCCCCCCCCCCGCGCCCCCCCCGGGGCCAGCGGGCGGGGCGGAAACAACGGCGGCGGGGGGCGCCCCCC
>VFSW01009408.1_pt1 | contig 13952 bp, 4 predicted proteins | sample 5358111 | NCBI WGS metagenome assembly VFSW01 (sample SAMN11554181, study PRJNA540505) | mine drainage metagenome | isolation source: sediment from site ElyBrook_90M | place: USA: Ely Copper Mine, Vershire, VT | collected 2017
TCAATCGCCTGCCCGAGGAGATTGTCAAAGGCTTCGCGGGTCGCAGATCGGATTCGCTCCGCAGCCGCTCCCTCGTGTCGCGTGAGTCCTATGAGCGGGCTGTCGATGTGAATGTCCGCGGTGTGGACAAAGCGGAAAGATGCCACATGCCCTCCTTATTATGGAGTCCGCCCGCCCTACGCGGCCTTCCACCTCATCTGCCCCATAGTGAGTTATCTGCCATGATATTTCGATTCCCCCTTGGAATTGAAGGCAATTTACGATGCCTACGTGCTTGGCGTAGTTTTCCATTTGGAATCCGGCGTCCAGTGGCCGGCAAGCGACCCCTCTCGACTGCCAGAGACAATACAAGGCATCAGAAATCCTCGAAGGACGGCGCCGACTTCATCAAGCTGAGGAACGGCTGAGCCGGGATTGAGTCGACTGCCAAATGCCTTCCACTGTTGTCTCTTTTGCGCATCGCTGAGGAATTCGTCGGTCAGGGCAAAGGGCGTTTCCTCCGGAACAATGACACCGCGTCGTTCAAACGACGCAAAGATTGCGGCGCGCAACTCTTCCATGTCGAATTCCCAGGTAGTGGCCATGAACCAGATGTCAAAGAAATCCTTCATGCGGCTGTTGCGGATGTCCAGGACCACCATCGCATTGAATTTTTCAGCGATCGTTGCTTCGCGCGGATAAGCGCGGATGCGTGGCGCTTCCATCGGCAGCAGAGCGGGGAAGGACGCAAACTCAGGCTCTGGATAGACAGCATCGCCGAATCCAATGTCGATTTGCATCGGTATCTTGGCGCCAGCCAGAGTGGCGCTGAGTTTGACGCGAACGCCTTCGTATTCGTCGTCTTCTTTGATTCTTTCTCCAGCTACCGACCCGCCGTCGAAGACAAGACCATCCTCTTCTACCACAGCGCAAATCGCGCGAATGGTCTTCTCAACCTCTTCCACTGCCGCAGAACCCCATCCGAGAAGATCGAGGTCCTTAGTCGGCCGGTGCATCTCGCCCATCCAGAGCGTGAAGAGCATAGCGCCCTTGAGAACAAACCTGTCCCGGTATTCCGAGCGCCCAAGCCGGAAGAGAAATCGCTCCACGGCGTACTTGCCGAGGATGCGCTGGTAATCCTCACCCTTCTCCTGAGCAAGCGTGAGCAGGCGGGCGCGAACGGATGCAGCGAGATTCTTGGCAGGTTCCCGGCTCATAGAGCCTCCATATACGGGCGAATGACGTTACTCACGCGGCAGATCTTCGCATAGCGGTAGATCTCATTGGCTGTGGTCTTCTTTTGGCGGAGGCTGTCCTTGAGCGCCTCGATGGCAACATCCAGGCCAATCTTGTTTCTGAACTTGAAGCAATCGGCCACCGTCTTCGCTGCGGAATAGACGCTGATGACGACCCCTTCGGCTCGATGTTTCTCGATGCCTTCAGTATGCGACGGGCCGGTGAGACGAACAACTCTGAGCGCCGGTGAGGCGATGGCCGGTTTGCGAGCGCCTTTTCCGAGAGCGATCCAGACCGATGCAGGGTTCTGTGTCGTTATTTCATGGAAGGCCAGAGCTGACAGAAGGCAGAGAACGGCGTCAGGCGCACGCTTGGCTACCTCGGCATAGGAATGCAGTTCGGTCACGGTGGCGTCTGGTAGCGAGTAGATGCCGCGCCCAAACCGTATGATTTTGCCTTGTTGAATGAGCCGGGAAAGGTAGACGCGCGGCACACCGATCGCTTCCAGTTCACGTGGTCGCACGATGCCGTGCTCACGAATGTAGCGCATTGCGCCTTCGATAGGTTCAGCCTGCGTCATTGTTCCATTATGACATCATTTGTAAACAATAGATGGCGAAATGCAACGCGATCCTTGCAAATGCAATCTGCAAGGGCGCGCTACAGCGTCAGAAGCAGTACCGGGGGGGTGCAGGCTGGCCGGAATTCCTTTCGATCCAGCAGGTTATGGCAAAGGTGCGGGACCAGCGACTTTCTCCGGCCGACCAACCGGAGCGTCGATGAGACGCCGTAAGAACCGAACGTATATCGTGAATGGTAAAGCGGGAATCGCAGGGCATCTGCAGAAATGGGTTCCATAGTCAGAACTCACAGGAACGCCGCGCCGTGCAGAAAGCCATATGCGCGATCCAAGGACAAGAAGAATGCGACCTGAGACGGCCCGTGCTACCACCATTTCGCGTAAATTCATGAACTGTTTTGTTGCACTGTTGACCTCAGCAGTCCTGGTATTTTCCGGCAACTGCGCGACCGCGCAGACGATTACTGGAGCCATCCGCGGCTCCGTCACCGATCCCAGGGGTGCGGCGGTGGCCAGGGCAACGATCACCGCGACCGACGTGGCGACAGGCGTAAAGACCAGCACTGCGTCGGATTCAAGCGGCCTCTACAACTTCCAATTCCTGCCCATTGGTTCCTACAAAATCACGGCGATGGCGCCGGGCTTCAGAACCGCGTTATTCGGCCCGCTCGCGCTGGAGATCGACGAGATTGCCCAGTGCAACTTCAAGCTCCAGTTGGGAATGATCTCAACAACGGTGAATGTTTCCGCCGTGCCGTCGGCCATCTTCGAGGCCCAGAGCGCGACGCTTGGGACGACGGTCACCTCGAACACAATCGAAAACCTTCCTCTCGGCGGCCTCAACGTGCAGACAGCCGGCATCTTTGTGCCCGGCGCGGTGAATCCAACATTCGATCTGATGAGCGGCCCCGCCGGTTACGAGCGGGATACGAGTTCCGTCACGATTCCCTCATTCAACGGTAATCGCCAGCAGGGCAACAGCTACATCCTGGATGGCGTGGAGATCAACGAGACGCTGAACAACCTGATTGGCTACAACCCCGCGCCGGAAGCTGTACAGCAGATGCGCGTGATCACAGCGGATGCCGACGCCGAGTTCGGCGACGTAAACGGCGGCGAGATGGTGATGGTGACCAAGGGCGGCACGAACCAGATTCACGGCAGTCTCTACGAATATTACGAGGATCAGGATCTGGCGGCGAACACGTGGAGCAACAACTACTCCGGTCTTCCCAAGGGGAGTTTCCACCAGGACCAGTTCGGCGCTGCGGCCGGCGGGCCCATCCGCAAGAATCATCTCTTCATCTTCGGAGATTATCTGGGAACAAGGAATATCGTGGCCGGTAAGAGCGCAGCGAGCGTGGTCACGAAGAAGATGCGCACCTGTGCGCCAAACAACGGAGTAACAACGTGCGACTTTTCCGAGTTGCTGACAGTCAACGGCATCCAGCTTTACAACCCCGCGGTGTCGCGAACGAATCCAACCGGCGGGTACGCAAACGCGAGCCCATATTCTGATAACCAGATTCCGCTCAATAACCCGGTTGCTTCGTATCTGTTTGCGCATCCAGAACTTTATCCGATGCCGAATCACGCTCCGTCGCCGGGCACGATCGATTCCAACAACTACCAAGCTCCCACCAAAACGATCCGCCGAAACAACCAGGGCGATCTGCGCGTGGACTATGCTGCCGGGCGCAAAGACGCGCTGATCTTCCGTTACTCCGATGGCGATGCCTACGACATCACACCGGAGGCGGTCCTGCCCGTCATCTTCCCAGCCGACAACGATTATCCATTTCACAGCGGGGTGGTGAACTGGGTGCATACATTTTCGCCGTCCGTCGTGAATCAAGTCCGCGCGGGAATCTCGCGAATTGAATGGAACACCGGTGTTCCCACCGACCCGTCAGGCAAGTTCGGCCTGTCGGGCGACGGAAATCTGGGCATACCGTTCAAACAGCCATTCGCCGGCTTCAGCCTGATCAATGTCTCCAGCCCGGAAAACAATCTGGGCACGGCCGCCATCGTCACGAGATTTGTGGATAATGACTTCAACTATGCGGACGATCTAATCTGGGAGCACGGGAAGCACATCACGAAAGCCGGTGTGCAGATTACTCGTTATCAGCAAAACAGCTATTATGCTGGGAACGCCGGCGCTATGGGACAGTTTCTGTACGGCGGCTATTACACTCAAAACCCCAATGTGGCCGGAGCATCCGGGTATGGCTTTGCGGACTTCATCCTGGACCAGTCCTTTGAGAGCGAGGTCGGCGGCGTAAATGGACCATCGGGGCAGCGCCAGTATCGCGATGCCTACTACGTGCAGGACGATTGGAATCTGCTTCCCAGCCTGACGCTGCATCTGGGCCTGCGCTACGGATACGATCAGCCGATCTACGAGGTGAACAACAAGGAACTCAACGTCAACATCGCCGCAACCGCGTCCTGCACAAGCGCCGACGCGCCCTCCAATCCCTGCCTGGAGTTTGCCGGTCAAAACGGCAACAGCCGCGCTCTCTACGATCCGTATTACGACGAGTGGATGCCGCGCTTGGGCTTTGCCTGGCAGTTCAATCCCCGTCTTGTTCTGCGTGGCGGATACGGCATCACCGACTGGCTGGAGGGCACCGGCGCTAACTTGAGATTGACACAGAACGCGCCTTTTCTGACTCAGTTCGTTAACGCGCCAGCCACGCCGGGCAACGGCAGCGCCGGTAATCCGATCAGCGTGACCAGCGGCTTTCCGGCTTCGGGCGCCGGCAGCCAAACGCAGTACAACGCATGGGCCAAGAATCTGCGGCCCTCTGCCGTGCAGCAGTTCAACCTGACAATGCAATACCTCATCAACAATTCGACCACGGCCCAGGTAGGCTACGTAGGAGAGATTGGTCAGCGCCTCCTCGTGCCGGCCTCGCCCAATCAGTGGACGGCGGCGGGCGTGCCGACGTCGGCTCCCTTCTCGAACCTTGTCGGAGCCAACGGCTACGTGGTTCTCACCGAGTCGGAGGGCGTGGAAAATTACAACGCCATGCAGGCTGTCTTCCGTCACAGGGGCCATGGGCTGGAATGCACGCTCAACTACACCTGGTCGAAGTCGATGACCAATAGTCCTGGGTTTTTCGCGATCTCCGGGGTCGACAACAACAGTGTTTACTGGCAGGATTACACTCATCCCCACGCGGATTATGGTCCCTCCGGCTTCGATACACGCCAGGCGCTGAACGGCACAGCGGTCTGGCAACTGCCGTTCGGGCGTGGACAACACTCCGGCGGCACGTGGTGGCGCGCATGGGCAGAGTCCTTCGGTGGATGGAAACTCTCCGGCGATGCCGTTCTCTACTCCGGTTTTCCGATTACTATGACAAGCCCGAACAATGCCAACTTTCACTCTCGTTCGGCGCGGTCCAACCAGTACAGGCCGATGCGCATCGTGCACCGGTCGGCGCAGCACTGGTTCGGAACCGACCCTTCAGCCAATCCCTGCACGGGCCCGGACAATGGCATATGCGCTTACGGCGAAGAACAGGCGGGGCAGTTTGGGAGTGCTCACATCAACACGGAGCGCGCCCCCGGCTACCGCGTCGTCGATCTTTCGATCTTCAAGTCGTTCTCAACGGTCGAGTCGCAGTCCCTCACGCTGCGCGTGGATGCCTTCAATGTGGGGAATATCGCCAGCTATGCAGCGCCGACGTACGCTTCATCCGCGGATGGAGTCTCCGCGGCCAACTGGCCGGACGATTCCCTCGAAGACCGAATCACCAGCACACTCTCTCCTGCCCGACAACTCCAGTTGTCGCTGCTTTACCGCTTCTGAATTCTTTTTCTGTGCGACATCCGCGGCGTCGCGAAAGCTGCCGATCAGCCCTCATTGTTGCCGGACCGAGCTCTAGATTCAAACCTGAAGCAGGCAAGCGGGCATGCTATTTCACTGTCAGATCCCACGCGTAGATATCGTCGGTTGTCATATCCTGAACGGCCAGTGGGGCGTCGTCCGGGGCAAGTCCCATCCAATCGCCCAGAATAAACGGGCTGGGATCGACACTTTCAAAACTGGTAACTTTCTCTATCATTCGATTGGCTACTGATAGACGAAAGACCGTGCGGCCTCTGGCGGTGTTCGAAAGAAAGTATATAGCCTTGCCATCGCGCGACCAGTTTGGATAACCGCTCGGTACTTCCGCGAGCGGCTGCCAGGTCGAGGTGGCAAAGTCGAACAAGTAGAGATGTTGATCGCCAAAGTGCAGCGCAACAATGTAGCGGCCATCCGGCGACCAGCGCGGGAAGTAGAAGTCCGTGGACCCCGGCAGCGTTGACAACTGATTCGTGCGCAGATCCAGCATATGCACGCCATTGGGGCGCGCGACCGGGACAACCTCTGAAAAAACCAGGTGCTGTCCATCGGGCGACCAGTCTGGATAGCCCTCCGCCTGATTCCCAACGAACAAGGGATGTATTGTCCCACCGTTGGCCGGGACGACGAAGATGCCCCACTCCCCGGTGAAGCGCAAGCCCATAAAAGCGATCATCTTGCCGTCCGGAGACCATCTGGGCATCAGCGTATTCCTGAAGCCTTGCGTGAGTTCGAGGCATCGTGTTCCGTCCGAGCGGCACCGCCACAAATTGTTATCCGACAGGGTGGTAAACGCGATCCAATTTCCATCCTTGGAGAATGCAAGCGTCCGCGCAGAGATCGACGGCAACATGGGGATAATTTCTCGGGACTTGGAGTCGTAGCGCACCAGTTCGCCTTTGGGATTCTCGGCCCTCAGAAGCAGCCTTTTGCCATCCCTGCTCACCAGCGGTCCGCGGTAGTTCATCGCCCCGAAGATCAATGGAAAAGGCCGGTCGTGAAGGGAGAAGTTGAAGCTGCTCGCTTCTTGCCGGGCCCATATTTGAAAGGTATTCTCCACGCGGGCTTGAAAGAGGTAATACTTTCCGCCCGGTGTCCATGTACCGCAGCAAATTTGATTAGGAAATTTTGGAAAAAGTTTGTGCGGTTCTGTGCTGCCGGCCTCGACCTCCCATATCGAAGTTGCCTCTGTCTTCTTATCGATGACAGTGAATCGCAGCTTTTTGCCGTCCGGAGACCACCGGAACCAGTAGGCATTGCCCGGAACATTGAAAAGCCGCTGGCTGGACTTTCCCGCGCGATCCGTCGAATACACGACGCCGTCAGCGGAGTAGAGGATGCGCTTTGCATCTGGATACCAGGCCGCATCGTAGGCCAGAATGTCCCCAACTCGGCGCGCTGTGCCGCCATTAGCCTGAACGTAAAGAGGCTCATCATCGTCTCGGGAATGAATCAGGTTTCTGAGCAGCATTGCGGACCCATCCGGTGCCAAGTCGCATAGCTCTGGATTCGGAAGGCCTGTCGGAACCGTGGTGCTCTCCCCTCCTTTTAAAGCTGTCTCTGCGACGTAATATCGGCCGTCCCCATACTGCGGATAGGCAATCCGCGGGCCGTCGTTGAAAAGCGGCGACAGAACAACAGTCTGGGATCGTGTAATCTTGACAGGATTCGTCGCTGCCAGGTGCGACGGGCTTTGCATGAGAACAATCGCTATAAAAAGAAGGGCAACGGCGCCGATGCCCGCTGGAAAAGCAGCCGCTCGAATGAACCTCCACGTCCCGCTTTCAGCGGGAGGGGCACTACCAACAGGGTCCGATGGCGTGGTCGGTACCGGCTCACACTCGGGAATTTCCCCCTCTGCCGTTGCCGCAATAAAGCAATATCCGACCCCAGGAATTGTCTGGATAAACCGAGGCTGCTCTTTTTCGTCCCCCAGTGCGATTCGGATCTGTCGGATGGCCTGCTCGACGGTGTTGTCTCCCCGATGGCCGCCCCAAACGGCATCGAGAAGATCTTCCTTGGAAACGACGCGTCCCGGCTGCCGGACAAGGAACTCAAGAGCCTTGAAGGGGGTAGGCGTCAGGTGAATGCGCTCGTCTCCGCGATACAATCCGCGTCGGCGCAGATCGACCGTGAAGCCATCAAACCTGACCAAAACCTCGTCAATAGACTCCGTTGAAGGCATGATTTCTTTCCATCAGCCGGCTTTCAGAACTTTTCAGAACTTTTTCAGGGCCTTTTCAGTTCCATTCACCATCTTCCGATGTACTCTTTTGCCAACAGCATAACAGGTCTCGGGGAACGCCTGTAACAAAACCCTCATTATGTTCAGTTTAGCGGGTCTTCTACACGAAGAGCCGTGGTTGGACAAACGTGCAGGTGTGCTCAAGCAGCCAGGCCAACACGGGGAAATTCCTGTGTGCTGCCCAGAACATGGACTGTGATGTGAGATTGGCACGGGTGTGTAGAGGGATCGTGGCAGGGTAACCGCACGCAAGCCCTCAATTCATTCGCCGTGAGCAATAACGGCCGTGCTGCCAAAGGAGTATCTTTGCCTCTCTACGGCTTGCGCGGCGAAGAAAGTTCACGACCGAAACCCGGAATCGGAGGACGCAAAATGTTCAGAGCAACGGCCAGCCAGGCTGAAGAATTCTGTCACCGTCAATTATCGACCGCATTCTTGAAGTTCGGTTCGTTTTGCGTCTTGTCCGCCTGCGTATTGTCATCCGGTTGCGGTGGCGGTGGGGGCGGAAACAATAGAGGGGGTGGAAGTGCCCAGTCAACGGTTACATCGGTAACTGTGTCCTGTGTATCCACGAGTGTTTTGGTGGCAGGGACAAATCAGTGCACTGCCAGTGTTCAAGGAACCAACAATCCCAGCCAAACCGTCAGCTGGTCAGTCAACAGCGTCGCGGGCGGGAATAGTACCGTTGGGACCATATCGTCCTCCGGTTTGTTCACGGCTCCTGCGATGGTTCCGAGCCCCTCAGCTATCACGGTGACCGCCAGGAGCACGGCGGACACCACCAAGTCGGCAAATTCTTCCGTGACTGTGAAGCTAAGTATCGCTGTCTCACCTGCGACCACTACGGTACAGCTATTCCATCCGCAACAATTCACCGCAACAGTCGCGGGGGTATCCAATACGACCGTCAATTGGGAAGTGAACGGGAATACTGGGGGCGACAGCACTTCTGGGACAGTCAGTGCGTCTGGACTCTACACCCCACCAGTATCTATTCCAGCTACGGGAACCGTCACCATAACCACTGTCAGTCAGGCCGACCCGACCCAAAGTGCTTCGGCAAATGTAACCCTCGCGAAAGATTCCACTGCGCCAACCGTGATTTCGACCACTCCCGCTTCAGGTGCAACTGCAGTGTCGGTGCAGCCGTCGATTAAGATTACCCTTAATGAAGCCCTCGATCCCGCCACGATCACCGAAGCATCCTTCAGCTTAACGAGCGGAAACACTACTCAGCCCATTAATCTTGGATATAACTCGTCCACGTATACCGTTACGATCAACCCAGTTGGCCTTCTAACCCCCAATGCGAGTTATACAGTGCAAATCGCATCTAGTCTCCGTGATCTTGGAGAAAATGCATTATCTGCGCCATATAGCTTCACTTTCCAGGTCGAGGGACCAACAGGTCTCACAGGCACAGCAACCTTTCCGCAAGGCGTCGACCCAACGACAACTGTGGTTTCAAGTTTCAGAGGACAACAGTCCGCTCCCGATTCTTCGGGGAACTTTAACGCCACCATAGCCACTGTTGGCACCACTCTCCTCGGATCGTCGCTATCGACACAAGGATCGGCACTACTTACCGTCGGCGTCGCGAGCACATCTTCAGGTACGAGTTCGAGCGTCATCTTGTCAGAAGCAGCAAAAGCGCCATCGACAGATGCCGTGAGGGTGCTTATACAGCCGGGGAAAAGGCCAGTCTTCTTTAGGCGTTATCAGATAACAGCATCGGCGACAGCACAGAACACCTCAAGCGATCTTGTTATGGATTTCCAAACAACCGCCGAGGCTGTCCTATTTTACTCGCCGGCTTTGATGAATAGCGATCCACAGACCGCCAATCAGATTCTCACGGATATCGCTGCAGATCCAAATACAGCAGCCCTGGCGACCGCACTCTCTGCAGCATGGAACGAGTCGCATCCCATGCAAGACTCCACAGTAACAGCAGCATACGAGAAAGCACTCCAGTCTATCTTGCAGACAGTTGTTGCCCAAGCGCCGGCGGCAGCACAGACTCAGGTCCAGAAGAAGTTGGGAGAAGGTGGCCTCACGACAGAGGGCACTTCATCTTCCGGCCAGACCTACGACACTCCGCAAATCACCCCCATCGATGTCTGCTGTATCGATATGCCACCGTTTTCGGCCGAAGGCTCATATTTCACTTCTAACTTTGGAGTCAAGTTCGGAAGAGCATCCGGCTGGTTCATGCGGATTGAACAAATGCCGTCATCATTTAATCCGACCCAGCTTCAGCCGTCGAATGGATCTAGCAGCAACCCGGATAGCCCGGGCCCGGTTGATGGAGAAGGTCAGCAGCAAGTTGCTCCGATTTGGCTCCCAGGAAATTCTGTATTTAAGTATGGAGATCTCCTCGGGGACATTGGAACGATTGTTTCCGCTGTGGCCTCGGACGTCAGCGGAGTGTCACCTACAGGCTCATCCAATGTGTCCATTCCTGCTACGGAGTCTGCGTACTACCTTGTCCGGGATTACAGCGGCGGCACGGGTGATCTAAACGAAATGCCTCTGGTCTCTGGCGGTGCAGACAGCATATATGCAGGTCAGGAATTATGGCGATCGGCGATGATCGCCAATGACATGACTGTTGGAGTGGACTTACTTAATGCAACGAACCTTATCCCGCCGGACGTTGTCACGTGTGAGGCAGACGATCTAGTTCCCCAAATACCTACAATCGCCTCTGACGTTGGTTTTTCCAACGGGGGCTGGAACACATTCATGCAGGTCTCCGGAGATGTTTGGGATAACTTCGCTACCAATTTTGGGAGCTGTTTTTCGTCGAACGCGCTCGGAAATGTATTTCAGATGCTCGGCGACGCTTCCAAGCTGGCGACTGTTGGCACCATCGTCGACGGCCTGAACACCATTTCGCAGGCGTCCGATGCAATTCAGATCGTCACCGAGCAGGCCATTGATTCACCGGTTGATACGGCTTTTATTCAGGTGGGTAATTCAGTCGGGGGCTCGGTCGCCAGTGTTAGCCTCGCACCTTCCGCATTGAACATTTCTGTCGGAGGGCCGGGATCTGCAACAGCAACGGCGTACGACAGTTCTAATAATCCGGTTTCTAACGCACCGATCAACTGGAGCATCGGGGATCCTTCGATTGCAACTCTAAGTGCGAGTGGGAACAATGTTACAGTGACAGGGGCATCGACCGGCACAACCCATCTGACCGCCACTGCTGCCAGCGGTGCCACCTCGTCTATTCCGGTGACTGTATTGGCCACGAGTTCAGGACCATTGGTTGGGGGAGTCATGCCCACTCCGGTACCGCCCTCGGCCAGCGCGCAGACGCTCACCATTAACGGGAGCAACTTCCAGAGCGGGGCTACGCTGACCTACCACGATCCCCAGGGTAACGCTTACCCAGACCGCAGCGCGACTTTCGTCTCTTCCAGCCAACTCAAGGACACCGCATTCAACAACACGAACGACAGTGGCACTTGGACAGTAATGGTGGTCAACCCCGGCTCGCAGAGTTCTTCGGCCTTCAGTTTTACGGTTTCGGCCTCGACGGCCGCACCGAGTGTAAGTGGGGTATCGCCCAATCCGGTGCCGGGATCGAGCAGCGCGCAGTCGCTGACTATCGGTGGGAGTAACTTCAAAAGCGGAGCGACGTTGACCTACTACGACACTTATGGCAACGCTTATCCGGGTCGCAGCACGACCTTCGTCTCGTCCGGCCAACTCGCCGACCCGGCCTTCAACAACGCCAACGACGTTGGTACCTGGAAGGTGATAGTGATCAACCCCGGTGGGCAGAGTTCCTCGGCATTCAGTTTCACGGTGTCGGCTTCGGCGGCCGCGCTGAGCGTAAGTGGGGTATCGCCGAACCCGGTGCCGGGATCGAACAGTGCGCAGACTCTGACCATCAGCGGGAGCAACTTCCAGAGTGGGGCAACGCTGACCTATTACGACACTACCGGCAACGCTTATCCGGGCCACACTACGACCTTCGTCAGCTCTAGCCAGCTCAGCGACCCGGCGTTCAACGACGCTAACGACGACGGGACATGGAAGGTCGCGGTGGTCAACCCCGGCGGACAGAGTTCCTCGGCATTCAGCTTCACGGTGTCGGCTACAGCGCCGGCCCTGTCCGTGACGCCAACAATTGCTAATGTGAGTACGGCAGCCGGCTCCACGAATTTCAGCGTAAATAACCCGGGAACTGGATCGTTAAGCTACTCGTCAACTGTAGCCAGCGGATCATCATGGCTGTCAATTGCGTCTGGTGCGACCGGGGGAAATAGCGGGACAATCAATGTCTCGTATTCTGCAAATGCTGGAGCACAACGTTGGGGAACAATCCAAGTAACAGCGAGCGGTGCTTCGGGTAGCCCCGCGACTGTGACAGTGATTCAAGCTGGCGTCACCACCTCGAACATTCGCACCAGCGAGAGCCCTGGGTTTGATCTCGTGTTTGCTCCCTCTGAGAGCGATATGCAGACATGGTTTCAAAGCAGCCCGTACCGAGACATAGGGGTATATGTTGGCGGGTGTAATGCAACTGCAGTACCAGCGAGCGGGCCTAATGGCTGCGGAAGCAACCCGCCAAGCGCGGGCACAAAAAAGACGAATACGAACCTGAATTCGGCGTGGGTTAGCGATGTATCTGGCATGGGTTGGGGCATCATGCCTCTATGGGTTGGACCACAGGCATCGTGCATCAGCGGTAATCCCTCGCTTTTTTACTTGATTGATACCTCCACGTCCACGTCAGCGTACAACGAGGGCGTTTCCGAGGCTGACTCAGCCGCCGGTGCGGCCACTGCGTTGGGAATGGGTAGTAGCATCGTCTACTACGACATGGAGGCCTATTCGACAAGTGACGCCAGTTGCGATGCAACCGTCGGCCAATTCCTAAGCGGCTGGATAAGCGAATTGCACGCCAAGGGATTCCTGGCCGGAGTTTATGGAGCGCCGTATGACGCGAATCAGTGGCCAAATTCGCCAGACGCGATCTGGGCGTTTTATCCGGATGGTGTGAAAACTGCCGCGGATTTGAATGGTGTCCTCACCGGCAATTGGGCTCAGAAACGGATTCACCAGTACTGCGCAGGAGGAAGTAGTCAACCCTGTCCGTCGCCCGCTCAGCAGACGTATGGTGGAGTAACCCTCGGCGGATCTCCAAACCAAGGGCTTGACTTGGATGTGGAGGATGGTCCCGTTTTCTCTGTTCCGGCCTCGGCCGCCACGGCGACAGTGAGCGGCGTGTCGCCCAACCCGGTGCCGTCATCGGGCAGCAACCAGACACTGACCATCACCGGCAGCGGCTTCGTCAGCGGAGCCACGGTCACCTACTACGATCCCAGCAACACCGCCTACGCCGCCAAGGCGGCCAGCGTCAGCAGTTCCAGCCAGATCGTGGACACCCAGTTCAACGACGCCAGCGACGGCGGCACCTGGCACGTGGTCGTCACCAACCCCGGCGCCTCGGCCTCCAACAGCTACGCCTTCACGGTGTCTGCGGGAACCCCTTCGATCAGCAGCATCTCGCCAACTTCCATGACGGCTGATGGCCAGCAGCACACGCTGACGATCTATGGAACCAATTTCCAATCGGGCGATTACGTGCAGTTCTACTGGACACAGGGAACAGGAGCCTATACCTGGAATACCGGCAACTCACCGAGCATCGCCAGTTCGACGCAGATGACAGTGAGCATGAATCCTGGGACGGTCACCGACACCATCTCGGTGCGGGTGTGCAACTCGGCGGGAACCTGCACCTCGGGAAGCCAGTCGGTGTCGGTGACGGCGGCGGTGCTGACACCCTCGGTGACCTCGATCTCTCCGACCTCAATGACGGCAGACGGGGCAAGCCACACTCTAACCATTTACGGCAGCAACTTCCAGAGCGGCGACTATGTGCAGTTCAAGTGGACCCAGGGGAGCGGGGCCGGGGCGTGGAACACGGGTAGCACACCAACCATCAACAGCGCCAGCCAGATCACGGAGAGCATGAATCCGGGCACGGTGACCGACACGATCTCGGTGCGGGTGTGCAACTCCTCCGGAAGCTGCTC
>VFSW01009409.1_pt1 | contig 13951 bp, 12 predicted proteins | sample 5358111 | NCBI WGS metagenome assembly VFSW01 (sample SAMN11554181, study PRJNA540505) | mine drainage metagenome | isolation source: sediment from site ElyBrook_90M | place: USA: Ely Copper Mine, Vershire, VT | collected 2017
TAGGAGCGCTAAGGTCTCTGAGACGCTCACGTTCGGAAGGCGCTCGATATCCGCAGGATCTCCTCGGGCAGCTTGATGTCCAGGACTTCGGAACAGGCCCTGATGCTGGATTCCGAGCAGTGATATCCCATCACGCGGTACGCTTCGCATTTTTCCGCGGCTGCTTGTAATTTCTCCTCCACGCTATACCTCCATACAATCATTATCGGTTGATAACGGGCATCCCGTCATATGCGCCGCTTCCTATCACAAAAAAGAAGGCCCTCAAAGTAGTTTTTTCTTGACTTCCCAAACCGCATACTTTTACATGGTGCCGAAATAAGCCCAACCCAACACGGTCGACTCGACCGTCAACATAAGGAGGTAATACGGATGAGCGCGAAGAAGGTGGAGCGAAAAGAAATCGGCCTGGCCGTTGTCGGTTCCGGGACGATCGGAAGGATCCGTGCGGTCATGGCCCGGGATTACCCGGGAGTGGGCTGGCTCGGTGTCTGCGATATCAACGAGAGTCTCGCGAAGAAGCTTGCCGAGGATGCAAAGGCGGATTTCTATACGACCGACTACAAGGAACTGCTCAGACGAAGCGAGGTCAACGCGGCCATCATTGCGACCGACGAGAACAACCATGTAGGGCCGATCCTCGCAGCGGTGGAGCACGGGCATCGCCTCTTCATCGAAAAACCCCTCGCCACGGATATCAGGGAGTCGCGGAGGGTCTACGACGCCATTCAGAAAAGCGGGGTCGATACCGTTATCGGCTACACCAACCGGTTCCGGAGGCGATTTCTGGCGATCAAGGAAAAGCTCCGCACCGGGGAGATCGGAGAGGTCACGACGGTCACGACCCGGGCCTTCATGAACCGGATGGTTCCCCTCGCCACGCTGCGGCGGACCAGCGAGCGGGCAAACCTGCAGCCCATGGTCGTTTCCGGGACCCACAGCCTGGACATGTCGCTGTGGCTGATGGAGGGAAAGGAGCCCGTCGAGCTCTACGCCCGCTCCAACGATACCGTTCTGGGGTCCATCGGGACGAAGGATGCGACCTTCGGCATCTTCACGATGAAAGACGGCACGCTCTGGAGCATGAACATCAGTTGGGCCTTGCCCATCGTCTGGCCGGGAGCGGTGTACGGCCTGGAGATCGGGAGCGTGGGGACCAAAGTGGTGATCACGATCGACGACACCCATCGCGACCTGGTCCTCGCCTCGGAAAAGCCCCAGTGGTCCGGCTACCGGCCGGAGGGGTACCACCCCGAGTACGAACGCCACGTCGAATTCCTCACCAGCTATCCCGCCGGGGACATCGCCCTCGGACAGTTTTGGGGTCCCATGCGCGAGGAGACGAATTCGTGGTTTGCCCGCCTCTATATGGGGATGGAGACCCCGCATGCGACGGCCTGGGACGGACACCGGAACCTCGTCTTCACCATGGCGATGGGCCTGTCCGCTGAGCGGGGGGTGCCGTTAAAGTTCCCCCTCGATGAAGAAGAATTCTATAAATGACAATCGGGAGTTGACGATGGCGGTCATAGATTTGCGCAGCGATACCGTAACCCTTCCCACCGCGGCCATGCGGGAGGCGATCTCCCGGGCCGAGCTGGGGGACGACGTCTTCGGCGAGGATCCCACCATCAACCGCCTCGAGGCGATGATGGCCGAACGGACCGGAATGGAGGCGGGGCTTCTGGTCGTCAGCGGCACCATGGGGAATATCACCTCCGTCCTCACGCACTGCGCCCGCGGCGAGGAGGTGATCCTCGGCGACTGTTCGCACATCTTCATCAACGAGGCGGGCGGGATGTCCGCCCTGGGCGGCATCTTCCCCCACACGGTCCCCAATCAGCCCGACGGGACGCTCCTCCTGAAGGCAATCGAGGCGGCCATCCGCGCCGACAACATCCACTTCCCCCGGACCCGCCTCGTCTGCCTGGAGAACACCCACAACCGCTGCTACGGCGCCCCGCTGACGCCGGACTACACCGCGGCCGTCGTGGCGCTCGCGAAGCGCCGCGGCCTCTTGGTGCACCTCGATGGCGCCCGGATCTTCAACGCCGCGGTGGCCCTCGGCGTGGATTGCCGGGAGCTGACCCGCGGCGTCGATTCGGTCAACGTCTGCCTCTCCAAGGGGCTCGCCGCGCCGGTCGGCTCGGTGATCTGCGGGAGCCGTGAGTTCATCGCGCGGGCGCGCCGGATCCGTAAGATGCTGGGTGGCGGGATGCGCCAGGCGGGGATCATCGCGGCCGCGGGCATCGTGGCCCTCGAGACGATGATCGATCGCCTCGCGGAGGATCACGCAAACGCCCGCCGCCTGGCCGAGGGGATCGCCGCCATCGGGGGCCTCGCGACCGATCCCGCCCGCGTCCGGACGAACATCCTCTACGTCGATCTTGCCGCAGGCCGCTTTTCCGATGCGGAGTTCCTCGAACGCCTTGCGCAAAAGGGGCTTCGCCTCTCCCACACGGGACCGGCCCGCTTCCGGATGCTCACCCACTACGGCATCGGGGCCGCCGATATCGACGCGGCGCTGGCTATCCTGCGCGACGTGATGCGCGGCTGACGGATCGACTGCGGTTCTGATTTTCATCATCCATTGTACCCGATCCTGGGCATGTGGGGGGTAGTGAGAAGTCGGCACTCCCCGCTCAAGAGCCCGCCCCGCCATTTTTCCGCCCCCCGCGGGCAGCGGCCATGACGAGAAAGGGCGCATGGTTCGACGTGAAAAGTGGCGGGTCCCGCCGGAGGATCGCCGCGATCGCAGGATCTTTCTTGAATTCCCTCTCCAGAAACCGCCGGACCTTTCCCCGGTCCCAGCCCCGCGGGTGGGCGAAGCGCCGGTAGAGCGACAGGTCCCCGTCGTAGAACTCCCCGGTATCGAGGGTCTCCGCCTCGGGGGCAGCGGCGGGAAGGTTGAAGATGGCGAGGTTCAGAAAGCCGATCTCCTCCGCATGCTCCGCCGTGAACGCCAGGGTCCGTCGCGCTGCCTCGGGCGTCTCCGCCGGCGTCCCGAAGAGGAGATAGACGTAGGTCGCAATCCCCGCCTCTTTCAGATTCTCCAGGACCGCGGCCGCCATGGCGGGATCGATCCCCTTGTTCAGGGCCACGAGAACCCCGGGGTCCGCCGACTCCAGCCCCAACTTCAACATGACGCAGCCGGAATCTTTCAACCGCCTGCAGAAATCGGGATCCGCAAGCTGCGGCGTTATCCGGGTGAACCCGTACCAGGGCGCACCGGGAGGGGCGACGGAGAGGGCCCGGAGATGCGCGGGACTCAGGGCGTTGTGAAGCAGGTGGATCAGCACCGGGTGGAACCGCTTGGTCAGGGCGCGGAGGTCTGCCGCGACCCGCCGCGGCGGGAGAGGACGGTACGGATTCCCCTCGGCGCCCTCCGGGCAGAATGAACAGCGGCGCCACCAGCAGCCGCTCGATGCGCTGTAGGGGAGAACCACGCCGGGCGCCAGATAATCCGCCAAAGGGAAACCGTCAAGATCCGGCCGGTTGCACCCGCCGTCAGGGCTCTTTCCGAAAAGGGCCAGGAGCGGGGCCTCGCCCGGCCCGGCAATCATACAATCCACGAGGGTCCCAAAGGGATTGCGCCAGCCGGGGCTCCGCATCCAGGAGGTGACGAGCCCCCCTCCGAGGACGATCCGGAGGTGCGGATAGGCACGCCGGATCAGGCCGATCATCGCAAAGGCCGTGAGCGCCTGGCTGAGGTAGTTGAGTGAAAAACCGACGTGCGAGACGGGTGTCTCTGCCATGACCTCCGGAAGCCGCTCCCGGAACCAGCGATGGAAGGGATTTGTATCGGGCGCGGCGGCGGCATGAAGCAGGTCGGCGCTCCGGAGGGGGGAAAGGCCGCCGGCCTCGTAATCGGCGAGGCTCAGTCGCACCCCGTACGGCTTGGCCGCCTCTGCGACAAGACGGTTCAGATCCGCCACGGCCCGCCGGTAGCTGTCCGGTTTTGCGTAGAGCTTCCCCCCCCGGAGCGAGGCACAATTCTCCGGCAGGTGCTTAGCCGCCCGCTGCATCCAGGCATCGCTCCCGCCGTTTGCATTTGTGTCACCGGACGCCGAAGTCAGAAGGGCGAGTTGCCCCTCCAGGTTGGCGTCCCAGAGACGGCAGGCGATGCCGTACCTCCGGAGGGCCCCCGCGAGCCGCGCCGGCCCTCCCGGCGCCTCGCAGGCCTTCGCCGCCGGCGGATGGATGAGGACGATCCCCTCCCCTCTCCCGCTGTTCCGATTCATCCTTTTCCCCCGAATACATCATCCGAATCCAGTCCGACGGTATTCGATCAGCGAGGGTTTTTCAAGGGGATACTCGATATCCCGATGGCCCGCCGCCTTTTCACAACTGCATCATAGTAGGTTTTCTTTATCATTACCCTTCCATTTTAACCTTATTGCGTTACCCCGATGGGGACAGTAGATTGTGATTATGAACTTCCATTCGGCAGAGTTCAATCATACCGACAACCTGAACGATTGCTCCGGGAACTATCGCTCCTTCCAATCGCTCGAGGGCATCGTCACCGCCGACATGCGCCATCAGAGGGAACGCCAACGCTCCGGGGCCGCCGACGAAGCCTCCGCGGATGACAGGCCGTCCGCGGAGCAAGGGGCCCGGCAAAGCCGGGGACAGAACGCCGTCGCATCTGTATCGCCGCTGATCGTCATCTCCCAGGGGCGGACCCTGATAATCGCTGCGGATGCCGAACGCGCGGTGGCTTGCGGAAGACTCCTTTGCGATCAAGGCTTGACCTGCACCGTGCTCGTAACGAAAAACGCACCCCCCGGCAGCCCTGCCCCCGGGCACGCCGGGCTCAGGTTTCTCGAGGTAAATACGGTATCGGTCGCCGGCGCCTTCGGCGGCTTCTCCGCCACGGTGACCGTAAAAGGGGAACAGAAAGGGCTGACGGAGTGGTTTGACGACGAGGCAGCCCTATTTGATCTTGTCCTTGACCTTCAGTCCTCCCCTTCCTTTGCGGGAAGCCTTCTTCCCCTGGGATATTACGCGCCCGGACCGGACCCTCTCAACCTCCAGGAGGTGCTGGTGGAACTGCCGGAGATGAGAGGACGATTTGAAAAACCGCGGTTCATCGCTTTTGTGAACAACCATTGTATTCATGGCCGCTCGCGTACCCGTGACTGCCGCCGTTGTCTGGAAGTCTGCCCCTTCGGGGCGATTCAATCCGTGGATCGGCACATCTCCTTCGATCATTCCCTCTGCCGGGGTTGCGGCGGCTGTGCCCTGGTCTGCCCCACGGATGCCATCCATACGATTCACCCGTCTCCGGAAGAACTGCTGGAGAAACTGCAGGACGGACTGGAAACCCTACCGGCGGGCGTCGATTTTCCCCCGCTTGTAGTTATCTCCGACACCGAAACCGCCGGCGGGAATAGCCGGTCGGACGGCGAGGAGAGGAAGCATAACCGCAGGCTTGATTTCCCCGTGGAGCAGATCGGTTTTGTCGGCCTGGAAATGCTTTTGACTGCCCTGGCGTACGGTGCCGGCACGGTGGCGGTAATATGCAGTGAGCGGAATCCACCCGCCATTAGAACGGCGGTGGAGCGGCAGGCGCAAATGGCCGTCGCCGTCCTGAAGGGGTTGGGTATGCCACCGGACAGAATCCGGTTTGCCATCGGTCTCGCGAGGGACAGGGATTCCGAAAAGGCGGCATTCCCGGCAACCGGCCCCGACGCACGCTCCGCTCCCCCCCCGCTGCCGCCGGCGCACTTTTCTCCCCGGAACGACAAACGGACGCTGGTCCGCCTGGCAACGCAGCATCTGTACGATCGGTCGGGTGCGCAACAGCCATTGCTCCCGCTGCCGCCCGGGTCACCCTTCGGTACGGTGGCCGTCGATGCCGCCCGCTGCACCTTGTGCATGGCCTGTGTCACCGCCTGTCCCTTCGGCGCTTTATCGGCGGGCGTCGAGCTCCCGCGGCTGGAATTTCATGAATCTGCGTGCCGGCAATGCGGCCTCTGCGAGGAAACATGCCCCGAGAGGGCGATCCGACTGCTGCCCCGGATGCTCTGTGACCCGCGGGCGGTCGAAGCGCCGGCGGTGCTCCGGGAAGTCGAGCCGTTCCGCTGCATCGAATGCGGCGTGCCCTTTGCCTCACCGGCCATAATAGCCCGCATGGAAGAAAAACTTGCGGGCCACTGGATGTACCGCGATGACCGGCAATTGCGACGTCTGCGCCTGTGTGGTACCTGCCGTGCGCGGGATACGCTTGCTTCCCAGGATGTGAAATCATGGAGCCGGTAAAGAAAAGCCCGCGGGCGCCGGCGCGGTCTGCCTCGCACGCGACTATCCGCACGGACGGCTACGTGATGCTGGCCTCACTGCTCAGACAGCCGCCCTCCGATGAACTCCTGCGTATCGTCCGGAACCTGGTGTGGGAGAAAGCCCTCCCGGAAAACCTGGATGCCGCCTTAAAGGCGCTTCGTCAGGCCGGGCGCGATATCCCCCTTGCCGCGATGGAAGAGGAATTCAACAGATTGTTCGTGGGGCTGGGGAGCGGCGAGATGATACCCTCTGCTTCGTGGTATCGGGAGCGCAAGATCCAGTCCTTGCCCCTGGCCTCGCTGCGGGCAGATCTCATGCAACTCGGCATCGTGCGGCAGACGGACTGTCATGAACCGGAGGATACCGCCGGCGCACTCTGCGAAATCATGGCGCTCATTTCCCGAAAGACAAAAGCCCTCCCGCCTGCGCAGCAGGCAAAATTCTTCAAAACGCATATTGCATCCTGGATGCCGGCTTTTTTCCGGGACCTGCAATCGTCAACGAGTTCCGAATTCTACCGGGCGGTGGGCTCATTCGGCATCTGCTTCCTGGAATCGGAGGCCGAATATCTGAAATCATTCGTGTCCGCGTCATCTCCATAAATCCCTTTGGCGCGTTCGGAACAGTGAACATAGTGCGGCACCCGCCCACAGGGCAGGGCTTCCCGGTAAGGAACAGTGCAAGGCGGGGCTTGCGGGTTGCGCTCCCGGTCATCGATCGGCCCGATTTCGCCAATAGTAGGTTTCATCTGCCAATATGCTTCTATTCAATGCTCATTGATTTGCCGTAAGGCGCGCACTATTTTTGATTTAACAAGTTATCGTTGCACCGTAACCGTGATGGACAAATCGTTAGTCTTCTTCCCTCTTCCTTGTGAGGGAAGAAGGAACCATTTCGGAATTGATGAAAGGAGACGGCAATGATGAACCGGAAGAAACTCTTTTATACGGGATTGTTGGCCTGCTTTTTCTTCCTGTGGGGCAGTGTTTCGCCACTCTTGGCCGCGGAGTCGGACATGATGCGTCTGATCAATCTCCTGAAAAGCAAAAAAATATTGACCCAGGAAGAGGCGGACGCCCTGCTGAATGAAGTGAATGCCGATGCGAAAAAGGAACGCGCGGCCGCAAAGGAGGAAATGCAAACCGCGGCCAGCAAGGGGGAGTTTCTACCGCCGGCTTTACGGGGATTTAAGTTCGGCACCACTATTTATGGCGAGTGGAACAACAAAAAACCTGACGGCGGCCCCTCTTCGAACCAGTTTGTCCTGAACCGGGCCTATCTTACGTTGACCAAAGATGTGAATGATTGGCTGGGGATGAACGTCACCGCCGATCTTTTCAATTCCGTTGATCCGGCCGATAACAGGGACGGTCTGCAGTTGCGCCTGAAATACGCCTATGTCAATCTCAACCTCTACGGCACAGCCACGCAGCTCGGTATGATTCCGACTCCCTCGGACGCCTACGATTCCTCTATCTGGCCTTTCCGCGCGCAGGGGTCGAACCTTCTCGACGGCCAGGGCATTCAGTCGACGTCCGATCTGGGTATTTCCAATCAGGGGGTCTTCGGCGGTTACATGGATGAGGACTATCTCAAGTTTGCCGTGAAACCCTTTGCCGGAAAGTGGGGTGGATATTTTGTCGGCGTCTATAATGGAGCAGGTTTTGCGAACACCGAGGCCAATAACAACAAGGTCCCTTCCGCCCTGATCTACGTCCGCCCTCTCCCCACCATGCCTCTCCTGAAAGGCCTCCAGTTGGCCTATTTCGGGACCTATGGGCAGAGCAACAACACCTTTGCCCCGGGTCAAGGCGTAACGACCGACTACCCGGACTGGCGCGTCAATGTGGGGCAGGTTTCCCTCCAGCATGAATACTTTACCGTCATGGGCCAATACTATTGGGGCAAGGGAACGTACGTTTCCACCGATGAACATGACCGTAAAGCATACCTGGCCGCGGCCTTCATGCGCATCCCCAGCCTGGAAAAACTCAGGGTCTTCGGCAAGTATTATTACTATGACCCCAACACGGACCAATCCAATGATGATTATAAGACCTACGTCGCGGGTTTGTCCTATGACGTGACCAACGAGTTTATGCCCTTTTTGGCCTTCGAGCGGCGGACATACGAATCGGTCGTTGCGGGAACGGATTACGACAAATACCAGGTAGGCTTCCAGTTGAAATTCTAAGCTTGCTATACCCAAGTTTCCGAAGAAGGAGGAGCGTATGATCGACAGATTCCTTTCCGGCAGCAGACGGACATTCATCAAATATGCGGCGATTTTCGGCGGGTCCGCGCTCCTGTTCGCCTTGGGAAGACCCATGACTGCCGAAGCGAAACAGCCATCCCCGGAGAAGTTGCCATCCGGCCGGGGATACCGCATAACGGAGCATATTAAAAAATATTACGAAACAGCGAGACTATAAAGGTCCGACACATATGAGCGGAGGGATGCACCGATGAAACAATTCGAGAAAGAAGGACTGAAGCGGATCTCCTCTGAACCTGTACCACAACGCGGCATCGGCCGGCGGACCTTCCTGCGCCGGGGAGCCGTGGTATTGGGAAGCGGCGCCCTGATGGGGCTCCTGCCGTTGTCGTGCGTGCGGCAGGCCACGGAGGAGGAAAAGAAGAATTTCCCGCGACCGGATGTGAAGAGCGAATACCGGCGCAGTATCTGCACCCATTGCTCGGTGGGATGCGGTGTCATCGCCGAGCTCCAGAACGGCGTCTGGGTCGGTCAGGAACCGGATTACGAATCGCCCATCAATCTCGGCGCCCATTGCGCAAAAGGGGCCTCTGTCCGGGACCACAGCTTTGGCCACAAGCGCGTGAAATCTCCCATGAAGCTCCAGAACGGCGCCTGGAAGCGTCTCTCCTGGGATCAGGCGATCAACGAAATCGGCGATCGTCTCCTGAAGATCAGACAGGAATCGGGGCCCGATGCGGTCTTCTGGTGCGGATCATCCAAGGCAAGCAACGAAGGGGCCTACCTCCAGGGGAAATTCGCCGCCCTCTGGGGTACGAATAACGTGGATAACCAGGCGCGCATCTGCCATTCCACCACCGTCTACGGGGTAGCGGCCACCTTCGGTTACTGCGCCATGACCAACTCCTACAACGTCATGCACAACTGCAAAGCGATGCTCTTCGTCGGCAGCAATTCAGCCGAGGCCCACCCGGTGGCCATGCAGCACATCCTGCGCGGCAAGGAGAACGGCGCCAAGATGATCGTGGTTGACCCGCGCTTCACCCGGACGGCCGCCCATTCCGATATTTACGCCCGGCTGCGGTGTGGCACCGATATCCCTTTCCTCTACGGGCTGCTCTGGCATATTTTCAAAAACGGCTGGGAAGACAAGGAATTTATCCGCCGGCGGGTCTGGGCCATGGATGACGTGCGCAAGGAAGTTGAACACTGGCCCCCCGAAGTGGTGGAAAATGTAACCGGCGTGCCGAAAGAAAAGGTCTATGAGATCGCCAAACCCATGGCGGAAAACCGTCCCGGCACGATCGTCTGGTGTATGGGTGTCACCCAGCACCATATCGGGAACAACACCACGAGGCTTTTCTGCATCCTGCAACTGGCCCTGGGGAATATCGGAATCTCCGGCGGCGGCGCCAACATCTTCCGGGGCCATGACAACGTGCAGGGAGCGACCGATGTGGGGCCCAATTGCCACACCCTTTCCTGTTATTACGGCCTTGTCGAGGGTGCCTGGAAGCACTGGGCCCGCGTCTGGGATCTGGATTACGAATGGATCAAATCCCGCTTCGACATGAGCCGGCAATACGACGCCGGCGGCGGCAAGATGGATTACCCGATGTATATGCCGGGCATCCCCGTTTCACGATGGATCGACGGCGTTCTCGAGGATAAAGCGAATCTGTCGCAGAGGGATAATCTCCGCGCCGTCTTCTTCCAGGGGCACGCATGCAACAGCCAGACCCGGGGGGTGGAGATGAAAAAGGCCCTGGAAAAACTGGACATGGTCGTGATCTCGGATCCCTATCCGACCCACATGGCAGTGATGAGCGATCGGAAGAACGACACCTACCTGCTGCCGAGTTGCACACAATTCGAGACCGTCGGATCGTGTACGGCATCGAACCGGGCCCTGCAGTGGCGCGACAAGATCATCGAACCGCTCTACGAATCCCTGCCGGATCATGCGATCCTTTACAAGCTGGCAAAAAAACTCGGCTTTGCCAACGAGCTGTGCAAACATATCAAAGTCACGAACGACGAACCGCTCGCTGAAGACATCCTGCGGGAGATCAACCGCGGCGCATGGACCATCGGCTATACGGGCCAAAGCCCGGAACGCCTTAAACTCCATGCGCAATACCGGAAGACCTTTAATACCACCACCATGAAGGCCGAAGGCGGCCCCTGCAAAGGCGAATATTACGGCCTGCCCTGGCCCTGCTGGGGAACCCCCGAAATGAAACACCCCGGCACACCGCTGTTGTATGATCCCAGCAAATCAGTGGCGGAAGGCGGGCTGGTTTTCAGAGCGGCTTGGGGGACCGATCGGAACGGGCAGAACCTGCTCGCCGACGGCGTCTATTCAAAAGGCTCGGAGATCAAAGACGGCTACCCGGAATTTACCGACGTGCTGCTCAAAAAACTGGGCTGGTGGGATGACCTGACCCCCGCCGAGAAAAAGGAGGCGGAGGGCAAGAACTGGAAGACCGATCTTTCCGGCGGCATCCAGCGCGTGGCGATCAAGCACGGCTGCGCGCCCTTCGGCAACGGTAAGGCCCGCTGCCAGGTCTGGGAGTTTCCCGACCCCATCCCGATCCACCGCGAGCCGCTCTACACGCCGAGGTTCGATCTGGTGAAAAAGTATCCCACCTATCAGGACCGCAAGGCATTCTATCGGCTGCCCACGCGCTACCAGTCGATCCAGTCGGTCGATCACAGCAAGCAATATCCCCTGGTCTTTACCAGCGGCCGGTTGGTGGAATACGAAGGAGGGGGCGCGGAAACACGCTCCAATGCGTGGCTTGCCAAATTGCGGCCCGAGATGTTCGCCGAGATCAACCCGAAAGACGCCGACGATGCCGGCATCTTCAACGGCCAGTATATCTGGCTGGAGGGCGCGGAAGGAGGCAGGATCAAGGTACGGGCCATGGTCACTCCGCGGGTGGGCCCCGGAACAGTCTGGACGCCTTTCCATTTCGGCGGCTGGTTCCAGGGCAAGGATCTCTACGACAAGTACCCGGAAGGCACGGCTCCCTATGTCAGGGGTGAGGCGTGCAACACCGCCACCACCTACGGCTACGACTCCGTGACACAGATGCAGGAAACCAAAGCGACGCTCTGCCGCATAACGCCGGCATAACAAGGAGGCGAATCATGGCCAGGATGAAATTTCTCTGTGACGCCGACCGCTGCATCAATTGCAATGGTTGCGTGACGGCATGCAACAACGAAAACGACGTACCCTGGGGTATCAACCGGCGGCATGTGATCACCGTGAAGGACGGCGAACGAGGTGAAAAATCGATTTCCGTGGCCTGCATGCACTGCACGGATGCACCCTGCGCGGCTGTCTGTCCGGTGGACTGCTTTTATACGACCCCTGACGGGATTGTGCTCCACGACAAGGATCTGTGTATCGGCTGCGGATACTGCTTCTATGCCTGCCCCTTCGGCGCCCCTCAATACCCTGAGGAGAGTGCCTTTGGCGCCCGCGGCAAGATGGACAAATGTACCTTCTGTGCAGGCGGGCCGTTGCCCGACGGATCGGTCGAAGAATATCAACAGTACGGGCGCAACCGGATTGCCGAAGGGAAATTGCCGCTCTGCGCTGAAATGTGCGCCACCAAGGCCCTGCTGGGCGGTGACGGCAATGTGGTTTCCGAAATCTATGTCCAGCGCGTGACCAAGCGCGGCAGCCGCCCCCACACGTGGGGCTGGGAAACCGCCTACAATTTCAAATCGGGCAAGGAGTGAAACTATGAAACGGAGATGGTGTGTCTTGTTGGCATGCATTGTCCTGGCCGGGCTCGCCGGATGTTCTTCCGAGCCCCGAAGCTTCACCCTGCACGAACCGGGGGTGTACAAGGGCGCGAAGGATCCGCTGCTTGCGCTGCAGCGGCAGCAGGAACTGAGCGATCGCTTCAGGCTGGTGCAGACCGATCGCTGAAGACAAGGAGAGACTATGGCAACGCAAACAACAAAACGGACCACGGGCTTCCTCGCCGGAGGCGTGTTGCTGCTTTTTTTGTTCGTCGGTATGTATTACGGGCTGGTCATCAGTGCGGACATGAGCAACCCGCATGCCAATTTCTGGCGGACCGTACGGGAGGGAATCCCCGGCTTCACGACGGAGGCGTCGCAAGGACATACGGTCCTGATCCAAAACGGCGGAGAAAACTGGCGCGAGATACGCAACCTCCTGATCGTCCGCTTTTCTCCCTGGGTGCTGGCGGTTGCATTGGTGGTTATGGGGTTGTTCTATCTCATCATCGGCCCGGAGAAATTGGATAAACCCCAGTCCGGGGTGATGGTCAAACGCTATAACCTCGGAGAGAGGCTTGTGCACTGGTACACTGCGGTGCTGTTTATTACCATGGCCCTCACCGGCCTGTGCCTTCTCTGGGGACGGGTGTTGATACCGTTGTTCGGACACCCAGTCGTTGCCGGATTCCTACAGACGACAAAGGTGGTGCACAACTACTTCGGACCGCTGCTCCTCGCCGGGATTTTCCTGGAATTCGTCATCTGGGTTCGCGATGGCATCCCCAAAAAGTATGATCTGGCGTGGTTCAAGAATATGGGCGGTCTGCTCGGCGGCGAGCGACCCCATATCGGAATGATCAACGGCGGCGAGAAGGCGTGGTTCTGGCTCGTATTTCTCTTCGGAACCGCCGTGGGGATCACCGGCACATTGCTGGATTTTCCCATATGGGGGCAGACCCGCTTTACGATGCAACTCTCCCACGTGATTCACGCCACCGTTGCGGTCCTGTTCGTCACCGCCTCGCTGGGCCACATTTACATGGGGACCCTGGGCGTCGAGGGCGCATTCGGGGCGATGTGGACCGGTTACGTCGATGCGACTTGGGCGCAGCAGAACCACGATCTCTGGTACGAAGAAAAGATGCGCGAGAAGGGAGAAACGCGTTTACAACATCCCTGAGCGAAAGCAACACAAAAGCCAGGAGGAGACGGCACGGGCGAATTTGCGGAGGGATGCCGGTCAGGCGGAGGACGCATGAACGCATGGCATCGGCGGAAGGAAAAACGCATTGCTGAGGAACCTGCGTAATCGGCATTTCGATCTCATCGCCTTCGCCTACGATCGTCTCCTCGGCCCGCCTCACATGGCCGATCTTGCGGAAATGCTCCATTTACCCATCCGGGGTTGGCTCCTGGATGCGGGAGGCGGCACGGGAAGGGTCGCCCTTCCCCTCCGCCCGCATGTGGGCGGCGTCGCCGTGTCCGACCTGTCCGGGATGATGCTCCGCAACATGCGCAACAAGGCCGGAATCGATGCGGTGCGGGCCCGCACCGAGCAGCTTCCCTTTCCTGACGGCGCCTTCGAACGGGTTATCGTCGTCGACGCCCTTCACCACTTTTCCCGTCGCGAGGCAGCCCTTGCGGAGCTGGTCCGGGTCCTGAAACCCGACGGCAGGGTTCTGATCGAGG
>VFSW01009410.1_pt1 | contig 13949 bp, 15 predicted proteins | sample 5358111 | NCBI WGS metagenome assembly VFSW01 (sample SAMN11554181, study PRJNA540505) | mine drainage metagenome | isolation source: sediment from site ElyBrook_90M | place: USA: Ely Copper Mine, Vershire, VT | collected 2017
ATTCTATATTCTAATAACATGATTTATTCCCTCCGCGGCCGGGTGGCGGCCAAGGAAAACGGCTATGCGGTGCTCGAAGCCGGCGGGGTTGGCTTCAAGGTTTTCGCCGCGGCGAAAGACATCCGCGGTCTGGTTCCGGGCGCGGAGGCGCAGGTTTTCACCCACCTGCACGTGCGGGAAGACGCCCTGGATTTGTACGGCTTCGGGAGTCCGGAAGAACTTAAATTTTTCGAGCAGCTCATCAGCGTTTCCGGCGTCGGCCCCAAGTCCGCCTTGTCCGTTTTGGAGGTGGGCGGTCTCGAAGAAATATGCGCGGCGATTGAGCACGGCCGGCCGGACCTCCTGACCCGCGCTTCCGGCGTGGGCCGCAAAACCGCGGAGCGGATAATCGTGGAGCTCCGGGGCAAAGTGAGTGCGGAAGGCGGGGAAGCGGTGGTCCGGAAAATGGAAGGCGATTCCGACGTGGGGGAGAGCTGGGTGGGGCGGGGGTACGGGCGGGTCCAGCCCTAAGCCGCCGTATCCATGGTGGACGGTGGAGTGCGCGGCCGGGTGGCGCGCCTCAAGGCGGCTCTGAAAATTCTTGGGACATGAAGGACCCCGACGCTTTCTTTGAGGGGTTGAAGCGGAACCCGTTTTTAAAATTTCTTTATAAATTTCCGGCGGCGGACAAAGCCTACCATCTGGTTCTGGCCTGGCTCGGCGCGGTGCGCTACGGCTTTCCGAGCCACGAAGTGAAAGTCATCGGCGTGACCGGCACCAAAGGCAAAACCACCAGCGTGGAACTCCTGGCCGCGATTTTGGAAGCCGCCGGAGAAAAAACTGCGCTCTTATCCTCCGTCCGCATAAAAACCGGCGATAAGGAGGAGAAAAACCAGCGCGGCAACAGCATGCCCGGCCGGATGTACATTCAGCACTTTCTGCGCCGGGCGGCAAACTCCGGCTGCAGATACGCCGTGATTGAAGTCACTTCCCAGGGCGCGGTCTTGAGTCGCCACCGCTTTATCCGCTTCGCGGCGGCGGCCATCACCAACCTCGCGCCGGAGCACATTGAGGCCCACGGCTCTTTTGAAAATTACCGCGCCGCCAAGCTGAAGTTTCTCCGCCGCGCCGCGCTCCAGGGCGCGCCGGTTTTCGTGAACACCGATGACGCCGCCTCCCGTTACTTTCAGGACGCCTTGCCGCCCGGCGCGGTGCGGCTTTATTCCGCGAAAGACCTGCCGGAGCTTCCGGCAAATGTCCGGCAGATTTTGCCCGGGAAGTTCAATCTGGAAAATATAGCCCTGGCCGCCGCCCTTTCCCGGCAGTTCGGCGCGCCGGAAGAGGCGATCCATAAAGCCCTCCGCGAATTCGGCGGAGTGCCGGGCCGGGCGGAATATATCCAGCGGGAGCCGTTTGCGGTGGTGGTGGATTACGCCCACACGCCGGATTCGCTCCGGGCGATTTACAATGCGGTAAAAGAACACGCATCCGGAAAGCTGATATGCGTCTTCGGGGCGGCCGGCGGCGGCCGGGACCGGTGGAAGCGGCCGGAGATGGGTAAAATAGCGGCGGAAAACTGCGCGGAAATAATCCTGACCGACGAGGATCCCTACGACGAAGACCCCGGCCGGATTCTGGCCGATATAAAATCCGGAATTTCCAATTCTCAACTTCCAATTTCCAAAGTGTCCGAGATACTGGATAGAAGCGAAGCCATCCGCGAGGCGCTCCGGCGCGCGCGGCCGGGTGACGCAGTGGTTATTACCGGCAAGGGCAGCGAGCAATCCATCCATCTCGCGGGCGGCAAAGTGATACTTTGGAACGACCGGGAAGAGGCGGAAAAAGCGCTTAAGAGCAGAATCTAGTATCTAGTATCTAGAATCTGTGAGGAGGCACTTCCGCCTACTAGGTTCTAGATTCTAAATTCTGTATGATTAGTTTATGCGCCTCACTTTCTGCGGCGGGGCGGGCGAGGTGACCGGCTCCAACTATCTTTTGGAATCCGGCGGCACCAAGATTTTGGTGGACTGCGGCCTGGCCCAGGGCTCGCGCTACGCCAATGAAGAAAACTTCCAACCCTTCGCTTATAAGCCGGAGGAAATAGAGGCGGTTTGCGTGACCCACGCCCACATCGACCACGTCGGCCGGATACCGCCGCTTATGAAGGCCGGTTTCCGGGGCACCGTTTACTCCACCGCGCCCACCCGGGATTTTGCGGAGATACTTCTCCTGGATTCGGAGCACATCCTGCGGCACGTTGCCTCGGAACTGCAGAAAGTCGCGCTTTACACGTCGGAGGACGTGGCGACGGTCATGGAAATGTGGAAAGGCCTCGGCTATCACAAGCCGGTTTCCATCGGACCTTTCGTGATTGAATTTTTTGACGCCGGCCACATCCTGGGTTCGGCTTTCATAAAAATAACTGCGGAAGGTAAATCCATAGTTTTCTCCGGCGACCTCGGCAATATTCCCGCGCCGCTAATCAAAGAGACCGAGCCATTGCCGGCGGTGAATTACGTAAACATCGAATCCACCTACGGCGGCCGGGTGCACGACAGCCCCGCCACGCGCAAGGACCAGCTGGAAGAAGCCATAGTCAAAACCGTCCAGCGTGGCGGAGTGCTGATGATCCCCGCTTTCGCCATGGAGCGTACCCAGGACCTGCTCTACCATCTGGACCAGTTGGTCAGGGAAGGGCGCATTCCCCGCGTGCCGATTTACATGGACTCGCCTCTGGCCATCAAGCTCACCACGATTTATAAGAAGTACGAAAATTATTTTGACGCGGAAGCCAAGGAAAAACTTATGGCCGGGGATAATCTCTTTGAATTCACCGGATTGCATTACGCCCTGACGCCGGAGGAATCCAAGGAAATAAACAGCGTGCCGCCGCCGAAGATTATCATCGCCGGTTCGGGCATGTCGAACGGAGGGCGCATCCTGCACCACGAGCGGCGCTACCTGCCCGACCCCAAAAACTGCCTCCTTATCGTGGGTTATCAGGCCGCCGGCACTCTCGGCCGGCAAATAATGGATGGCGCCAAGGTGGCGCATATGTTCGGCGAGGAAATTCCGGTGCGCTGCGAGGTGCGCGCGATTCACTCTTATTCCGCGCACGCCGACCAACCCCTGCTTCTGAAGTGGCTCGCCCCGCGGGCCAAAACCTTAAAGGAGATTTTTGTGGTGCAGGGCGAGCCGGACCAGAGCGCGGCGCTTAAGGAAAAAATTGAATCGGATTTAGGCGGCCATGCAGTCATTCCTAAACTGGGCGAAAGCGTGGAGCTGTAGCCAGAGCGAGAAGCAAGAAGCAGGGGTGCTGGAGAGGGATTATTCGTTTATTCGCGCGAATAAGGGATATACTGGAGCAGAAATTTATGTTCTTCCATTCTCTAATTCGCGCGAATTAGAGAATAGTTGCGGTTTTAAGGCCCGGGCCTATAATCAAATTATGCCCAGAAAAACCAAGAAAACAGCCAAAAAGGCGGTAAAAAAAGCCAAAAAACCGGCGCGGAAAGCCGTCCGTAAAGTTTCCGCCAAGCCGGCCAAAGCGCCAAAGCCCATCGGCGCGGTGACGCATTTTTACGGGAACATCAAAGTGGCGGTCATTAAATTTTCCGCGCCGCCGAAGCTCGGAGGCGAAGTGCATTTCAAGGGCGCGACTACGGATTTCAAGCAGGCGCTGATGTCCGCGCAGGTGGACCACGAGGCCGTTTCCAAAATCCCGAAGGGGAAGCTCGTCGGCGTCAAGGTCCGTTCCAAAGTCCGGCAGGGAGACAAAGTGTACGCCTAGTTGAGAATCCCCGGTTTTGAATATAAGATTGAGGGGCTTTAAAAGCCCGCTCTCGTCGTTCAATGGATAGGACACATCCCTCCGAAGGATGTGATGCAGGTTCGATTCCTGCCGAGAGCACATACACAAAAGACCCTGCCGTGCGCGGGGTCTTTTGTGTATTTTGTCCGGGAATCGAACGGGAAGAGTTCCGGGAAGCGCGCGTTTAATAGCGCAGCGTCCTGCCGAGAACCCCGCGGTTAATCGTCCATCTCGCTGCCCAACCGGTTCGCTCCTTGATTTGCCTGGCTGGAAACATAAGAATCATCGCCGCCCTCTCCGCCGCCGCTTAGAGAGTCATCTTCGCCGCCGCGGATACTTAATTTTGGCGCGGCAATTTGCGCCGGCCCGGCAGTTGTTTCGCCTCCGCTGTTTTGCGCAGCTGTCGCAAGGGTCGCATCTGCAGCGGGCTGGGTTTCTGCTGCGGTTTGCCCGGCCGAAGCGGTATCCGCCGTTACCCGCGCGAGAATCGGACGGACTATGAAAAGCCCCATACTGCCGAACAAAATCGCCGCGGCTGCCGGAAGTTTGATTTTAGTCCACATGGATTTAGATAGTCTTTGTCTTAAAAGACGCAGGCGGGCTGTTTTACTTACGCCCTAGAACGCCTGGCGGGGCTTCGCGGTGCGCACCACTTCCATCACCTCCTCCACCGTATCCACTATCTTGAAAATCTGCAGGTCCTCCGGGTCAATCGCGTTATTCTGGTTGTTCATGGAATCGCGCATCCAGTTATAGAGCGGCGTCCAGAAATCCTTGCCTACCAGGACGACCGGTATATGCGTGGCTATTTTTTTGGTTTGAATGAGCGTGACGATTTCAAAAAATTCATCCAGCGTGCCGTAGCCGCCGGGGAAATAAACATAGCACTGGGCGGAATAGGTGAGCATCAGTTTCCGGGTGAAGAAATAGTGGAAACCCTTGGCGTGGTTCACGTAAGGGTTGATGCGCTGTTCTTTGGGAAGCTGGATGTTCAAACCCACGGCCATGCCGCCGGCTTCCGCCGCGCCGCGGTTGGCCGCCTCCATAATGCCCGGCCCGCCGCCGGTTACGACCGCGAAACCCTCCCTGGCGAGCATGCCTCCGAGTTTGCGCGCTTCCTCGTACCACTTTTGCGTGCTTGCGGAATTGCGGGTGGAGCCGAAAATCGTCACCGATTTCGGGAAATCCGCCAAAAATTCAAAGCCCTCCACAAATTCCGCCATGACCCGGAAAATCCGCCACTGCATGGATTCGCGGAAATCGTCCGGCGCGGCGTGCGGCAGTTCCTTGTCCGGCACGTTCAGGTGTCCGCCGCTTCCGGTGATGGGGTCGTCCATCCCTTAATAATACCAGATTTTCAATTTTCAATTTCGCAATTTTAAAAGAATATAATAAAGGCATGAGTAAAGCGGAAGAACTCGCCGCGCTCGCGGAAGAGATGCGGCGCGACGGGAGCTTGCCCTTAACCACTAATCTGGTTTTCGGGGAAGGGAATCCGGATGCCAAAGTTATGTTTATCGGCGAGGCGCCCGGCGAGACCGAAGACCGGCTGGTGCGCCCCTTTGTCGGCCGCGGCGGCCAGCTCCTCCGGGAATGCCTCGGGGAAATCGGCTGGGCGGAAGGAAGCGTTTATATCACGAATATCGTGAAGCGCCGCCCGCCGGAAAACCGCGACCCCCTGCCCGAGGAAATCGAGGCCTATAAGCCGTATCTCGGCCGGCAGATAGAAATCCTGAACCCGCCGATTATCGTGACCCTCGGCCGGTTCGCCATGAATTATTTCCTGCCGCAGGCCAAAATCAGCAAAGACCAGGGCAAAATTTTCCGTTCCGGCGGCCGCTGCATCGTGCCTATGTTCCACCCCGCGGCGGCTCTGCGCGCGCCGGAAGTCATGCGCCAGTTCCGCGCCACTTTCGGCAAGCTTCCGCAGATGGTTGAAAAATGCGAGGAGGTTCTCCGGGCTCCCGCCGCGGCGCGGAAACCCGGGCCCATCAAGCCGAACACCCTGTTTTAGCTAATAGCGAATAGGGTATAGCCAATAGGGGGAAGATTCTTCGCTACGCTCAGAATGGCAGAGCTGGTGATATACTTTTACTATGAGTTTTGCCCCGCTTTACCTTTTAAACCGGTTTTTCTTCCGTCTCTCCGACTTTTTCCACCATTGGTATATTGACGGCAGCCGGCAATTCGCCCGGAGCTTTATCGGTTTTTTGGCCGCTCTGGACCGGGTCTTCGCGGTGCGCATCACGTTTTATCTTTTTTGGAAGCCGCTTTACGGCGACTACACCGTCATCGGCCGGATTTTGGGCGTTATTTTCCGTTTCTTCCGGCTCATAATCGCCCTCATTTTATACGCGGCGGTTGCCGCCGCCGCCCTGGTTTTATATATTCTCTGGCTTAGCATCCCCTTCATTCCTTTGTTTCTGGCTTACCGCGCTTTAATTTCTTTTTCCGCATGATGCCCGAACTTTATTTCAACGACCCGCGCTTCCGCCTGACTTTGGCCGGCCGGATTTTCGCGCGCATCGCGGCGGTCACGGCGGAAATAGTTTTCACGGCGTGCGCGTTTCTTTTCGCCGCGCAAAGCGTCGTTTGGCTCCGCTGGTTCGGCGTGTTCCTGCTCTTGGTCCTGGCCGACCGCTTCCTGCACCGCCAGGAAGGCGACGCGCCTATTTCGGAACTTCTCCGCCACAAGAGAATAAACGTCGCCCAGGCCATGGCGCCGGGATTGGTGAAAATCATCGAGCGCGCGCTGGAGGGGAGCGGCGTAACCCGCACGGACTTGTCTTTGGTTCTGACCCGGGAGCTTCTGAGGGAGAAGGAAATCCGGACCGGCATTACCCGGCTGGACCTGGAGCCGAAAGAGCTTTTGGCCAAGACGGACGAATTTCTAAAAAGGGAAGAAGCGCGCTCCGCTTTAACCAAGGAAGAAAAACTCGAGGTTTTAAAATCCGCTCTGCTCGCCGCTTTCGGAGCGGCGGCGCAAAACGGCCACCGCTTTATACAGCCAACCGATTTATTTGCCGTCCTGCCCCAGGTGGGCAAGGGCCTCACCGCCCGGCTTTTCACTGCTTTTGACGTGGACCCCGGCGACCTGGAGCGCGCCCTCATCTTCGGCGAAGCCAGGGCCCACCGCGGTCTTTTCGGCGCGATGCCTGCCGAGCTTTCCGGCATAATTTTGCCCGCCCACCGCGGCGCCCGCCACCGGGTTATGAACCGCGCCTGGACTTCCCGCCCCACGCCGCTTCTGGACCAGTTTGGGACGGACTATACGGACGCCGCCCGGGAGCAGTCCGCCGGATTTTTAATCGGCCACGACGCGGACTACGGGCACATGGTGACGGCGCTCGCGCGGGAATCCAATCCGAACGTTATTCTCGTGGGCGAGGAAGGCGCCGGCAAGGAATCGCTTGTGGGCCATCTGGCTTTCCAAATTGAAAAAGACGAAGTGCCGCCGGCGCTTTTTGACCGGCGCCTGGTATCTTTGGACGTCGCGCGGCTGGTGGCCGGCGGGTCGCCGGAGGAACTGCAGTCCCGCCTCCAGAAAATAGTCGCGGAGATAAATCTGGCCGGGAACATAATTCTCTTTATTCCGGACATCCACAACCTGGTCAAAACCGGCAACGCCGGATATATTTCCGCCGCCGACGCCCTCCTGCCCGTCATCCGCAACAACAACTTTCCGATTCTCGGCACTACTTTTCCCCGCGAGTACCATAACCTGATTGAGCCGCGGAGCGACTTCGCCGGCATGTTTGAAGCGGTGGAAGTCAAGGAAATCAGTCCGGAGGAAGCGGAGCGGGTGCTCGTATTCCAGGCCATGATTTTGGAAGCCCGCTTCAAAATCACGATAACTTTCGGCGCGGTCAAGAACGCCGTGAACCTCGCCCATAAATATTTCCGAAATCTGCTTCTGCCCGCGAGCGCCATAGAGCTTCTGAAAAGCGCGGTGACCGAAAGCCAGAGCCGCGGCGAGAAAATCGTGAACCACGAGAGCGTCATCCGCGCGGCGGAAACCCGTTTCAACGTGCCGCTCCACGAAACAACCAAAGCCGAAGACGAAAAACTTCTCAATCTGGAAAACATCATCCACGAACGGCTGGTGGACCAGGCGGAAGCGGTCGGCGCGGTGGCGGACGCTCTCCGGCAGTACCGGAGCGGCGTGGGGCGCCAGGGCGGCCCCATCGCCAGTTTCCTTTTCGTGGGGCCGACCGGCGTGGGCAAGACGGAGCTCGCCAAAATCCTGGCCGACGTACAGTTCGGTTCGGTGAACGCCATGATGCGCTTTGATATGACGGAATATAAAGATAAAGAAAGCATCCGCCGGTTCATCGGCTCGCCGGACGGAAATATCTCCGGAGCTCTGACCGAAGCCGTCAAGAAGCAACCCTACGGGCTCATTCTTCTGGATGAATTTGAAAAGGCCTCGCCGGACATCCTGGATTTGTTTTTGCAGGTGCTGGACGACGGACGGCTGACGGACGCGGAAGGGCATACGGAGAGCTTTGAAAACACCATCATCATCGCCACCTCCAACGCCCATTCGGATATCGTAAACGACGCTTTGCGCAGGGGCGAATCGGCGGCTTCCATTGCGGATTACCTGAAGTCCCAGCTCACGGACGTTTTCAAGCCGGAGCTTTTGAACCGGTTTTCCCGAATCGTAATCTTCCATGATTTGCGGATGGAGGATATGGTTAAAATTTCCGCTCTGGAACTGGGGAAAGCCGCCGCGGCGCTCTACGACAAGGGGATTACCCTAACTTTTGACCAGGGAGTGGTGGACCAGATGGCCAAGTGGGGCTACGACCCGGCCTTCGGGGCGCGGCCGCTCCGCCGCGCAGTGGACGAGCACCTGCGCGCGCCTCTCGCGGAGTGGCTCCTCAAGGAACATCCGCCGCGCGGCGCGGAGGTTCGGGCGACCTTATCCGGAGAAACTTTGACTTTTACGGCCGGGAGCCAGAATTAGAAAGAGATGAAATCCGTTTCCAATCAGGAGATAGCCGCGCTTTTCCGGGAGATCTCGGAGTATCTGGCCATGCAAAACGTGCCCTGGAAGCCGCAGGCTTATCAGAGAGCCGCCTTGCAAGCGGAAGAAGCGGAGCGCGAACTTGCGGACATTTATAAGGAAGGCGGCGTGAAGGCCCTGAAGCAAATCCCCGGCATAGGCGCCTCCATCGCCGAGCACCTGGAAGAGATTTTTGAGACGGGCAAGCTCTCTTATTACGAAAAACTCAAGAAAAAAGCGCCGGTGGACGTTTCCGCCCTGACCAGGGTGGAAGGCCTGGGGCCGAAATCCATCAAGAAGCTTTACGAAGAACTGGGCGTCCGCAATTTGAAGGATTTGGAGAAAGCGGCGCGGGCCGGCAAAATCGGCAAACTCGCCGGATTCGGCAAAAAGTCGGAAGAGAAGATTCTGAAAGGCCTGGAATTCGCCAAAACCGCCGGCCACCGGTTTCTGCTGGGCGCCGTGGCGCCGCAGGTCGCGGCGATAGGCAAGTATCTCCGCGCCGCACCGGGCGCGGAAAAAATCACCATAGCCGGTTCTTTCCGGCGGCGGAAGGAAACCGTAGGCGACATAGATATTTTGGTGGTGGCTAAAAATCCGGACGAAATTACCAAGGCCTTCGTCAAAACTCCGGGCGTGGTCCGGATACTGGCGGAGGGCAAAACCAAGTCCTCCCTCCGCCTCGGCCTGGGTCTCCAGGTGGACTTGCGCATCGTGCCGGAGGCCTCCTATGGCGCGGCGCTGAATTATTTCACCGGTTCCAAGGAGCATAACGTGGCTTTGCGGCAGCTCGCCATCCGGCACGGCTGGAAACTCAACGAGTATGGACTGTGGCGGAAATCCGGCGGCAGGGAAGAAAGAATAGCGGGGCGGACGGAGGAGGAGCTTTACAAGAAGCTGGGGCTGGATTACATGGAGCCGGAGCTCAGGGAAAACACCGGAGAAATTGAGGCGGCCCGTAAGCACGAACTGCCGAAGATTATCGGCTACGACGGCCTCCAGGGAGACCTCCAGACGCAAACCGACTGGACGGACGGCACCGCTTCCATCGAGGAGATGGCGAAGGCCGCCGCGGCTAGCGGCCTTAAATACATCGCTGTGACCGACCACACCAAGCGCCTGGCGATGACCGGCGGCCTGGATGAAAAACGCCTTTTGAAGCAAATGGCGGAGATTGACCGGGTAAACCGCAAGCTCCGGGGCAAAATAACGGTCCTCAAAGGCAGCGAATGCGACATCCTGAAGGACGGTTCACTGGACATTAAAGACGAAGTTTTGGCCAAGCTGGACGTGGTGGGCGTATCCGTGCATTCTTTTTTCAATCTGTCCAAAGGCGAACAGACGGCGCGGGTCGTGCGCGCGATGGAAAATCCACACGCGGACATATTGTTTCACCCGACCGGCCGCCTGATAGGCCGGCGGAGCCCCATCGAACTGGATATGGAAAAAGTAATCGCGGCGGCAAAAAAGACCGGCACGGTGCTGGAAGTGGACGCCTACCCGGACCGACTGGACCTCCGGGACGACCACATCCGTATGGCGGTTGAGGCAGGCGTGAAAATTTCCATTGACTCGGACGCCCACTCGCCGGAGCATTTCAAGGTCCTGGAATACGGCATAGCCCAGGCGCGTAGGGGATGGGCTACCAAAAATGACGTAATTAATACGCGTCCGGTGGAAGCAATGTTGAAGTGTCTGAAAAAATAAGCAGCTTTCTTCGTATCTATTGTCTTTACTTCTACCGCGGAAGCTTTGCCTGCCGCAGGCATTCCGCAGGCGCGAGGAGCGCCGAGGAGCGGGGCCCGCTCCGCACCCGCTTTTCTTATGTTTTTTATTTCACCGCGGAAGCTTTGGCTCTGCGGGAAGCTATCGGAGCCGCCGAAGCTTGGTATCCCATGGATTTAGGCGGCGAGATGCAGGAACGGCGTGCCGCTGGAGCACGCCGATTCCGGTTCCCGCAGAGCCAAAGCTGTAGCTCTTCACGGCAGATTTAGCGCGCGTGTTATCATTAATTTCATGCTTAACAACAGGCCCTCCGCTGAGAGGGAATTTCCGAATCACCGCCACCCGACGCACCGCGAAATATCCGCCGGAGTCATTGTTTTCCGCCGGACCAAAGACGGGCCAGTTTTTCTGATCCTGTATAACGGCGGGGATTACTGGAACTTCCCCAAAGGCAAGATTCAAAGCGCAGAGCGGAGCATAGAGGCCGCCATCCGCGAAACCTGCGAGGAAACCGGACTGGATTCCAAAGACATGCGCATCTTGAATTCCTTCCGGGCGGAAGAAAGGTTCACTTTCCGCCGCGACCGCCGGACTATCGCCAAAACAATCCATTTTTTTCTGGCGGAAACCCACAAAGCGGAAGTGCGCCTGGCGGAAAAGACTTACGGCGAGCGGCATCAGGGCTACGGCTGGTTTCCTTACCGCGAGGCGTGTAGAATTTTGGGCAAGTACCGCGAGAGTCAGCGGGTGCTCAAAGAAGCTCATGACTTCATTTGCAAAAAAGGTCCTCGCCATAACCGCCCGAATCCCGGAGGGCCAAACCTTAACTTACGGGGAAGTAGCCCGTCGGGCGGGAAGTCCTAAAGCCGCCCGGGCAGTGGGTAATATTTTGCGGGACTACGACCCGGCAGAAATTTCCGTACCCTGCCACCGCGTGGTGCGGGCGGACGGTTCGCCCGGCGGCTATCGCTGGGGGAAGATGAAAAAACGCAAACTGCTGGCGAGAGAGTTCGCCGGGTTGTCATTCTGAACGAAGCGGAGGATCTTCTGTTGAATAGCAGAAGATTTCTCGCCCACCCGCCTGTCGGCAGGCAGGGCTCGGGATGACGGTTCTATCGGGCGGCTTCCTTGATTATTTCTTTCAGAACCTCCGGTTCGTGCACGGCCAGGTCGGCGAGTATTTTGCGGTCCAGTCTGATGCCTTTTTTCTTCAGGGCGTTGATAAAGGTGCTGTATTTGGCGCCGTTGTTGCGCAGGGCGGCATTCATGCGCACGGTCCAAAGCGAGCGGAAATTGCGCTTTTTTTCCTTCCGCCCGCGGAACATCCGCGATTCGGCGTGAAGCAAGGCTTCTTTGGCGGCACGCTCCTTGGATTTGCGCCCCCAGCGGTAACCTTTGGTCTTTTTTAATAGGCGCTCGCGCTTGCGGTGGGCGATGACGCCCCGTTTGACTCTGGGCATGGTTTATTTAACGGCGGAAATCTGTTTGCTTGTAAATTCCAAAACCCGTCCGAAGCGCTTGTTGCGGATGCCGTTTGCGTTCTGCCGGGTTTTAAAATGGTTTACGCCCATCGGCCGGCGGAGGGCTTTGCCGGTTTTAGTGAGGCGGATCCGCTTGGAAAAACTTTTGGTGGTGAGGGTTTTGCCCATAGACATGGAAGTTGAACCTGCAGATTCTAGCGCAAACGCAGGTTTTTAGCAAACGCGCCCGGGATCCTTCGGCTTACCGCCTCAGGACGACCCGGCCAAGCCGGATCATTTTTTTATAATCTGCACCGTCATGCCCCGGCCGGCAAAGCGGGGCAAGGCCACTATCCGATGCTCCGTTTGGATAAGGCCGAGGAAATGCTTCAGCCGCTCCTCCGCCCAGCTCTTGTTGCCCTTCTCCCGGCCCCGCAGGCGCATATGCACCTCCACCGGATGGCCTTCCGAGAGGAACTCCTCCAGCTTCTTGGCTTTGATGTCCAGGTCGTGCGCAGCGGCGCGGGCGCTGATTTGGACGATCTTGATGCCCGCCGCTTTTTGCGCCTGCTTTTCCTTCTTCTCCGCCTTTTCCTCCAGGTAGCGGAATTTGTCAAAACTCATTATCCGCGCGACCGGCGGCTTGGCGTTCGGCGAAATCTCAATCAAATCCAGGCCGGCCTCGCGGGCCAGGCGCACGGCTTCGGCGCGCGGAAAGACGCCGAGATTTTTACCGTCATTCCCCAAAACGCGCACCTCCGGCGCGCTTATCTTATCGTTTATTCTGGGGTTGCTCTTGGGAATAGGAGTGGATTAAAGCCCGGAGGCGAGATCGATTCTCTATTGGCCAAATTCTAGCATGCAAGCCGGATGCGTCAATTGCGGAATACTTCCAGCCGTGTTAAATTATTTGCGGAAATTTTTCAGGGGAAGAAAGGGAAAGATGACGAATTTCAGGGAACGCAATAAGGAAAGAACGGCGGATACGGTACAGGCGGGAATTGCCCGGCGGAGGCGAAAAGAAGGAATCTTGGAGAATCTGCCGGACCCGAAGCAGGTTTTGTCTTACCGGCGGGCGGTATGGGAGTATTTTCATCACATGCCGCATAAGCTGAAAAATCGCTGAAGCAGGAAAGGGGCGCGCCGCGCCCCTTATTTATTTTCAAAACGCCAGCGTTCACGCGAATCTCATTCGCGCCTAATAACATGGAACTGACAGCTAAAGGTCGAGACCGCGCAAACATTGCGCGCAACATTCTATCTTATGGCTAAAAACAAGGACGATCAGAAGCAGCAGGACCAGAATGCCGGCAATGCTACCTCCGGGGCGGATAAGAGCGAGAACGAAGCCGATAAGGAGCAGGAAAACCGGGAGCAGTCCGACCGCTCCAGCATGTAATTTTGAACACGCAGTATGCAAAAAAATCCGCTCGAGCGGATTTTTTTGCATCGGAATCAATGGCGTTCGTCTCTCTTTCCGTGGTCTTTTTCGTTATGTCCTCCGCCGCCGGGATTGTGGAACATGGCGTATATGAATACGCCGATAAGCAGAATGGCGATTATGGTTTGAAGCATGTTTTAATAGTAAACACAAATGAAGAGGCGCGCCAGAGCGCGCCTCAACTGCCTGCTGGCACCGGGAAAGATGCCGGCAGGCATCCCCGAAAGACCGCTTGTCCGTCATTCAGCCACAAGCGGCCAGACGCTGGATCACCTCCCTGTCGGGCAAGGGCAGTCGGACAATAATTCTCCAATCTGCTGATCCCTTGTGCCCCGCGAAAATAGTTTACGACCCCCCGCTGCTTAAATGCTGACGTATAAACCTCCGCGGGGGAAGTGGATAACTCCTCGTCATTATAAAATGGGTCCGGGCGCGGCCGAATAGGGCGCGGGCGGCGTGTCTGGCGGCACAAGGTCTCCCCGGGGGGGGGACAGGGGCCCCGGTGTTTTTGGTTTTTTAATGGGT